>Ga0209373_10004563_pt1 | contig 11838 bp, 8 predicted proteins | sample Higcelweek5metaG_FD_187173 | JGI IMG/M metagenome (GOLD analysis project Ga0209373, IMG submission 187173) | Freshwater pond sediment microbial communities from the University of Edinburgh, under environmental carbon perturbations - High... | ecosystem: Environmental > Aquatic > Freshwater >... | reverse complement strand
ATAGAAAACCGCCCTTTTGAATATGAAAATCCCTTTTCCTGAAGCCAATCTTTTTTCTTTTTCGCGTCCTTTGGCCGCATAGAAATAGAAATTGGAGAATCTGAAACCTTTCATTATTTCAAGATCATCAATACCTGATTCTTCCATGGTTTCACGCCTGAGCGTCATCTCTTCGTCTTCGCCTGCTTCCGGATGCCCCTTGGGAAAACCCCAATAGTTGTTGAAAAGAAGAAGATAGCGGATATCATCCCCAACTTTGCGATAAACCACCGCCCCGACAGATTTTTCAAAAGCGAATAATTTCATTTTTATATCACTTCCCACAGCACTTTTTATACTTCTTGCCGCTGCCACAAGGACAGGGATCGTTGCGGCCGACTTTTTCGCCATTGATTATCGGGGATTGTTTCTGTCCTCCTTCTTTCGATCCAGATTCTTCGCTTCTGGCAGCGCCGAATTGTTCGATTTCGCTGGCTCCTTGATAGTTGAGATTTTTTTCATTGATAATCGCTTCTGTTTCCGGAGTGACAATTGAGATCCTGAAAATAGTGCTCACGATTGTCGAGCGGATATTCTGCATCAGGAACGAGAACATGTTGAAAGCTTCCCGTTTGTATTCCACAAGCGGATCCCTTTGGGCATAGCCGCGAAGGCCGATCCCGCCACGAAGATAGTCGATTTCGTCAAGATGCTCCATCCACATAGTGTCCATAGTCTGCAGGATGATGCTTTTCTCAATGGACCGCATGGACAGGCTTCCGATTTCCTGTTCTTTTTTGTTATATGATTCCTTGGCAAGACCCAGGACGAATTCCGTCATGCTGCTTATGATTTCAGCATTGTTCTTCCTTTTGTCATTCCCGATTTCCTGCAATTTCACAAGAACGGATTCTGAGATCGGAATGATGTTCTTGATATTCTGAAACACTTCTTCGGCATTCACGCGCCCTTCCGGATCGATGAGATATGTCGAAACGATCCTCTCCATCTCTTCATCTATATATCCAAGCATTTCGTTCTTGAGATCGTCCGTTTCCAGGATTTCGCGGCGCTTCTTGTATACCACTTCTCGCTGTTTGTTCATCACGTCGTCATATTCCAGAACGTGCTTCCTGATATCGAAATTGAATCCTTCGATTTTGGATTGGGCGTTTTCGATGGTCCTTGAAATGAGCTTGTTCTGAATCGGCTGATCTTCAGGGAGTCCAAGCGTGTTCATGATGCTTATGAGCTTGTCTCCGCCGAAACGGCGCATGAGCTCATCTTCAAGGGACACGAAGAACTGGGATGCTCCCGGATCCCCTTGGCGTCCGGCACGGCCTCGCAACTGGTTGTCGATGCGCCTCGCCTCATGACGCTCCGTTCCGAGCACGAACAATCCTCCGACTTCCTTCACTCCTTCGCCAAGTTTGATGTCAGTTCCGCGTCCTGCCATATTGGTCGCAATCGTGACTGCGTTCTTCTCTCCGGCTCTCGCGATTATTTGGGCTTCTTTTTCATGATTCTTGGCATTCAAGACTTCGTGTTTCACGCCCATGCGATCAAGGAGAGCACTCAGATATTCTGATTTCTCGATCGCGATCGTTCCGACCAGGACCGGCTGCCCGTTCTTGTTGAGCTCTTTTATCTTCTCAGCGATAGCCTTGAATTTCCCTTTCTCGCTCTTATATATCATATCTGGGAAATCCTTCCTGACAATTTCCCTGTTGGTCGGGATTTCCAAGACATCCATCTTATATACCTTGAAAAATTCTTCCGCTGAAGTGGTTGCAGTTCCGGTCATTCCTGAAATCTTGGCATACATCCTGAAATAGTTCTGAAAAGTGATCGTTGCGAGCGTCCTGGACTCTTTCTGAACCCGCACACCCTCCTTGGCTTCGATCGCCTGGTGAAGCCCTTCGCTATACCGCCTTCCCTGCATGAGGCGCCCGGTGAAATCATCGACGATGATGACCTCGCCGTCCTTGACGACATAGTCGCGATCGAGCTGATATATCACCTGCGCTTTCAGCGCCTGTTCCAAATGATGCACATAGCTTATCTTCCCTGCATCATATATGTTCCCGGTTCCGAGCCATGACTCGATCTTGGAAATCCCGCTTTCCGTTATCGTCACCGCTTTCATTTTCTCATCCACTTCGAAATCCTCCTCTTTCTTGAGGCGCGGGATGAGGGTTGCGAACTGCTGATACATCTTGGTCGATTCAGTGTCCGGCGCCGAAATGATGAGCGGCGTCCTCGCTTCGTCAATGAGGATCGAGTCGACTTCATCGACGATCGCGAAATTATGCTCGCGCTGAGTCATCTGATTGAGGGACTGCACCATGTTGTCACGCAGATAATCGAAACCGAATTCGTTGTTCGTTCCATATGTGATGTCCGCCTGATAGGCTTCGCGGCGGGTCGCTGGATGCAGGTTTTCCATTTCGACGCTCACCTCATCTTCGTCGATCACTTTCGGTTCATATATATATGAAGCATCATGGATGATGCATGCTGTCCTGATTTCCAGGAAATGATATATGGCGCCCATCCAGTTGCAATCGCGCTTCGCCAGATAGTCGTTGACGGTTATTATGTGCACGCCTTTCCCACCCAAGGCATTCAGATATGCCGCCGCGATAGCGGTGTGCGTCTTTCCTTCCCCGGTTTTCATTTCCGCGATCTTGCCATGATGAAGCGTCATCGCTCCGATCAACTGGACATCGAAAAGGCGCTTGTCATCGACGCGCTTTATCGCTTCCCGCGCCACGGCAAAAGCTTCCGGAAGTATGGCATCCAGTGTCTCGCCATTCTTGATCCTTTCGCGGAACTCATCCGTCTTCGCCCGAAGCTCGGGATCGGACAGTTTTGTCATGGAATCCTCCAGTGAGTTTATTTTGGCAACGATCGGGCGCAGTTTCGCAACTTCCCGCTCATTGGAACCGAAAATCTTCTTGAAAATAGTCATAATGTTTTGTCTATATAAAAATAGTGCTAACTAGCCCATAATACCGCAAAAAAGCCTCTCGGTCAAAGAATCGGAACATTCAATGATGAAAAGAAGGAGCCCGCATGCAAAGAGGGCTCCTAGCGCGACTAACAAGGCACGTTCGCTATTTTTTTCCTATTTCCTGAATCTTGCATTCTCATCAATAACCATTTTCTTCTTAAGCGACCTTCCGCCGCGTTCCCTGAGATCCTTCAGCTTGTCCTTCTCCTTGATGATCTGTTGATAAAGTTCATCCAGCACTATGTCCGTGGAGCCTTCTATGCTTTCGGTCGTTTCCTCTGCCCGATAGAGGCTATATGGCGTTTTCACCATGATTTCGACGCGGAATTTGCCTTTTTTGTCGAGATCTATTTCCACCTCTATCTCTGAAATTCTTTCCAACAATTTCATTATCTTACCAAGTTTCTTGTCAATATAATCCTTGGTCCTGTCATCAACGCTCACTCCTTTATACATCATTCTTACTGGCACTTCCGTCTTTGTTTTGTCCATATGATTTTGGATTAATTGATTATTTCGCTAGAATCCGACATACCTGATCTCCTCCATGAGCTGGATATGGAATTTTTCTCTCACTTTCTGTTTTATTATGCTTGTGAGCATTATGACATCCTGAGCCTTACCACTCCTCGGATTGACGATGAAATTGGAATGCTTCTCGCTCACTTCCACTCCGCCTATTTTTTTTCCGGTTAGCCCCGCTTCCATGATCAGCCACCCGGCAGGAATCTTATTGTCTTTCGTTTTGGCGCCTGTTTCCTTCTCGAACTTCTCGATGAGTTCCATGTCATCCACCACGGGGTTCTGGAACACGCTTCCGGCACTATATCCTGACGGATGGATCGTTTTCCTCTTTTCGATTATCTCCAGGACTTTGGCACGGATCTCTTCCGCGTTTCCTTTTTCAAGCGCCAAAAACGCCGAGAAGATTATTCCCGTCTCTCCTTTCTTGAAAGCGCTGCTCCTATACCCGAAACCGCAAGAGGAATTCTCGCAGATCCTTGTCCTGGTTGAATATTCCCCGTCTTTCCCGATTTCTATGAGTTCGACACTTTCAATAAAATCACTCATCGATCCGCCATATGCTCCAGCATTTCCATAAACCGCGCCGCCGACAGTTCCAGGAATCCCAGCAGCCCACTCCATTCCAGAAAGCCCATTCTCGGCAGCAGCCCTCACAGCATCCGAAAGCATGAGCCCTGCCCCGCATTCCATCTTGTTTCCTGAAACCGAACATCCCGTGTTGGCTATCCTAATGACAAGCCCATCGAATCCGTCATCATTCACCAGGAGGTTGCTTCCGCCGCCCATGACGAAAACTTTGAGCCCGTTTTCCTTGGCAAATCCGAGCGCCTCGTTTATTTCATCCTTGCTGCTCACTTCAACGAAGAACTTGGCTGGTCCGCCTATCCTGAAAGTGGTGAAAGGAGCCAAAATCACATCTTTTTTTATATCCAACATATGCCTTTTCGGTTATTTCTTATATCCCTTCCTTGTTTTCATTATACACTCTTTTGCTTCGTTTTTCCACTGTCTTTCCTCATTTCTTCCCAGAAAAATACTGCCAAAAAAGAGCCGAAAACAACCATCCAATCTTTCCAGTCTATCGGCGACATATGGAGATATTTCTGTAGAATTGGAAGATACATGAAAGAGAGCAATATTCCAATGGAAATGAATATTGATCCGATAGCATACTTGTTTTTGAAGAATCCCAGATTGAAAGGCGACAGCTTTTCACTCCTAGCATGGAGAAGATTGGCCATCTGAGTCATCGACAGCACCGCATAGGCGGCAGTCGTTGATTTGATATAGAGGAAATCATTGTCAGAGATGCTTTGACCGAAATGCCACCCTCCGCGAAGCATCGACCACATGAACGCCACCGTGGCGCCCGACGCCATGATTATTCCGAGATAGAATATCCTCCGGAAACCTCCCATCGTCATGATGGATCTTTTTGAATTCAGTTTCGTTTTCGACATGCCTGGTTCTTCCGGTTCCAATCCGAGCGCGAAAGACGGGAAGATATCTGTTCCAAGATCCACCGCCAGAATCTGGATAGCTGAAATCGGAGACGGAATCTGCAGAAGCACTCCGAAGATGACAGTGAAAAGCTCGCTGGCGTTGGACGTGAAGACATAGTGCACGAATTTACTGAGATTTTGGAATATCGTCCGCCCTTCGCGGACCCCTTTCACGATCGAAGCGAAATTGTCATCCATAAGAATCATGTCTGACGCCTCTTTGGAAACATCCGTTCCAATGATCCCCATGGCGACTCCGATATCGGCACGTTTCAAAGCCGGCGCGTCATTGACCCCGTCTCCTGTCATCGCGATGGTCTCACCATATTTCTTGAGAATTCCAGCAATCCTCAGCTTCTGCTCCGGAGCGATCCGGGCAAAAACGCACGCCCCGTTCTTTATCCTGGCAAAAACCTCCCTGTCGTTGAGCGTATCCAGGCTTTTGCCATTGATGACAACGTCCTTGCTTTTTCCTCTTATCGCCAACCCTACTTTTTCCGCAATCGCCCTAGCGGTCACTTCATAGTCCCCTGTGATCATTACCACCTTTATCCCGAGATCTATGCATTCACGGATAGCGTTTCCGACATCTTCACGCGGGGGATCGATCATGGCCATCATCCCAACCCAAATTAGGCCCTTTTCCATCTCTTCCAGATCTTTCTTCTCGTCGAAACCATCTCCGAGATCACGATAGGCAAAAGCCAGAACACGAAGGGCTGAAGCAGACATCTCGTTGTATGTTTCGCGCGTTTTCGCTTTCTCTTCTTCGGTGAAAACGGAAATATCATTCCCGACCTTCTTGTGGGTGGAAAGCCCGATCATGACATCGGGAGAACCTTTGACATACGATATCGTTCTCGAATTTTTGTATACCACACTCATCCTCATCCGCTCCGAAGAAAATGGATTCTCCGTTATTTTCCTTTCTCCGATTTCATAATATTTCTCTTTGGGATCGAATTTCTTCCCGGCGACTATCATCGCGCCTTCCGTCGGGTCGCCGATGATCTTGTATTTATCTCCGTCCTTCACGAGGCTGGCATCATTGCAAAGCGTCCCGATCCTGAAAAGCATTTCAAGATTATCAACTCCCTTCGGATCGATCTTTTTTCCTGAAGAATGGAAATCCCCCACTGGTTCATATCCGGTTCCGCTCAAATCGATGACTTCTCCGTTGACTACCACCTTGGTCACTGTGAGCTCGTTTCTCGTGATAGTTCCGGTCTTGTCGGTGCAGATCATCGAGACTGAGCCAAGCGTCTCGACTGCGTTGAGCTTCTTCGCCAAGACATTGAACTTGAGAAGCTTCTTCATGCCGAAAGAAAGCGCCACTGAAACAGCCGCCGGAAGGCCTTCCGGCACGACCGAAACCGCGAGAGCAAGCGCGAAAAGGAAATTCTTGTATAGCGACATCTTGAAATACTGGCCGCCGACAAGGACGATGATGCCGATGAAGATCGAAAAGATGGTCACGTTGCGCCCAAGAACCCGCATCTGCTTCTGAAGCGGAGTCGGATCATCCGCGACTTCCTGGGTGAGATGCGCAATGCGTCCGAGCTCAGTATCCATCCCGGTTCCTGTCACCAGGAATTTGGCTTCGCCAGTCGCGACCGTTTCACCCATGAAAAGCATATTGGTCATGTCAGCAAGCGCGATGTTCTCTTCCTCGATGATACCGGCTTCTTTTTTCCTTGGCTTTGATTCCCCAGTGAAAATGAAACCGTTGACTTTCAGATCATAGCTTTCGAAAAGATATCCGTCAGCCGGAACGCTGTCGCCGGAAGCCACGAAAACGACATCGCCAGGAACGACCGTGATCCTATCGATTTCCTTTTTCTCCCCATCCCGAAAAACCACCGCCTTGTCGGTAGCGAGCTTTCTTATGCCATCAAGGATCCTCTCGGCTTTGAATTCCTGGAAAAATCCGATAATGGCGTTCAAAAAAACGATGGCGAGGATTATAGTAACATCACGTATTTCCCCAAAAAAGAAAGCTAATCCGGCTGCCACGAGCAATATCCAAACCAGCGCGTCATTGAATTGGCCCAAAGCCAGTTTCAGCCATTTCCAATTCTGCTTCTTATCTATTTTGTTCTGTCCATATTCCTTGATCCTCGCTTTCGCCTCATCCGAACCCAACCCAGAAGCGATGCTTCTGAACTTTTCAAATATCTCCTTGGATGTGAGATTATATGTTTTCTTGTCCTTTTGTTTCGGCATTTTGTTTATTCCAATTGCCTTATTTGCTATCATTCAACTCTTTGGTCACCTCCCAGACATTCCCAGCGCCGATGGAGATGACGACGTCATTCGGACCGATTTTGTCTTTCAGGAATTCGATCGTTTCAGGAATGGTTGGAATATGTTCCGCTTTTTTGCGGCCATATGTGTTGATGAGATCGACCAGCTCTTTCGAGCTGACACCGCCTTGCGCTTCGCGCGCGCTGCCATAGATATCGATCACTATCACACTGTCAGCTGAATCGAAACTCTGGGAAAACTCCTGAAGAAGCGCTTTGGTGCGAGTGAAGGTATGCGGATGGAAAACCGCCCAGATGTTCTTTTCCGGATATCGCTCTTTTGCGGCATTGAGCGTTGCCTTGATTTCTTCCGGATGATGAGCATAGTCATCGATGAGAATCGCGCCGTTCCTTTCCCCGATAAGCTCGAATCTTCTCGAAGTCCCCTTGAAATTCATGAGGGCTTCCGACACTTTCTTCATATCGAGCTTCATCTTGTGACAGAACGCTATCACCGCCGTGGCATTCAAGATATTATGCTTCCCTGGGAAGCCCAATTTGAATTCCCCGAGACTCTTGTCTTCGAAAAATACTTCGAAACCGCCGTCTTTCGCTTTTGACATATAATCGCAATCATCTGAAAATCCATAGCTCAGAACGTCGCAAACCGCGCTTTTTGAGACTTCCAGCGTGTCGGTCGAATCGCCCCAAACAATCAGAAAACCGAACTTCGGAATCCTGGCAACGAAATCAGAAAACGCTTTCTTGTAGTCTGCGAATGTCAGGAAAAAATCCGGATGATCATAGTCGCAACTGGTCAGGATTGCCGCCTTCGGATCATAAAGCCTCAATTTGTTCTGATATTCATCCGTCTCCGCCACGAAAAATTCGCTCTTGCCGATCATGCTATTCCCATTCCAATTGATGACTTTCCCTCCAATGATCGCGCTCGGATCCATGCCGCAATTTTTCATCGACTCGGCTAGCATTGCCGACGTGGTGGTTTTTCCATGCGTGCCGCAAACGGCTATGCCATATTTGCTGTTGAATATGCCAGCTAGCGCCTCGGCATAGGTCAGGACTTTTTTCCCCGATTCGAAAGCGGCTTTCAGTTCATTATTGGTTTCCGGCTTGAAAGATGATCCATAGACTATGACATCCGCATCTTGAGGAATATTCCCAGGAGCAAACTCATGAGTTATTGATATTCCTTCGTCCTTAAGAACGCTGTTGAAAAAATGATCGCCTTCATCCGATCCGCTGACATCTACTCCGGAAAATTTCAATATCCTGGCTAGCGCCGATGTCCCCGCGCCTTCTATTCCGATAATATGCACTTTTTTCAATTTCGTGAGATCCGTCATATGTTTGATTTCGATTATTCTTCGATCATTCCCAATATCCCGTCCGCGATCTTTTCTGCCGCATCAGGATGATAGAAAGAAACGATATTAGCTGAAAGCTTGCTGCGAAGCTCCTGGTCGTTCATGATATCGTCTATGTTCTTGAGAAGGAGGTGTTCCCCGAGGTTATCCTCTTCAAGGACGATGCAAGCTCCGACACGAGCCAGCGCGAAGGCGTTCATGCTCTGATGCCCATTAGCAGAAGTCCCGAGCGGAATAAGGATAGACGGCTTGGCATTGGCCGCAATCTCGGAAATGAACGTGCTTCCGGCTCGTGAAATGACAAGGTCTGACACTGCGAAAATATCCTTCAAGTCATCTCCGATGAAAGGCAGTGCCCAATATCCCTCGTGCCCGGCTTTGAATCCGAGCTCTCCCGCCTTATGCTTCACCTCTTCGAAATTGTTCTGGCCAGTCTGATGGATCACTTGATATTTGCTCATAAGCTCCGGCAGGATATTGAGAATCTTATTGTTGATACTCCTAGCACCTTGAGATCCTCCCAGAACAAGGATGGTTTTTTTTGATTCCAGAAGATTATATTTCTCACGCGCCGCAGCAGCGTTTCCTTTGTTGATATCGTCCCTCACCGGAGTTCCCGTGAGCACTGTTTTTGAAGAAAGGAAATATTTTTCTGCTTCGGCATATGAAATCGCAATCCTATTGCAAAGCTTGCCCAGCATCGAATTGGCTACTCCAGGTCTGGCATCCGATTCATGAGTGAAAATCGGGATCCTGTATAGCCAAGCAACAACAACCACCGGAAAAGAAGCATGCCCGCCCTTGGAGAAAACCGCGTCCGGCATGTAATAGAGCAGGATCGCGAGGCATTGGATGACCCCGAGCGGCACTTTGACAGAATCGACAAAATTATGGAACGAAAAATAACGGCGCATTTTCCCGACCATGATATTCCTCATCGGAATCCCTTCCTTGCCGATGATTTCCTGTTCCATCTTTCCACCGGGACCGATGAAAATGAATTCCGCATCCGGTCTTTTTTCCTTTATCTTTCTTGCCACCACAACCAATGGAGTCAGATGTCCTCCCGAAGCACCGCCTGTCAATACTATTCTCATAGATTTGATGAAAAAATTATTTTTTGAAATTATTCTTTTGAAAATTTGGATATGTTCAGGAGTATGCCGACTGCCACCAGGAGGAATATGATCGATGTCCCGCCATAGCTCACGAACGGAAGCGGGATGCCAGTAAGGGGAATGAGTCCTGAAATAGCTGAGATATTTATGAATGCCTGAAAGATTATCCAAGAAACTATGCCGATCGCCGTCAATTGGGAAAATTTGTCCGGAGCGTTTTTCGCGATCGTGTATCCCCTCATGGCGAAAAAAACAAAAAGCGAGACGAGGAATATCCCGCCGACCATCCCAAGCTCTTCCGCTATTATGGCGAATATCGAGTCTCCGACCGGTTCCGGAAGATAGTTGAATTTCTGGATGCTATGCCCCAATCCGAGACCGAAAACCCCACCTGACCCGATAGCGAGGAGCGCCTGGTTTATCTGATATCCCACCCCGCGAGGATCTTCTTCTGGATGAAGGAAAACCAGGAACCGGCTCATGCGATATGATTCGTATTTCACGAGAAGCACAAGCGCAACCAACCCAGTCGTCCCGATAAGGGCCAAGTGGGATATTCTTGCTCCGGAAGAAAAGAAGATGGACATGGCGATGATGATGATGACGCCAAGCGTCCCCATGTCCGGCTGCTTGACCAGAAGGAAACTCACCACTGATATGACTGCCAGAAACGGAACCAATCCTTCATAGAAATCCTTGACCATCTCTTTTCTCGCTTCCAACCATGCCGCCAAATAGAGGATGATGGAGAGCTTCAGCATCTCGGAAGGCTGAAAAGAAAAAGGACCGAGCATAATCCACCGGCTTGCCCCATATATCTTCGTTCCGAATCCCGAAATGAAAACCATGATGAGAAGTATTATGCTTGTGATGAAAAGCGGGAAAGAAATCCTCCGCCAGAAATCATAATTGATTTTCTGAACCACATACATGATCAAAAGCCCAGGGATAACACCATATAAAAGCTGGTGCTTGAAGAAAAAATAAGGGTCGCCGAAACGGGCCCTGGAATAAGCGATCCCGGCAGAGGCGATCATCGTAAGGCCGAAAACGACTAACATGAGGAGTGCGATGATGAGCGGCCTATCCGCTTCCTTTTGGTTCATTTTTCGCATCTATCTTTTCTTATTTTTTGATTTTTCCTCCCTCCATTTCTCTATTTCGCCATGATGGCCGCTAAGAAGCACTCTGGGAACTTTCAGTCCGTCGAAGACTTCCGGCTTGGTATATTGCGGATATTCCAGATATCCGCGCGTGCTGTGGGATTCGAATTTCAAGCTGTCTTCATTCCCCAAGACGCCGGGAACAAGTCTTGAAACTGAGTCGGCGACAACCATCGCGGAAAGTTCCCCGCCAGTGAGCACGAAGTCTCCGATCGAGATCTCTTCGTCCGCGACATATTCAGCCACTCTCTCATCGACCCCTTCATAGCGCCCGCAGATCATAATCAGACGGTCGTATTTCGAAAGCCTTCTTGCGACTGCCTGAGTATATCTTTTTCCTTTCGCCGAAAAAAGAATCGTTCTTGTTTTCATCTCCCACTCGGATACTTCGTCTTTCAATGATCCGACCGCTTTGGATATCGGCTCGACTTTCAGAACCATTCCAGCACCTCCGCCATACGGAGTGTCGTCGACTTTCCGATGCTTGTCGGAAGTGAAATCGCGAAGATCGTGGACCTTGATGCTTATCGTTCCTTTTTTCTTGGCGCGCGAAATTATCGACTCATTGAAATATGAATCGAATATCCGCGGAAAGATTGTGATGATATCTATCTTCATAGCAAAAATGCGCAAGTGCGATATATGCATGATAGCAAAATAAAACAAAAAAGACCAGCAGAAAAGCGGTCTTTTTTGGTGAAAACCTTCAAACGGGCTAGGCCCGCTGGAAGGAAAATTTGCTAGACATTGATATCCCCTACAACCTCGTCAATGCTCTTTCTTTCCTCTCTTCTCTCGGAACCTTGCGGCTCGTTGATCTTGAGATTAACGCGGGCATTGTTCCTGGCTCCGATGACCCTAAGAAGAGTCCTCAAAGCTTTGGCTGTTGCTCCTTCACGGCCGATAACCA
>Ga0209373_10004562_pt1 | contig 11840 bp, 9 predicted proteins | sample Higcelweek5metaG_FD_187173 | JGI IMG/M metagenome (GOLD analysis project Ga0209373, IMG submission 187173) | Freshwater pond sediment microbial communities from the University of Edinburgh, under environmental carbon perturbations - High... | ecosystem: Environmental > Aquatic > Freshwater >... | reverse complement strand
CAGAAGGAGCTGCGATAATATCAAGCAGCTCACACTGGTCACCGTCGCTATGGGTGATCAACAGACCAAGCGGACGACGCAACCAGCACGAGGAAACCAGATAGCAATCATACCGTTTGAGGGGATGCCGGAAGTAACGTTGTTCCAGATAGTCAGCATCCCGTACACCGACAAGATCGTTGCCCAGACTTTTTGCCATCTGTTGCCACAAACGACTGGCAATACCTGCAAAGTTATTGTCGGCAGGATTCAACAGTTGGCAGCTGTCTGCACACCAGGAACAGGGCAGTGGCCCAAAAGAGAGTTCCCAGATCTGATCAATGGAACTGAAAAGTCCCAGATGTTCGCCGAGACGCATGGCACGGTCACTGGGAAAACCAAATGCCAGACCATCAGGATTAGCAGCACCTGGCAGGTCGGACAACACCTTGCGTATCAGTAACGCAAAGGGTGAACCAGCCCGCGAAAGCCCACCATACCTTCCGGGCAGCGCCATCAGGTCACCCAGCTGAGCAATGCGGCAAGGTTGGCCATCGGCCAGCACCTGTCGATAAAAGATACCACAATGAGCCAGCAAGGTGCCATCAGGGGCAAATGCACCGTATGACCTTCCCTGTCCATCACCGTATTTCCAGGCCAGCATCTCTTCAGAAATATCACCACCAAAGACCTGCCGGAAAAGCGGTTTGATCAAGGCAAGTTCCTGAAATGCTATTTCTCTAATCCAGACAGAGACATCCATAATAGTTAATAATTATTTTTTCCTATTTGCTTATTGCTATATAATTTTGAAACTAAACCTGTGGCTGCTATCATCCGACGATGAGGTGATGCGGACCCAATAATCCCCTGGCCCAAGACGGCACCAGAGCTCTTCAGAGATATACGCCTCACGACCACTCCCGAAACAATATAAGGCTGGTATCAACAAAGGTTGGGGGCTTAATTCCAGCACCCAACCTCCCTTCATACACTCCGGGACACTAAAAACCGGTGCTGTACAACAGACTCCAAGGTCAGTCCCCAACGGCAAGCGGATCTTTAAAGCGCTTTGATCCAGCTTCATACGCAACGTCAGAAACCGGCTCTTGAAGAAGTGTTTATGAAAATAGTGCTGTCGACTCGCAGCACTTACCTCTGTTTTGTCCTGCGTACAATGCCATTCATGAACGGCCCGGGCGCTGGTAAGCAAATACAGCTGAGAACCACTCTGGCTGAGACGGCGACAAAGATCAGTATCCTCAAAATACATGAAAAAAGCAGGATCAAATAACCCACCGGCTGCTTCCAGGGCCGAACGACGCAGCAACAGATGGCCGCCGGAAAGCATCGCCCGCTGGACTGGCTGTTCTGATTTGACACAGCCCAATGCCCAGCGCCGAAAAATATGGCTGATCTTGTTCCCCAGCCAGGGCCAACGCAACAGAATTGCCATACCTGCCTCTGTAAAAGGGGTATGCATTAAAATCGGTGGGGCCAGCCACGTTTGGTCAACATCCCAATAGACCAGAGGGGCAACAGCCCCGGCACGGGGTGTCTTCTGCAAAAATCCAACCAGCTCTGCAATGCAACCGTCCAGCACCAGAGCATCGGGATTCAGCAACAAAATCCATTCGTAGCGGGCATGACTGTATCCCAGATTGCAGGCCCTGCCAAACCCGATGTTTTCAGGAGAGACGAGACATTCCACACCGGCTGGCAGTGCCGCATGTAACGCCTGAGCTTCAGCCTCACTTTCGCTGTTATCAACGACAACGATCTGGGCATCCGGCTGATCTGCAAGAACAGTTGCGGCAGCACGGATGGTCAACTGGTGGCTATGATAGTTAACGATGATGGCCGTTACCATTACTGCGTAATTTCTCCGGGACAGCGGGCAAGGACGTGAAAATGGGCCGTGGCAAGACTCTCAAGATCAAGCGTAATCCCCGCAACTGCACGGCTTTCCAGAAACAATGAAAAGGTTTCCGGTAACGGAGACGCAACATTCTCCCAGCGCTCTACGCAGAAACCCGTATCTGCCAGCAATTTTTCCAACCCGTGACGGCTAAAGAATCGAAGATGAGTATTGCAAAGAATACCTACCGGCTGATAGTCAAACGAGCCTTCCAAAAGATCCCAAACCACCGACCAGTGCCCCACATTTGGTACGGAAAGCACTATGCACCCCCCCGGCTTCAGAGCCTGTCGAGCCTTCAGCAGCGCCTCAAACGGATCGGCAATATGCTCAAGAACATCCAGAAATGTCACACAGTCGTAGCGTTGGGGCAAGGTTATCTGCTGAAAGTCACCCACCAGCACCTCCAGCCCTTTCAATCGGGCCGCAGCGGCCATCTCCGGATTTGGCTCCAGCAGGGTGGCCTGCCCCCCCCGTTCATCCATAAAAAGTCTGCCAAAATTTCCCTCACCACCGCCTATATCCAGCAACGTACCGATGCCAACAGGCAGTAACGGCAGAATTTCAGCTCTGTTGCTGAAATAATAGTTTGCGTAGGAATGGAGATAGGCATGACCGGCAATAACCGTCTGTTCCCTTAATAACGTCGGCAACTCCTCCCAGGAGACGCCAGCAAGGTCAGAACGGTCGAGCGCCTTCCGGGCAACGAGATAGAGCCAGGGCTCCCTGCCATCATAAGGGACCGAACGTTGACCGATGGACAAGCGAGAGACAAAACGGTCAAATCCCGGACGGCTGGCATAATCAAGAAATACACCGGGGGTAAATCCACGGACATCGCTGGGCAGGACACACAAAACGGTGCTGTCCGAAGCACCAACCGCTAAAAGTTCATCCTGCAGATTGTCTGAAACAAGCAGGGCAGGATTGAGAATAACCAACAAAAATGAGGCATCGCTCCAGGCAGCAAAATCAGTCGGCTTGGTGGCATCCCCGTCGTTAACAACATACCAACGGCGTACCGAGGGTAGACGTCGCCGCAATTCCTGCATGCCAAGAGCAAATTCTGCAGAGCCTTCAAACCCATTGTTGGTATGTAAAATAATATCAAATAATGCCATGTGCACCACCAAGCATCAGATTAAGCCACAGGCCATCACGTTCGATTATGACCCGATCATTGTTCATCACACCATGTATTTCTCTTGAGTAGCAGACAGGACCGCCAGCACCGAAGTTCCGAATGGAAACAATTGATGACGCACCAGATGGCGTTCAAAACCGAATACTCCGGTTAACAGGGCATTGATAGCAGGTGACGGCAGAGCGGCATCAGAATCGTCCCCGGTGTTGCCGGTCAGCTTCCTGATCATGCGCAGCCCTGCTATCAGGGGGAACAACAGGGTATTGAAATAGCCTATGCGGCAGACAGTCAAGCCTGCCGCATAGGCACGGTGCCGTAACATAGCAGCTGTGTAGCGCCGCTGGTGGTGATGGGCGCTGTCATGGGCCGACCAAAGCCAGGCATAAGCCGGCACCGTGACCAACAGATGCCCCGTCGGCTTCAAAAGTCGCTTAACCCGTACCAAAGCTGCACCATCATCTTCAACATGTTCAAGGACATCCAGCAGACAGACCAGATCAAACAGACCGTCTTCAAAAGGGACCGGCTCTGGCAGTCCACCGGAAGCGATAGCAAGACCCGAAATGGCGGCGGCGCTTCTGCGGGCGTGCTCATCATATTCCATGGCCTGTACCTGTCCAAATGTCGCCAGCATGGCAAGGTTGCCACCGGTGCCGCAACCGATCTCAAGAATTTCGGCTCCGACGGAAGGGACCAGACCACGGATCATCGTCGCCAGAATCTGTCTGCGGGCCACGAACCACCAGTGCTCCGCCTGGAGTTCTGCCATTTCCTGATAAAGTTCAGGCCTCATGATCGAAATGATCCCGTACAATGTAAACGGGGCGTCCCTTGGTCTCAAGATAAATACGCCCCAGATATTCACCAAGGACACCAAGCCCGATCAACTGTATTCCACCGAGAAACAGGACCACCGTAATAAGCGAGGCATAGCCGGGCATATCACGCCCCAGCAAAAGAACCCGGCCAACGATAAAACTGCCATAGGTAAAGGCCAGCAAGGCAATAAAAAGCCCCAGATAGGTCCAGATCCGCAACGGAGCCGTAGAGAACGAGGTAATTCCCTCCAGAGCAAAGTTCCACAGATGCCAGCCTGAAAATTTGCTGGCCCCGGCCTGACGGGCTTCGCGGCTATAGGGGATTACAGCCTGACGAAAACCAACCCAGGCAAAAAGCCCCTTCATAAAACGCCGACGCTCCGGAAGAGCCTTCAACGCCTCCACTACCTTACGGTCCATCAGCCTGAAATCACCTACATTCGATGGGATTACCGAGTCTGAAATGGCATTATGCAACCGATAAAACCACTCTGCAGTCTTGCGCTTCAGGAAATGATCCGCTGAGCGGTCAGTACGCTGGGCCAACACCACATCAAACCCCTGACGCCACAGTTGAAGCATCTCAATAATCAGTTCCGGAGGGTCCTGTAAATCGGCATCAATTGGAATAACCGCATCCCCAATCGCGTGGTCAATACCACAGGTAAGGGCAGCCTCTTTGCCAAAATTACGGGAGAGATTCAGTATCCGGATACGCGGTTCCAGTTTCCGGGCGGTAAACAGCCGTTCAAGCGTGGCATCACGGCTGCCATCATTGACACAGACAATCTCAAACGGCTCCCCCGCAGACACAAGAACCGGTAGTAAGCGTTTAAAAAACACTGCCAGGGATTCTTCCTCATTGTACATAGGGCAGACAATGGAAAGTGTGCAGTGGTTGAGAGATAGTATTTGTTTAGTGTTGTTCATAGGATCGTCCGGTCGCATGCCATCGGTATAACCAGTAAATGGCAGCAATGCCACACAAAGTAGCTATCAACACATTTCGCAACCTCCAACCTGGAGGGCCACCATACCAGGCCTGAATACGCCACTCTCCAGGCGGCAAATCCAGCTGCATCCTACCGTCAGGTGACAGATTCTGCTCCAAGGTTGAGCGGGAAATGGTAGTGCCGTTGGCTACAACTGTCCACCCTGGTAAATACACCTGATTGATGGTCAGCAATGTTTGAATACCACCGCTCAGATGATAGTCCAGCTTGAAAGCAGTATGAACCTCGTTCTGTCGGACCTGCCAGTCCTGCTGTTGAACCTCCAGCAAAGGCCGGGGCACAGGCGCCAGACTAAACATATCCGACACACCTGCTTTTGCAGCTATCCCGGCCATGGCCTGACGTGTCACATCACATTCTGGCCGGATTTCTCCCCTGGCAGGTACTGAGGCAATGCCTTTGGCGGTCAGCGGCATCCATTCACCAGCATCAATGGTACTCACATAACGACCGGGGCTGCCAGTTTGTGCGAAACTGCGCAGGCAGGCAAGTGATTCGTGATTAATCCGTAAAGCAGAGCCTTGAGTTTCTGCAGAACGAAACCCGAAGTGGTTGCTCAGCGACCAACAGGCAAGTAGGAAAAATCCGCCAAGCAGCCATAATTTTCCAATCCGCCAAGCACCAGAAAGATTACACCAACCAACAAGACAAATAACCTGCAATACTGGCGCAAACACCGCCAGTCTCCATGGAAACTGCAGCAGAGAAAATGGATAGATTCTCCAGATGAGCTGTCCAAGGGGGGTCATCGCAAAGACCATGACTATGTAGGCCAGTCCGGCACCAAGAATAAACGGTTCTTTCCGTCCAAACCAGCAACCGGCCAAGGCGGCAACCACAAAGGGTGCCCCCAGAAACTCCCAATAGCCTTTTCCGGAAATAAGGCTTCCAAACAACAGGTGCGACAAGGGTACAGTATTTTTCCAGGCAACAAATCCATCAAGCGCGGCAGCCACATTAACGTGAGGCTTCATAGTCAAAACTGTGAACCAGTAGGGCGAGCTCATGACCAGCCCCAGAATTATGGCACCAATCAGCTCACCCCCCACGACAAGGCGGCCAAGGTGACCCCGTGCATCCGGTACCAGACAAATGCCCCCCATAACCAGCAGAATTGGCGGCAAAAACATAAGACCTACAGGGTGGCTGTAACAAATTACAGCAGTGGAAACAGCCAATCCCAACCACCCCAGAAACCGGTGCCGGACTGTTTCATTTGCTTCTGGCCGACAAAGCTGCAAGAGAAAGAAGATCGGCCAGGGTACAAGCTCCTGCACCATCCATTCACTCAGGTCACCACGCATATAGAGATTGGTATGAACATAGGGTGCCAGCTGAAAACAGGCAACCAGCAGCAGAGAAGGGGCTGGTGCTACATATCTGCGTGCCAGGCAATACACACCAGATCCACCAACCAGGGCGACAAGACTCAACGTGCATACCTGACGCAGCAGCAGAGGCGCCACGCCTATGGATACCAAGGCATTGATAAAAAAGTAGCCCGGCTGATAGAAAACAAATTCCGGATAGCCAAACCCGCCATTCATCTCCGGTATCCAGCGAGGATACCAGACACCTGCAGCGATGGCATCGGTGAACCAATCTGAAAGCAGCAGGTAGCGGTATCCTTCATGGGTGGTCGGCAAACGCTGATCAAACCAGCTGGGTAGCACCGGATAGAGGCTGACAAGCAGCAAAAGCGATAGCTGCACCATCCTGTAAACCAGGGTTCGGCGGTCGGCTGTATGCATATCCGCCGACAACGTCGTTACCTTCTTTCCCCAGGGATGCCGGTGCCATGCCAGACAACCCGATAACTTCGACTGCTAGCAGGGACAAAATGCAATGGTGGTGTGTAAGCGATCCATCCTTCCGGGGCATCATAACGAAAACGGAAGACGTTGTCAGGCGGCTTGTCCATGCGGAGTGCCCCCTGAGCTGGAACCGGATGTCTCCCGCCTTCCGGCAATAGCGTGTAACTCCCCTTGCCATAGGGGCCAAGCTGCCACTGCATCGTTTTTGTTCCGGTATCAAACTCCATGGCCACCGTCAGAGAAGCCGGGCGGATCTTCTTCCGCCATTCCGCCGTGATCTGCGGTACAGAAGGCGTGATGTCAATCATAGTCCGGCTGACATGATCATAACGCATAACACGATGGTCCATTAAAGAGACCCGATCCAGGTCCAGTTCATCGGCCACCAGCAGGGGGGGGGGAGCTGTCTGACCAAAATCTTTACGCAGATCCATAATGCCTGAAACATACCAGGTCGCCACCGCCGACGTAAGATAGATGACATCGCGGCTGCCTGCCGTGACAAGAGCCCTCCCCTGCACCTGCTGCTCCTGCAGTTCCGGGAGAATACGAGTGCGAACCTGGCGGGTGTTGATCCAGGCAGAAACCACCAGAACCACCAGCACGGCCAAGGTACACAGACGGGCTGCAAATCCCCCTGCTACACGGCCAAGCACGACAGATGCCCCGATGGAGACTACTGCCCACAAAACAATGAAGTAACGTTCTGAACCTGCCCCTATGCCCGGCATACGGGCCAGAGGGATAAGCGGTACCAGCAGCAGCACCGGCAGAACTACCAGCAGCACCCACCCGTTTTTTTTATTTTTAAGCAAGAGGAAGATCGTTGTCAGGCCAACGGCTGACAGCCCGAACCACGGAGCTACCAGCAACAGGCCGGGAATATTGGCAAACTGCCCAAGAGCAGCCGTCAGATCACTACGGCCCAACGATCCGGCAGGTGTGTAACCACCCACTACATCACCAAGCATGTACCAACGCCAAGGAACATACAGCAGCATGACCAGCAGCAGGGGCCATGCCACCTGCAGACGTTTTTTGAAACTGCCCATCGGCAGGAGCAAGGGGACAAACCCCAAAGGCAAATACAACTCTTTGGCCGTTGCGGCAATGGCAAAAGCAAGCCCCGCAAGCCAGCCTGAGCGGCCAGTTCCCTGCTGAAGCTCACGTATGAGTAACCACAGGGCAACAAGATAAAAGAAAAGCCCCTCAATATAATGACGCACCATAAGCTGTTGCGAAGCAACCATAATCGGTGAGCCCACCAGAAAAAGCAACGCGCCGCCAACAGCATGCCACATGTCCACCCACTGCCGGGAAATCTGGTGGATCAGGCAGGCGCATAACGCTATCACCACTAGATTATGGGCATAATATCCCAATGGGTTGAGGCCCCAAATGGTATGATCAAGGTCATAGGTGAGGCTGAGCCAGGGGGTTAGACTATAGGGGATCAAAGCACGCCAGGCTTCCGGCTTTGAGAAGTATTCCCACGGGGAGTAGGTTACTGCATGTTTGAGAATCTGAGGATCGTCACAACACCACCAACCCTTGAGCACACCACCATAAAGTGCCAGCACAACGAGCATGCTCACCCCAAAAACCGGGGCGATGCTCCTCCAGGCATGACTTCCTCTCACCGCAATCAAAGGGCAAGGCCTTCGTTCCGCAACTGTCCATCAACCGGAGGCATCAGCGGCAGCAAGTCCGATGCCCACCATTTCCCCGGCGTTGCTTCAATCTCGTCAGCCAAAAAACGGTAGGCACTATCCAGCGCATCGGGATTACAAGCAGATACAACAGGACTACCTTTAACCAGATAGCACCCAGGGCGTTCATACCGGCAAACAAAGGCACCTATGTCGCTACCGGTCTTCTTGGCCATCCTGTATGCGCCGCCAGCCATCAAGCGGCGACTACCCAGAAAATACGGTGTCGTGGTGACCCCACCGACAACTGCCGGGGCGTCGGCCAGCACAACAAGACATTCACCCCGCTCAAGCATCTGGTAGAAAGGCCGTAGGCCCAGTTCCCTGTCCAGCATGCGGCCGCCGTTCATCATCCGCTCCATACCCCGGTATTTTCTAAAAAAATGCTGCTGCACAGCCGGGCTTACCAGAGGGTCATTGGTGACTGCCGAGGTCATGACATTGATGGTTACCCCTGCTTGACCAAGAAAAGCAATACCCAGCATGAAACTGTCAAAATGCGGAGTCAGCAGCAGTAATCCTCGCTTACGGTGCAGGCAAGCCCCCACAAACGCTTCAGGCCCAATGGTACGATGCAATTCTGACACCCGATCAGCCACAATCATCCAACCCTCGAACTCTTCACGGCTTTCCATCCGAAAGCGTTCTCGTACCAGCTCCTGCAGCTCTGCTTCATCGGCCCCAGGGCGCAACATCCGGTAGCCTGCCGCCGCCTGACGTGCCACATGCCGGGTGCCCAAAGCCATTGAACGCCAGTCTCGACCGAGTCGGGCGTTTATACATTCCCTTACTGCCGACAGGGTGTAGGCAATACGCAGAGGCAGACGGGCCGCCAAGGGGAGCCCCCAGGCATAATCAACATGATGCAGAAATTTTATTACTGCACCGAACCTTCCAGCCCCACTGGCTTGGCTCATAGTGATTCTCCGGCAAAAATCCGGCACTGGTTCTCTACATCACCTCGTTTGACAATGGTAAAACAGGGGGTATCCAACGGCAAGTGATCTGCCCATTTCTGCTCGAATATGTTGCCGCTGGCTGTCACTCTTGACTGCAGTGTCGACGAAATGTTGACTCCCTTAGGGGTGGTTGACCAATGTTCGCAATAGGCATCCACAACCGCCACATCAAATCCTTGGCCCTTGGCAGTCAACACCAGATCCGTGCCATAAAAATCAAACCCCAGAGCCGGATCAAGCTGTAAACCGCTGTCTGTCCGAACAGCAAACAGCAGTTCATCAATACTGTCTACCCGGCAGGGTAGCTCGGCCGACTCTCTAAGCAATGTTCCCCGATCAAGCAGATGACCGGCCCGTTGTGCATACTGGCCTGCCCCGACAACACCATATGCCCCAACCACGGCCAGCTTTGGAAAAGCAAGCTCGGCCTCGGCAACAGCTGCTATGAAGCGGTGGTCCCACCCCTCTGGCAGAACAACATCCTGATGTACCCACACCAGCCACATTGCTTGGCGCTGCCTGGCTATTTCTCTGTTAAAGGCCTCAGCAGCTGAAGCAGCATGTAAATAGATCGTTTGCTGATACGTGGATGCTACCAGACAAGGCGAGGTCAATAGGCAGCGCGACAACAGCTCAGGATTATTTGCACAGGTAACAAAAGCCAGCTGTCGACTCATACAGGCTCCGAACGCCATTCATGGGGCAGTTCCACCACCCCCTGGGCCAGCCCCTCTTGCGTCACCTGCAACATTATGCAGCGTTCAATCATATCATAGACATGCATGGCTTTTTCACACGCTACAAAGGTAGTAATAGAATATTCACCCTTGAGTAACGGGATCTTTGGAAAAACCACAGTAGCCTGCCCCCTGCCGTTTTCATCGACATTCATCATTGCGCCATCATTGGCCGAACTGGCGCTTGCAACGGTTATTCCGGCTGCATTGGCAATACCCAACGCCACGCTCGGCGTCGGCAAAGACGGATCGACCAAAAATTCTACGGTTACTTCAAGCGTACTCTTCAGGGATTTCAGACGTAGCGAGGTACCAATGTTACCATCAACGGCACCGTATGCCTTAAGAATACGACCATTCTTTTGGGACAGCGTGGCAGGTCGCTCAGTCAGAATACCACTGCCAAGCGCTGCATCCAGCGTTGCCTGATAGGCGGCTGTCACCCGTGGAGCTGCATCCAGAAGGCGCACCTGTCCCTGTTCAAGCCAGATGGCCCGATCACAAAACGCTTCAATCATATACATCGCATGGGAACAAAACAGGATGGTGGTTCCTGTCTTTTTCAGTTCCATGATCCGGTCGAACGACTTACGGGCAAATTCTCCATCACCCACCGACAGCGCCTCGTCCACCACAAGAATATCCGGATCAACACAGGTAGCGACCGAGAAGGCCAGACGGACATACATGCCGCTTGAATAGGTCTTGACCGGCTGGTGTATGAAATCTCCGATACCGGAAAACGCCACAACCTCATCATAACGGGCATCAATTTCATCCTGGGTCAGCCCCAATAACGATGCATTGAGATACACATTTTCACGACCGGTAAATTCAGGATTAAAACCTGCTCCCAGCTCAAGCAAGGCAGCAACCCGGCCATGGACTGCTATTTCACCGGCAGAGGGGTTAAGAGTGCCACAAATCAGTTGTAATAGCGTTGACTTGCCGGCCCCGTTACGTCCAATAATGCCAATGGTTTCACCTCTGGCCAAATCAAATGAAACATCACGCAGCGCCCAAAACTCCTGATAATATTGTCGGCGGCCTCGCATTATCATCTGCAGCAGGCGATCCCGAGGATTTTGATAGATCTGATAGCATTTACTCAGGTTACTGATACTGATAGCGGCATCAGAGGACATCGGCAAAACCTTTCCGGGTTTTCTGAAACCAGGCAAAACCAAGCCAGGCGATAATCGCTGAAGACAACGTCAACACCGCGTACTGCTTCCAGGCCATCCCTTTACCGAAAATCAGCAGATCGCGGGTCTGCTCGATAATCAGGGTAAGCGGATTAAGATACAGCGCTCCACGATATGCTTCCGGGATGGCGGTAAGGGGATAGAATATTGGGGTAAGAAACATACAGATAGTAACAACAATACCCACAATCTGGGCTACATCCCGTAGATACACCCCCAAAGATGCCAACAACCAGGAAAATCCCATGGTTAAAAGGACCAACGGGAGTAACACAAGCGGGAACAGCAACATCGTTGGTTTAGGTAGCCCAAAAACAAACAAAAAAAACAGCACCCAAACACCCAGGCTGATAATAGCGTGAAAACAAGCGGCACCAAAGCTGACCCAAGGTAGTATTTCTAGTGGGAAGACCACTTTTTTGACATAGCTCGCATTGTTCAGGATGAGCGTAGGAGCACGGCTAATGCATTCGGCAAACAGGTTGAATACCAGCATACCGGCGAACATGATCAGGGCAAACGCTGCCTTTGAGTCACCAACTCC
>Ga0209373_10004561_pt1 | contig 11840 bp, 14 predicted proteins | sample Higcelweek5metaG_FD_187173 | JGI IMG/M metagenome (GOLD analysis project Ga0209373, IMG submission 187173) | Freshwater pond sediment microbial communities from the University of Edinburgh, under environmental carbon perturbations - High... | ecosystem: Environmental > Aquatic > Freshwater >... | reverse complement strand
CCGGACTGGAGGTCGGCGACCGGGTGGTGATCGGCTTCCGGGCCGAGCATCTGGTCCGGGCCTCGCTGACCGCTTATGCCCTGCCTCTGCTGACCATGATCGTGGCCGTGGTTGCGGTCGATCAGGCCGGGGCCAGCGAAGGCCGGACCATGATCGCGGCTCTGGTTGGGCTGGCCCTGGGATTCGGTCTGGCCCGCCTTGTCGCCGCCCGTCTGTCGCTCCGGGGCGATCTGTCGCCCCATTTCATCCGTCGCGCCTATGGCCCCGGCGCGGGGCAAGGCTGCCATACCGACCTGGGGTGAGGATCTCTTTCAATGCACGATTTATTGCTGCTGATCGTCGGCGCGGCGCTGGTCAACAATGTGGTGTTGGCCCGCTTCCTCGGCCTCTGTTCATTCATGGGGGTGACCACCAAGCAGGAAACCGCGATCGGGATGAGCGCGGCGACCACCTTCGTGATCACCGTTTCGTGCATGGGCGATTGGGCGGTGCAGAAATATCTGCTCGAACCCTATGATATCGGCTATCTGCGCACCGTGACCTTCATTCTGGTGATCGCCGCTGCGGTGCAGTTCACCGAAATGACGGTTCGCAAGGTGTCGCCGTCGCTGTTCAAGCTGCTCGGCATCTATCTGCCGCTGATCACCACCAACTGCGCCGTGCTGGGTCTGGCCCTGCTGCTGGTCGAGGGCGAGATGTCCTTCGTCAAGGCCACTGTGTTCGGCTTCGCTTCGGCCCTGGGCTATAGCTTGGTGATGGTGGTCTTTGCCGGCCTGCGCGAGCGGATCGCGCTGGCCCAGGTGCCGCGTCTGTTCGCCGGCCCGCCGGTCGGTTTCATCACGGCCAGCCTGCTGGCCCTGGCCTTTATGGGCTTTTCTGGCATGGCCACCAACTAGGGAGAGGACACCATGTTGATCGCAGTCGGGGGCCTCGCCGCCATGGGCGTCACCCTGGGAGGCCTGTTAGGAATCGCCGCCCGTTATCTCACTGTTGAGGCCGATCCGCTCGAAGCGGAATTGCAGGCGATGCTGCCCGGGTCGCAATGCGGCCAGTGCGGTTTTGTCGGCTGTCAGCAATTTGCCGCCGCTCTGGCCGAGGGACATGCCTCGGTTGCCGCCTGCATTCCGGGTGGCAAGGCCACGGCCGAAGCGCTGGCCCACCGGCTCGGCGTCAGCCTGGATGGCCATGACGTGGAGGATACCGGCCCCACCGTCGCTTTCATCAATGAGGATCTGTGCATCGGCTGCCTGCGCTGCGCCAATGATTGCGGAACCGATGCGATCGTCGGCGCGGTCAAGCAGGTCCACACCGTGATCACTGACGTCTGCCATGCCTGTGGCAAATGCGCCAAGGTCTGCCCGACCGAGGCGATCACCATGCGCCCGGTGCTGCCGACTCTGGCCACCTGGCACTGGTCGAAGCCCGACAGCTCGCTTTCGGCGTCGTGATCCGACGCCGCAGTCCTCTCACGTGCAAGCTCTGTAGGAGCGACGGTTGATGAAGTTGTTTCCCATCAAAGGCGGGATTCACCCCGAATACCGCAAGGAACTGACCAGCGAGAAGCCGATCGTCGCGCTCCCGATCCCGTCGGTTCTCACCCTGCCGGTGCAGCAGCACATGGGTGCTGCCGCCAGCACGGTGGTCCAGGTCGGCGAGCGGGTGTTGAAGGGTCAGATGCTGGCGCGGGGGCAGGGGTTCGTTTCAGCTCCGGTCCATGCCCCCACCTCCGGCACCATTGTCGCGATCGAGGACCGGATGGCCCCGCACCCGTCGGGTCTGCCGATGCGGACCATCGTGCTGGAAAGTGACGGCAAGGACGAATGGGCCGAATTGCCGGCGCCGATCGCCGATCCCTTTACCGCCACTCCGCAGCAGATCCGCGCCCGCGTTGCCGAATCCGGTATCGTTGGTTTGGGCGGCGCCACCTTCCCCTCGGCGGTCAAGCTCGGCCTCGGGGACAAGAACAAGCTGGAAATCCTCCTGCTCAACGGCGCCGAATGCGAACCCTATCTCACCTGTGACGACCGGTTGATGCGGGAATATGCCGCGGAAGTGGTCGATGGCGCCTTGATCATGGCCCGAGCCTTGGGCGCGCCTCAGGTGATCATTGCCGTCGAGGAAAACAAGCCGCAGGCGTTCGAGGCGATCCATAACGCGATCCGCACCAAGCTCAATGTCAGCCTCGTCGCGGTGCCGGTACAGTACCCGATGGGCGCTGAACGCCACCTGACTCAGGCGGTGACCGGGCGTGAAACGCCGGCGCGCAAGCTGACCGCCGATGTCGGGGTGGTTGTTCATAACGTCGCCACCGCCCGCGCGGTGCATCATGCCGTTCGCCATGGCAAGCCGTTGCTGTCGCGGATCGTCACGGTGTCCGGTCTGGGGGTCGTGACTCCGAACAATATCGAGGTGCCGCTGGGGACCCCGGTGGAGGCTCTGCTCGCCTTCTGCGGGGGCCTGACCGGCGAAATCAAGCGGCTGATCAGTGGTGGGCCGATGATGGGCCAGCCGATCCCCGACACTCGGGTTCCGGTGGTCAAAGGGACCTCGGGCGTGCTGGCATTGACCGCCGCCGAGGCCAATGAACGGCCGACCCAGCCCTGTATCCGCTGTGGCACCTGCGTTTCGATCTGCCCGTGTGGCCTGGTTCCGGTCGAGATGGCGGCCCTGATCCGCAATGAGCGCCTGGAAGAGGCGGCGGCGATCGGGTTGCGCGACTGCGTCTCGTGTGGATCCTGTTCCTACATCTGCCCGTCCTACGTTCCGCTGGTCCATTATTTCAATTACGCCAAGGGCCGGCTCAACGCGCTCGATGCCGAGCGGCGGAAGACCGAGCAGACCAAGGCGCTGGTTGCGGCCCGCAATGCCCGTCTCGAACGGGTGGCGCAGGCCAAGCGTGAGGCTGCCGCCGCAGCCGCGCGCGCCCGGGCCGAATCGCAAACCACCGATGTGAACAAGGCTGAGGCATGAAAATCGCCGTCAACAAGAGCGGACCGTTCACCCACGCTCCGTCCAGCGTCTCCCGCACCATGGCTTTGGTGCTGGCGGCGCTGCTCCCCGCCACGCTGTACGATATCTGGCTGTTCGGCTGGCCGGCGGCGTTGATGTTCCTCGTCACCGTCCTGTCCTGTGTCGGCCTGGAGGCGCTCTGCCTGCTGCTCTCCCGCCGGTCGGTCGCCAACACCCTGACCGATGGTTCGGCGGTGCTGACCGGCTGGCTGCTGGCGATGAGCATGCCGCCGTGGACCCCCTGGTGGGTCTGTGTGATCGCGGCGATCTTCGCGATCTGCATTGCCAAGCATGCTTTCGGCGGCCTCGGCCAGAACGTGTTCAACCCGGCGATGGTCGGGCGAATCGCGGTGCTGGTCTCTTTCCCGCTGCCGATGACCAGCTTCGTCGCCCCGAGCCCGCTGTTCGCCTCCGGCTCGCCAGGCTTCCTGGATGCGTTCCGGATCATCTTCGGCGGCTCGCATGGGTTCGACAGCCTCAGCGCGGCCTCGGCCCTCGGTCACGTCAAGACCGAATTGTCGCGGGGCATTCCGGTTTCCCACTCGCTGGCTGATATCCCGGACTTCACCTCGCTGGTGTTGGGCTCCCATGCCGGCAGCTTCGGCGAGACCTCGGCGCTGCTGATCCTGCTGGGCGGGGCGTTCCTGCTGGCCAAGCGGGTGATCTCCTGGCACACCCCGGTGGCGGTGATCACGACTCTGCTGGTGTTCGGCACCGTCGCCAATCTGATTGATCCCGCGCGCTATACCCCCGGCTGGTTCCATGTGATGTCGGGGGCGACGATGCTCGGCGCCTTCTTCATCGCGACCGATTACGTCACCTCGCCGGTGTCAAAGGCCGGTCAGTTGGTGTTCGGCTTCGGCGTCGGCCTGCTCACCTGGGTCATCCGTACCTATGCCGGTTATCCCGAGGGCATGGCCTTCGCGGTCCTGCTGATGAATGCGCTGACCCCGATCATCGATCACTCTGTCCGCCCGCGTGCCTTCGGCCGCACCCGCAAGGGCGAGCCGCTGCCGCTGAACGAGGAAAGCAAATGAGCCGCGCCACCTGGATTCACGCCTCGATCCTGGGGGCATTCTGCCTGGCCTTCGGGATCGTCCTCGCCTACACCGACGTGTTGACCAAGAACGATATCAAGCAGCGGGTACTGGAAGACAAGGAACGGTCTCTGGCCCAGGTTCTGCCGGAATCGATCCATGATAATTCGCCGGTCCATGATGCGATTACGATCAAGGGCGAGAAGGACGAAGACATCACGGTCTATCGTGCCACCAAGGCCGGCAAGGTGACCGGCGTCGCTTATCTGATCACCGGCACCGGTTATGCCGGCCCGATCCGGCTGATGCTGGGCGTGGATGCCGAGGGCAAGATTCTCGGCGTTCGGGTGATCACCCATAAGGAGACGCCCGGCCTCGGCGACAAGATCCAGACCGACAAGACCGACTGGATTCTGCATTTCGATGGTCTGTCGCTCGGCAATCCGCCCGAGGAGAAGTGGAAGGTCAAGAAGGACGGCGGTCAGTTTGACCAGTTCTCCGGCGCGACCATCACCCCGCGTGGGGTGGTTGGGGCGATCCGCCAGGGCCTGCATTTCTTCCAGGATCATAAAACCGCGTTGCTGGAGGCCCGCTGATGGCTACTCCCTATAAGACGATCATCAAGGACGGCCTGTGGGAAAATAACGGCGTCCTGGCCATGTTGCTGGGCATGTGCCCGACCATGGCGGTCACCACCAGCGCCACCAACGGCTTGGGCCTTGGTCTCGCCACCACTCTGGTGATGGCGGCGTCGAGCCTGCTGGTCGCTTTGTTCCGCACCAAGATTACCCAGGAAGTCCGCATCCCGGTCTACATCCTGATCATTGCCTCGATGACCACCTTGGTCGATCTTGGCATGAACGCCTGGATGCACGAGATGTATAAGGTGCTGGGGCTGTTCATTCCGCTGATCGTGTCGAACTGCTTGCCGCTGGCGCGCCTTGAGGCCTTCGCGGCCAAGGAGCCGGTGTCGCGCTCGTTCCTCGACGGTCTGTTCATGGGGATCGGCTTTACCCTGGCGCTGGTGGTGATCGGCGCGTTCCGCGAACTGATCGGCAATGGCACCATTTTCGCCGATGCCAATCTGCTGCTGGGTCCGGCGTTCCACTTCATGGAACTGCGCTTCATGCCGTCTGACAGCGGTGTGTTGCTGGCGATTCTGCCTCCTGGTGGTTTCCTCGCGACCGGTCTGGTCCTGGTCCTCAAGCGGATGATCGACCTTGCGGCCGGTAAGGAAATCCGCATGGGCGGCGCCCACAGCGTCTAATCGGAGGGTTGTGATGAAGGTCGGAATCGTCTACGCCACCCCGGCGCGTCAGTCCTGGTTGACCATTGACGTGCCGGAAGGCAGCACCGTGAAGGACGCGATCGAGCGTTCCGGCATCCTGCGCCAGTTCCCCGAGATCGACCTGGAAACCCAGAAAGTCGGGATCTACGGCAAGGTTGCCGCGCTTGATGCGGTGATTGAGGAAGGGGCCAGGGTCGAGATCTACCGCCCGATCACGGCTGATCCCAAGACCGTCCGCCGCCGTCCGCGCGACGGCGCGGCGGGAGGTGCGGCATGAGTCTCGGCGATGATCTGAGCATCGCTCAATCGGTGGCGTTCGCGATCCTGCACGCCCTCGACCAGGAACAGAACCAGGACTGGACCAGTTGGGCGCATGCCTGGCTGCGGGGGGACGACCGTTCGGCCGCCACCGCGACAGCGGCGATTGAGGTGGCGACATTGCCTGCCGCGCAGCATGCCACCCGTGCGGCGGTTCTGCTCGATCAGGCCCAGGGATTGCAGACCGAGGCGGCGATGTTGACCGCCGAGGGCCGCAATGCGGGGTGGACCCTCGATAGCACCGAGCATCACAACACCGATTGTTTGTTGGAAGTCGCGGAAGCGATTCGTCTTGCCGGCGGTGAGAAAGCGATCTTGCGCGATCGCGCCCGGCAAGCGCTGTAATCGGGCTCCCGCCCGAACCCGGCCGGGGCGATGCCCCGGACCCCCTTTCTTTTTAAAAAAAGCAGAGGTCTGGAGGCGTCAGCCTCCAGGCGGGGGCCGGGGCGGCAGCCCCGGATCAGCGGTGGGGATTGAGATCCTCGGCGAGCTGGCGGGCTCGACTCAGTTGACGGCCAAGGGTGCGCCCCAGAGCGTCGCGGGCTTCAGCTGCCCCGGGCTGGCCCAAGACCGCCGCCCGATCATAGAGAACATAAGCGCGAACCGGATCTTTTGCCGGGAATCCCTCGCCGCGTGCCGCCATCTCCGCCAGCAGCATCGAGGCAGCGGGGTGGCGTTGCGTCGCGGCCGCCTGGAGCCAGCGCACCGCCATGGGCGGATCCATCGCCAATTCTTTCCCCTCGGCCAGGGCTTTGCCGAGCCAATATTGGGCCTCGGCTTCGCCGGCTTCAGCAGCCAGGGTCAGCCAACGGGCTCCCTCATCGATTCCGGGGCGGAAATGAACCGCTTTGTCATCGGCGCCGTCCGGGGACGCCGGATACCAGAGCGGGCCAAGCGGACGGCCATGCTGTTCGGCGTCCTTGGCGGTCCAATCTTCCTCGTCCAGCACTCGCCAAGCGGCCGGACGGGCCAGCAGCAGCCGGCCAAGGTAAAAGCGGGCCTCGGCATCGCCCTGCAGGACGGCAGCGCGCCGGTACCAGGCTTCGGCCTGCCCCTGATCGGCCGGAATGCCCTGGCCCGTTTCATAAGCGGTGCCAAGGGCGATCGCAGCGCGCAGATGACCCCGCCGGGCGAGGTCGCCGATCCAACTCACCCCCTCGATTCCCCCCACGGAGTGGATCTGGCCGGAGATGAACAGGTCGGCCCAATGCTGGCGGGCGCTCATGTCCCCCAATTGGGCGGCGCGATACCACCATTGCCCGGCGCGTTCCAGGTTACGCGTCACCCCCGCGCCCGTTTCGCAGGCCTTGGCCGCCTCGATCGCAGCCGCAGGACTGCCCTGGGCGGCGGCCAAGCCAAACCAGAGATAGGCCTGACGAGCGGCTTCGGGGCCGCGTCTTTTGCGGGCCGCCAGACCGGCCTGATAATGGGTTTCGGCTTCACTCCGGGTCGTGGCGACGGTGCTGCGCACCGCTTCGCCGGTGGCCTTGCCCGGCCCGGCCGCTGCCGCAAGGGGAAGCGTCAGGGCGATCAGCGCGGCGGCGCAGGCGGCGATCCTCATCAACGATGACTTTCCGTAATCTCGGGATAGGGGCGCATGATTCCACTTCCCGCCCGGGAGCGCAATCGGAGCTTGGCTCAGGGGGAAAAAGGGAGCGAACCCCGGAAAAGCGGCGGGGCGAAGCTCCGGCGCAAATGATTATTCTGCACAACCGGGCTGGCGCACCGCGCGCGGCTGGACTATAGTGGGCGCGTCGGGAAACCGACTATGACGCTAAACGCCATGCGGAATAGACGTTGCGGACCCGGGGGCGGTACCCGGCGCCTCCACCAAAGCCCTCGGCCAAGAGCCGGGATCAGCGGGGGCGAAATAGGATCGACGCGCGCAGTAAAGGCAGGGTTTGCGTTCGGCATGATACCACCGTCATCGGGTCAATCCTAACAAGTGCCAACGACAACGTTGCTCTTGCCGCTGCGGCTTAACCCGTAAGCGCGGTTCGGGGGGACACCGGGCAACAGAAGTCCCCCCACTTTTTGGGCGCTCCGTCTCCGGCGGCCAGCGCCTCGTGCGATGAAAAACCGGGATGGTGGCGGATGGGTCTGGACGGTTTACGCTATGACAAGATGGTCGAAGAAGCCTTGCGGGGCGTGGTTCGCGAATCGCTGACCTTCGCCGCTGAGCAAGGGCTTCCCGGTGACCATCATTTTTACATCACCTTCCGCACCCATTTGCCCGGGGTGATGGTCCCCGATTATGCCCGTGCCCGTCATCCCGAAGAGATGACGATCGTTCTCCAGCACCAGTTTTGGGATCTGGTGGTCGATGACGAGCGTTTCTCGGTGACCCTGTCCTTCTCCGGCAAGTCAGAGCGACTGGAGATCCCCTTCAATGCGGTGACCGGTTTTGCCGATCCTTCTGCCAAATTCGGCCTTCAGTTCCAGGGGATTCCCGGTCTGGAAGACGATGAGGGGGATCTGGTGGAGACGCCGACCCTGACCCCGGCTGTCGTCGAATCGACCGCCGAAAGCGGGTCTGAGGGCGACGGCAAGGTCGTTACCCTCGACCGATTCCGCAAAAAATAGCCTCCGGTCTTTCGTCATTTCCTCTCTAACCGCGAGCGGAGGCTCTCCCTTCCGGCAGAGCATTCGCTGCGCCGTTATTCGTGGACCACGCAATTGCGGCCCTCGCGTTTCGCCCGGTAGAGCGCCGCATCGGCACGGTTCAGGACGGCATCCGGACCGACTGTGCCGAGTCGGTGTTCGGCGACGCCAAGACTCGCCGTCAAATAGGTGACCGCCGGTGGCGGCGGAATCGGTACGGCGACCGCCGCAATCGCCCGGCGCAGGCGTTCCGCAACCTCAATCGCTCCGGCCAGGGGAGTCTGAGGCAGCAGGACGGCAAATTCTTCGCCCCCCAGCCTGCCAATCCGATCAACCTCCCGCAGGCTGCTCACCATCGCCGCTGCGGTCAGCCGCAAGGCGGCATCGCCCACGGCATGGCCATAGCGGTCATTGATCTGTTTGAAATGATCCAGGTCGATCATCACCATCGAGACCGGGGTGGCGTAGCGGCCAGCGCGGTCGATCTCATGGGTAGCGGCGGCGAAAAAAGCGCGGCGGTTCAAGATCCCGGTTAAATCGTCAATGGTGGCAAGGTCGCGCAGGCGTCGTTCCAGTTCCTTGCTGCGGGTAATATCGATCAGAGTTCCGATCGTTCCGCTTTCGGGCGGGGCCAAGGGATGTCGGCGGAGAATGGCCTCAATCGGCCCGGCGGCGGCAACGACGGCCAGTTCAACCGCCTGACAGGGCTGCGTCGGGGGAAGAGCGGGGGCAAGGCACGGGCTATTGGACCAATCCTCGGCCTTGCCACCGAACAGATCGCGAAAAGCGCTGTTGTAGCGGGTCAGCCGGCCGGCCTCATCCTCAACCCATACCGGAATCGGCAGGCGGTCAAACAAACTATCGGAAAAACGCAGCGCCGCCTCAAGGGCATGGGTGCGGGTGGCCACTTCCTGTTCCAGCACCTGGGTCATGGTTTCGACCCGGGTCAGATTGAGCCAGGAGCGCAGGCCGGACACCAGAGCGGTGAACAGGCATTGGGCGGTCAGATCCGTCTTGTTGCGGTAATCGTTGATGTCATAGGCCTGCATCACCTCGCGCTCGGGGGCTTCCCCCGGTTGGCCGGTACGCAGGACGATGGCGATCCGGTGGTTATCCAGGGTTTGACGGACATAACGGACCAGATCAAGCCCGGCATGGGGCGTTTCCATCACCACATCGAGCAGCATCACCGGAATTTCGGGACGTTCGGCCAGAATCTGCCGGGCCTCGCTGGCGGAATAGGCGCTGATCACCTCGAACGGGCGGTCCTGAAAGCGGAAATCCCGCAACAGAACCCGGGTCATCGCGTGAATGTCGGAATCATCATCAACCACCAGCACCGGCCAGCTTGGCGGGGTCGGAGACGTCTCCGCTGTGGCGGGATGACGGAACAGGCGTCGCGAACTGGCAGAGCCGTGGGCGGGAGAAAACGGCATGACGGCAGGGCTCCAGACGCTGCGAGGGAAAACAAAACGAGTCACGGCGCGCGCAGCGGCAGGGTCAGCACAAAAGTGGCGCCGCCGGTTCCACCGGGAGCCAGGGCGATCGTCCCCCCCAGCGGACCGGTCACCAGATTATAAACGATGTGCAGGCCGAGACCGCTGCCGCCACTGCCGCGCCGGGTGGTGAAGAAGGGATCAAACACCCGGCCGCGATCGGCATCCGGGATGCCCTTGCCGGAATCACTATAGATAATCCGCAGATGATCGGGAGGCAGCTCGGTGACGGTCAAGCTCAGTTGGCCGGTTTGGCCGGGGTCAAAGCCATGGATCAGGCTGTTGATCACGAAATTGCCGATCACCTGCGACAAGGCCCCGGGATGGCTGTCCAACCTCAGATCGGCCGGGCAGGTGATCGAAACCGTATGTCCGGCCTGACGGACCTGGGGGCCGAGACTGGCCAGGGTTTCGCGTAAACTGGCGCCGAGGTCGAAGCGCCGCCGTTCCGAGGAGGCACGATCAACCGCCACCTGCTTGAAACTGCCGATCAGTTCGGCGGCGCGGCGACAATTCGCCAGGATCAGGGCCGAACTGTCACCGGCCGTGTCGAGATAATGTTCAAATTGGTCAGCGTCGAGGGCATCGGCGGCATAAGCCGCTCGAATCCCCTGGGTGGAATCAGCGAGGTGCGAGGCGCAGGACAAAGCGATGCCAACCGGGGTGTTGATCTCATGCGCCACTCCACCAACCAGGGCGCCCAGCGAGGCCAGCTTTTCCGCCTGAATCAAGGAATCCTGGGCGTCTTCGAGGTCGGATAAGGCCTGTTCCGCCTCGGCGCGACGGCGGGTCAGTTCATGATTGAGGCTGGCGAGCTGGGCTTGAAGCCGGTCGCTGACTTTCACCAGTCGGCGCTGTTCGCGAATGCTGCGGCCAAAGGCCTCGATCAACAACTCGACTCCCTGCCGCAGGGGCGGCGGGGTCTCAGCCAGCAGACCGCGCAGGGATTCGGCTTGTTCGAGCACCTTTTCTTCGGCATCGAACAGGTCGAAGGACATCCTGGTCAGTCCGCCGTCTCAACCGCGACCAGAGCGAACGTGACGTGGGTCAGATCCTCGCAGAAATCCTCGCCAAATTCGCGCATGGTCTCATCCTCTGTGGCATAGAGCCAGCGCACCGTGACCGGAGTTCCGGCGGCGGCGGCGGAATCGAGGCGGAGAAACATATTCATCAACGCCTTGGCGCTCGAACTGTTGAAATAAGCGAGGTCAAATTCGGCTTCCAGTCCGCGCGATCCCGCTTCGGCCAAAGCGCGCTCGAGGGCGGAAAAAACCGGCCCGAACACCGCCGAGGCGTCTTCGGGATAGGATTCCCCCTTGATCCGCAGGAAACCCCGGTCGAAATCAACCTCAATGTCCGGAGACCGCTCGGTTCCCGCGATTTTTAGAACGTCGCCTTCCATCTCAGATGGATACCTTCATGCAGAAAAAATAAGAGCTGGAATCGATCGGGTCGAAATCGAACTCGATCGGGTCGGTGGCGCGGCGGGCGATCTCAATCAGGCCGATGGTCGCGCCCCGGCTGTCTTCATCCGGCATTTCGCGTAATTTCTCTTTGTAATAGCGCTTGATCTGGTCCTTATCCATCCCCCGCAACCGTTCCAGCCGCTCACGGAGACGCGGTTCGTCACGAGCCAGCACGACATTGCCACAAACGATGAAAAAACGGTTGTTTTCCGAGCCGATTGTCACCATCCCGGAGGAAAGCTCAACCGGTTGTCCCGCCTCGCTGGCCAGCCGTTCGGCGGAATAACGAATGATGTTCTGCGACTGTTCAACGAAAACGGAAAAAACTTTTTTGATGGTGCCGACGTCAGTTTCCTCAAGCGTCATTTTCTGGCGGAGAGCTTCGCCTAATGAATAGAGAATCCCCTCCGACAGATAGCCAGAAAAAGAAAAAATAATGCCGCGCTGATCGAGATCCTGTTTAAATTCTCGGTAGTATTTCGCAAGCATGTCGTTTCTCGCTCGAAAGCTGCGCCGGGGCGTGGCGGAACGACACCGTCCCTACGGCATTGGTAGCACTCACGATCTCCCCGCTCAAGTCGTTCCTCGGGTTACAAATCGGCCAATTCGACCGGAGGCAACCCAT
>Ga0209373_10004560_pt1 | contig 11841 bp, 7 predicted proteins | sample Higcelweek5metaG_FD_187173 | JGI IMG/M metagenome (GOLD analysis project Ga0209373, IMG submission 187173) | Freshwater pond sediment microbial communities from the University of Edinburgh, under environmental carbon perturbations - High... | ecosystem: Environmental > Aquatic > Freshwater >... | reverse complement strand
TAATCCGGTATAATCCCGCACATGAAACCATCCGAATACGACCTTGACGAGCCCATCGTCGCGATAGCGACGGCGCTCGTGCCATCCGCGCTTGGCATCGTGAGAACCTCGGGCAAGGGCTCCATCGAGCTGGTCGCGCGCGCGTTTTCCCGCCCCGAGGCGCTCCGCTCGGCAAGCGGTGGAACGCTCGTGCATGGATGGGTTCTCGCGCCCGCGAAGGACGTCGTCGGGACGAAACGAGAAAAGTCTGAACGCGAGAAAATCGACGAAGTCGTTCTCGCCGTATACCGCGCTCCCAAAAGCTTTACCGGCGAGGACGCGGTCGAGATTACCGGGCACGGTGGTCCCGCGACCGTACTCGCCGTATACCGCGCCCTCGTTGCCGCGGGATTCCGCCCTGCCGAACGGGGAGAGTTTTCCCTTCGCGCGTTCGCGAACGGAAAGGCGGACCTCACCCGGACCGAGGCGATCCGGGAAATCATCGACGCGAAAACCGACGAGGCGCGCGGTCACGCGGCCGATCGACTCGCCGGATCCCTTTCCGCCGAGATCGGCGAGATCAAGGCGATGATCACGCGCGTCCTTGCCGCGATCGGCGTCGAGATCGAGTACCCCGAAGACGAGGAGACCACGCACGGCGCGTTCGACTCAAGCCTCGTCAAGGAAGCGAGCGAGCGGCTTCGCGTCCTTGAGTCCGCATGGGCCGTCGAAAAGATGTATCAGGACGGCGCGCGCGTCGTGCTCGCCGGAAAGACCAACGCGGGAAAATCAAGCCTCTTCAACACGCTTCTCAAGGAAGATCGCGCCATCGTATCCGATGTCCATGGAACGACCCGCGATTGGCTTGAGTCGACCGCCGATTTCGCGGGGATCCCCGTGCGCGTCTTCGACACCGCAGGGCTCCGCGAAACCACGGATCTCGTCGAGGCCGAAGGCGTCGATCGCTCCCGAAGCCTCGCGGGGCACGCGGACCTCGTGCTCTACCTCGTCGACGCGACCGCGGGGCTTTCAGCCGATGATTCGGAATTTCTCGATCGCGCGTGCGGCGAAAAAACTCCGATGATACTCGTATGGAACAAGGCGGACAAAACGGGAGCGCTGCCTACCCCTGCGAATTTCTCGGCTCAGGGAGGCGCTATTGCGCATGGCGCTATCGCGTATAGCGCGATTCCCTGCAGCGCGAAAACAGGCTTGGGGATCGAAGCGCTCGTCGCGGAAGCCGCGCGGCTGTTGATGGGCGACAAAGGGGAGAAGGGACCACGAAACGTGCGCTCAGGCACGCCGGGAAGCGAGCGTCAAAAGATCGCCATCGAAACGGCGAACGCCTTTCTTGTGCACGCGATAGACGCGGCAACGCAGGGGTTCCCCATGGACGCGATAGAGCAGGACCTCGAGGAAGCCCTTTCGGCGCTCGGGGAAATAACCGGGGAGGTCACCTCCTCCGATATCCTCGACGCCATATTTTCCGGTTTTTGCGTGGGAAAGTAACGATCAAGCGGGGACAAAGGGAAAGCGGGAGCCTGACTTAACCCAGGAAAGCTGGGAGCGCAGCGTGACCTCGCCTTCGAGTCGGCGCAGGAGCCACTCGACGTCCTGATCCCCGTCGCTGCCGTCGAGGCGAACGAGCGAAGTCTGAATCGCGGAATTCCCCGAGGCCGAAAGCGCCGCGGCGGTTTCCTCGGCAAGTCGAATGAACGCGCTCTCGGCAACCAGCGCAGATGCCTCGCGCGGGCGGGATCCCGAAGGAATGCCCCGAACCGCAAAGGTAATCCTACCGCGACCCTGACGGGCAAAAAGGTCCGACAGTTCATGGACAAGCAGGAGATAGCCCCTGATATACAAATCGGAAACCGCGACGAGACGCATTCGCTCGTCGGTCTCGTCCGAAACCGAGATCGAGGCCGCGTCAAACGCGATGACCGCGTGGTCAAGGATACGGAACGCATTGCGAAGCGCGAGGGATACGGTCTGCGCGGAAAGGGCGGAAGGACGGTTCCAGGGAATCTCGCGGAGCCCCGTCGAAGAACCCGAACCCTCGCCGCGCGCGACATCGCCTGAGTCGACAAGAAGTGCAACTGAATGATCCTTCGCGCGGAGCGAAACCGCGAGCGCGGACGCAAAGGGAACTGATTTATCGCAGACCAACACAGACATGCTCATGGGCGTCAGTATACCGGCAAAGCAGGGCGAAAAACAAGCGCAAGGAAGCGGTTACAGCTTCAGGGCACGCGCGAGTGCCTGCTTCAGTTCCTCAACTGTATAGGGTTTCGGGATTATCCCGCTAAAGCCGTAATCCGAATAATGTGACAGCACGAGGTCGTCGGAATATCCCGACGACACGAGCAGAATCGCGTCCGGATCGATCTCGCGTATCCCCTTCGCGCAATCGGTTCCCCCCATTCCGCAGGGAACGATCAGGTCGATGATGCAAAAGTCGAAATCCTCGCCAGTATCGTGAACCTTCCGATACTGGTCGATCGCCTCTTGCCCGTCGATCGCGAAGGCGACCTCGTACCCAAGCGACGATAGGAGTGCGCCCGCCGAGTCCCGGACGAGAGCATCGTCGTCCATGAGCAGAACCTTCTTGTTCCCGCCAGGCGCAGAATAATCATCCGTGGCCCCAGCGGGAATCCCGGTGGGATCGGCCGGTAGGCAAATAAAGAAAACGGTGCCCTCGTCCATCCTCGTCTCGAACCGGATAGAACCCGCGTGGTTCTGTATAACCGAGTACACGATTGACAATCCAAGACCAGTCCCTTTTTCCTTCGTGGTATAGAACGGGTCAAAGATGCTTCCGCGAATCGATTCGGGAATTCCCGGCCCCTGGTCTTGAATCTGTATCTCGACGAACGGCGCCGCGGCGATCGGATTTGAATCGAGGTCAAGCGGTCGGCGCGACGCGGTCACGTTCGTGAAGTCGCGGTTTCGCGCCCTGATCGTGATGATGCCGCTCTTGTCCATCGCATCGACCGCGTTCGAGACGAGGTTGGTGATAACCTGCCCAACCTGGATCTTGTCGGCGCGGAGCGGCCACACGTCTTTCTCGATGTCGAAGAGGCATGCGACCGCGGTATCGTTTACCGCGAGCATGGCTGACTCGGTCACGAGCTCGCGGGTTTTGCAGACCCCGATCACGGGCTTACCGCCCCGCGAAAATGCGAGCAGCTGCCTCGTCATCTCGCGGGCGCGAATGCACGCCTGCTCGGCCTTCTCGAGCGGCATTCGCGCGTGCTGGTCGACGACGCGCATCTTCGCGAGACCGACGTGGCCAAGAATCACCGCGAGTATGTTGTTGAAGTCGTGCGCGATGCCCCCGGCGAGGATGCCGACGGTTTCGACCTTCTGCTTGCGCGTCAACGCCTCGCGAAGCTGATCCTGGGCGGTTACGTCAGCGACCGAAAGGAGCATGCGGCGCGTCCGATTAAGCTCGAAGGAAACCGCCGAAAGCCGGCACTTCCGAACCGAGGAGGGACTGAGCCGGACGCTCGCGGCGAATTCCGGAACTGATCCTTCCATCCTGATCTTATCGATGAACGCCTCGAAAGAAAGTCCCTCCATCTCGAACCCGATGTCGATGATCTTCTTTCCGATAAGCGAGCTCGACTCGCGGTCTAGGATCTCCTCGATCGCGGGATTCGCGTCAGTGACCTCGAGGCTGTCAAGGTCGACGATCAGGATGCCCGTCGGGTTGAATATGAACATCCGCGAGAATTTGCTCTCGGAAAGCGCGAGATCGCGGGTCGCGTACTCGCGATCGGAGATCTCCTTGATGAGCTGACGGGTTATCCGCATGTCGGTCGCCGACACGATGTACCCGGTCGTCGCCTTCTCGAGGTTCGTCAGGCACACGATCCTGAGATCAACGGGAAATTCCTCGCGCACGACGGTCGTAACGACCGCGTCGATCGAGGGAGTTCTGCCCGAGCCCGTGCCGCTGTCGCGCCACCCGTACCGCGCGAGCCAATCTTTCCGCGTTCGCGTGGAGAGCTCACCGTGGATCACGAGCTTCTCGATGCCATTACCGTTCACCGCGGTTGGGGAAAGTCCCGTAAGTTGATAGCCTCGGCGGTTCATCCTGACGACACGCCCGGAGGCGTCGAGGATCATCACGAGGTCGAACACGTTATCGATGATCAGCTGGTTTTCGAGGTTCGTCAGCTGCGTGAATATCTTGAGATGGTTAACCACGATGTGGGCGACGAGATACCAAATCGCGAGTAGCCAGAACACGACGCTTACGTCGTGGAAGCACGACACGGCGAGCGCGCTCGCGAACGAGCAAAAGACCATAAGCGTCCATTCGCCGTCGCGCCGGGCCCGCTCGTCGGTCGACGCGCGTATCCAGGCGATCATGAACGAACACGTAAACCAGGCGCTAACGATGAGCCCCGCGATAACCAGCGCCTCAAGCGCGAAGGGACGCGGCAAGATCGAGGAAAGCCAGGCAAGCGCAAAGGGTATGCTATACGCGAAGGGGAAAAAGCGCGAACGACGCGTAGCGGTCATTTCAATAAGGAACGATAGATACAGAAAGCCCGACATCCAGCAAAAAAACGCGGTCACCAAAACCCAGAATGTGGTCCATTCGCACAGGCCCAGAACGACGGCGCCGCGGGCGGCGATACCCAGGGCAACGCTGAACCCGAGAGCGGCGAGCCGGTATTGTATAGTTCTTTCCTTGCGGTAAAGGAGGTTCGCGAGGGCCGCGGCTAAGAGAATGGCGATTGGCGCGCCTATGCCAAAAAGGAACCCAACGAACATCGTTTACCCTCCGATTGACGGGAACCGGAGCATCCGGTATCCTTATCCTCATGAAAATATGGATCAAATACCTAGCGGGTATTGTCGTGGGCATTGCCTTCGCGCTCGTCGCCCCGCACCAGAATGCGGCCTTCAGCGATACCACGCGGAATCTCGCGGACCTCGCCATACAGTTCGGCCGCTACGCGCTCTATCCGGTCGTATTCTTCAGCTTCACCATCGGCGTGTACGAGCTCCGCGAAAGCAAGAACCTTTTCAGGCTCGGCGCCATTACCGCTGGCATTATCATTATAACCGCAATTCTCCTTACCGTCACGGGACTCGTGACGGTATTGATCCGCAATCCGTCCCGCATCCCGATATTCGTCGAGGGCGCGACCGAAACCGGCAAACTCGGCATCATGGAATCCTTCCGCCAGCTTTTCCCGTCAAGCGCCTTCGAGACCTTCACGAACGGTCTTTTCATCCTCCCCCTCTGCATCTTCGCCGGTTTCGCCGGCGCCGGATGCGCGGTTGACCGCGACGACGCCAAGGCGACGCTCACCCTCTTCGACTCGCTCTCGCGCGTCTCGTACGCCATCATGTCGTTTTTCGTCGACATCCTCGCGGTCGGCATGATCGCCATATCGGTCAATTGGGTCCTGCAGTTCCACGCGATGCTCGCGTCAAAGGTTTTCATCGATTTTATTATGCTGCTCGTGTTCGATTTCTTCCTCCTCGCGCTCGTCGTCTACCCCGCCATCATTCGCTCTCTGTGCGGCAAGATAAACCCCTACCGGGTGCTGTATGCGTCGATCGCGCCGGTTTTCGCCGCCTTCTTCTCCGGGGACTCAAACATGACCCTGTCCGTAAACCTCCGCCACGCCAACGAAAGCCTCGGCGTTCGTCGCCGCATCTCGAGCGTCACCATGCCCATCTTTACGATCTTTGGCCGGGCGGGCACCGCGCTCACCGTAACCATCAGCTTCATCGTCATCCTCAAGTCCTACTCCAGCCTCGGCATCGCCGCCGTCGACATGCTCTGGCTCATGGGCATCGCGATCCTGCTCTCGTTCTTCCTCGGGCGCTTTCCCTCGGGCGGTGCCTACATCGCGCTTGCCACCGTCTGCGCGCTCTATGGGCGCGGCTTCGAGGCGGGATACCTCATCCTCAAGCCCGCGGCGTTCTTCATCTGCTCGATCGCGGCCGCCACCGACGCGCTTTCCGCGATTGTGGGCACCTTTGTCATCGCCAAACGCTGGGATATGGTCAATCACCGGGATTTGCGGTTCTTTATTTAGGCATTTGAGCGCCTGCATGCCTTGCATCGCGGGCGCCTGAAGGCTTATCATTTACACTATGTTCACGGATTTACCGTTCATTCCCGATATGCCCAAGGTTGTCATTCACCCCGGGGAACGGTACGTGATAAAGGGAGATTGCGTCATCTCGACGCTGCTAGGCTCCTGCGTGTCGGCTTGCCTCTACGATCCGGTGGCGCGCGTCGCCGGCATGAACCACTTCCTCCTCGCCAACAGACGCTATGCGCGTGAAATGCCGTTGACCATCACGGAAGCGGGAAGATATGGCGTACAGGCGATGGAATTACTCATCAACGACATGCTCAGGCTTGGCGCCGGGAAATCGCGTATCAGGGCGAAGGTGTTTGGGGGCGGCAACGTGCTCAAAATGATGTCGAAAGACAATTTTGCGTGCGTCGGCAGCGTCAACGAGCGGTTTATCCGCGAATTCCTCAAAAACGAGGGTATCGCCATCGAATCGGAGGACCTCGGCGGGGATCTCGGCCGGGTCATCCGGTTTCGCACCGATACCTACGCCGTATACCGCCGCTTCATCAAGAAAGCCTCGACCTTCATCGTCGAGAAAAAAGAGCACTCCTACTGGGAAAAGACGATTGAAAAACACGTCGCCGAGGAAGGCGGGGAAAAAGGCGTTATCTTTTTCGAGTGACCCGCGAATCCCGTCAGTTTGGGCGATGCATGACGTCGCGCGGTTTGGAGCCGTTCGAGGGCCCGACGATTCCGCGCGCTTCCATATCCTCGACGAGACGCGCCGCGCGGTTATAGCCGATCTTGAGCTTTCGCTGGATATACGAAGCCGACGCCTTGCCCGCGAGAAGCACGATCTCGAGCGCCTTGTCATAAAGCGGATCCTCGCCGTCCGAGAAAAGCGACGCGTCGACGCCCGAATCCTCGTCATCCTCCACGAACATTTCCTCGTCGATGTACTCGGGTTCCCCGAGCGTCTTGACGTGCTCGACGACGCGTTCGACCTCCTCCTCGGAAACGTACGCGCCCTGTATGCGCACGGGGAAGGGGTCGGTCGCGCTCGCGTAGAGCATATCGCCCCGGCCTAAAAGCTTCTCCGCGCCGACCTGGTCGATGATAATGCGGCTGTCCATCTTGGACGCGACCATGAACGCGATGCGCGTCGGGATATTCGCCTTGATGAGCCCGGTAATCACGTCGATCGACGGTCGTTGGGTCGCGAGCACGAGGTGGATGCCGACCGCGCGGCTCATCGCGCACAACCTGGCGACGGTGGACTCGAGTTCCTTTCCGGTCGTCGCCATGAGATCGGCGAACTCGTCGATGATGATCACGATGTACGGCAACTTTTCGGTCGCGATGTTCCGTTCCTTAATGCGCCGGTTGTAGCTCTTGATGTCGCGAACGCCCATGCCGTCAAGAAGCGCGTAGCGCCTCTCCATCTCGCACAGGCAATACTGCAGCGCCTGGAACGCCTTCTTGGGCTCGGTAATGACCGGCGCGAGAAGGTGACCGATGTCGTTGTACAGTTTCAGCTCGACGATCTTCGGGTCGATCAGGATGAGCTTCACGTCCTCAGGCGAGCGCTTGTACAGGATCGAGAGGATTATCGAGTTGACGCACACGGATTTTCCCGAGCCGGTCGAGCCAGCGATCAAAAGATGCGGCGTCGCCGCGAGGTCAAGGAGCTGTGCCTCGCCAGTGATGTCCTTTCCAAGCACGACGGGTATTTCCATCTTCTTCGCGACGGGCGTATCGGTCTCGATGAGCTCGCGGAAGCTGACGATCGCGCGCTTTTGGTTCGGCACCTCGATGCCGACAGCGTGCTTGCCCGGAATCGGCGCGACGATGCGAACGCTCGACGCCGCGAGGCGCAGCGCAATATTGTCCTGAAGCCCGACGATCTTCGAGAGCTTCACGCCGGGGGCCGGCAGGATCTCGAACATCGTGATGACGGGCCCTTTTCGTATCCCGGTCACGTCCGCCTGAATGCGGAACTCGTTGAGCGTTTCCTTGAGTGCGACCGCGGCGCGGCGCGTCGTGTCGTCGATGATCCAGTACTCGCCGTCGGGATATGTATTGAGGATATCATAGGGCACCGTATAGGTACGGCGCGGTTTTTTCTTGAAGAGTTTCGCGACGGTCGCGATCGCGCCGTCAGATGCCTGCGAATCCGCGTTCGTCGCCTGCGAAGCAAGGTGCGCCTGCGGAGGGACGGTCACGACGGGAGGAAGCCCGTCATCGGGGAAATTGGCTTCGTCTGCATCGTCAATCTCATCGGCAACGTCAGCATCGATGTCGGCGTCCGCATCGCCATCTTCGGACAAAAGCTCGTCGATGATGTCATCCTCGATGACCTCTTCATCGAGCCCTTCGTCAAGCGCTTCGCTCGCGAAATCCGCGTCATTGGCCGTGTCAAAACCCTCGTCCGCGAAATCAACGGGCGCGGAATCCTCGCCGTCGGGCGCAACCCAATTCTCGACCACGGGAAGGTCAAAGGGCGCCTTCATCTTTTCAAAATCAACATACGTCGGACCATCCGCAGAGGGAGCAGCAGCAGTAGCTACTGCAGCAGCAGACGCGACAGGCGCAACTGATGCGTGAGACGCCACAGCGAGAACAGGCTCCGGCATTGAAGAAGAAGGCTCGTCATCGACAGTAGCAAGCTCAGCGATTACCGCCGGTTCCGCGGCCGGAATCGACTCGGCTTCGATGTACTCGATGGCATCAGCGGTATCAACGGCATCGTCAGCGAAATCAGGCTCTTCAACATTTGCGAGAGATGAGACCTCAACGGCATCTGATGCGTCAGGTTCCGCGGCGGATTCGACAAGACCAGACGAAACAAACGGAACGCTCTCTTGCACGAGCGAATCGAGCGAGTCAAAGGCCCCAGAAGGCGACGCAGAAGCTGAGGAGCGGTCGCGCGAGACGAGAAAATCCGCAAGTTGAAGCAAGAGCAGGTACTCGATCAGCGCCGCGAGGACGATCGATACGATGAGCCCCGCGACGATCAGGCGAAGGTTGGGAGAGCCCGCAAGCGACGCCGAAAGCGAGCGAATGAGCCGTTCGCCGGCGACGACGGTGAAAAAGGGCGCGACCGAACCCGCAAGAAGGATACCCGAACGGAATTTCCAGCCCGGTATCAGCAGGAGAATGGACGCGACGAGAAGGTAGCAGGGAACGAGACACGACGAAAAGCCATACGCGGAAAAGAGCACGTCTCCGGGAAACGAAAACGGAGAATGGCCTCCGGAAAGGGAAAAAACGGCAACGAGAAGGGAGGCGCCCAAAAGCGCCGCAGCGAGAAACACCGCCGCTCCTGCGATAAACGGAAGCGGTCGCCTGCCTTCCTTCGAAACATCGATATCCATGTCAAACTCCCGGGGTGCAGATGCAACGTCATGCAACGGCGAAATAGACAGCGAGCGCGGTACCTGCGGGAACCAGATAGAGGGCGAACCAGCCGAGTTTACCCCGGTTGATGAGCCCGATCAGGAATTTGAGCGCAAAGTACCCGACCGCGAAGGCGGTCAGCATGCCGGCTGCAAGCGGAACCGCCTGAACGGCCCCAACGAGATTATCGGCATCTTTGAGCTCGAGGATAAATGCGGCAAGTATCGCCGGGATCGAAAGAAGGAAGGAAAACTCCCCCGCAGCCTTCCGGTCGAGGCCGGACGCAAGGGCGCTCGAGATGGTAATTCCGGACCGCGAGATCCCCGGAATGACGCCGATTCCCTGCGCGATGCCGATTATCACCCCTTGCGCGAGAGAGGGCGACGAAACGACCTTCGCGGGAACGTACCGGCCTGCGAGAAAGAGCATGACGCCGGTAAGGACGAGGCAGCACGCTATCCAGAAGGGGGCAAGGGCCTCGACATAGTCCTTGATCGCGAAGCCGATGATACCGGTCAGGACCGTGGCGACCATGAGGGCGAGGATAAGCGTACGATCGGGGGCATCGGCGGGGCCCGATTTTCGGGTAACCACGCGCCAAAGGACGAGGCAAAGCTCGGCGATCCGCTTGCGGAAAACGAGGCAAACCGCACCGAGGGTCGAAAGGTGAAGGAGCACGTCAAAAAGGAGGGGAACGGCCGATTGGCCGAGGAAATGGGCGGCGATGGCAAGGTGGCCGGAACTCGAAATCGGAAGGAATTCGGCCAAGCCCTGAATCGCCCCCAGAAAAATGGACTGCATGATAGTCATTAAAGGAACTCCATCGATCAGAATAATTCGCGGACAACCTGTCCCGGCGTTTTTTGGTAGTAAAGATAGCCATAAACCGCGGCGGCCGCAAGCACCTTCCTTCCGTATTCACGAGTCTCGCCATAGGGCAGGCTTTCGAGGAAGAAATCGTCGCCCTGGCCCGTGGCCGCCTTCTGCCAGGACCGAACGCGGGTAATACCGGCGTTGTACGCGAAAAGCGCGGGCAATACGGCGCCGTCCATCCGCCTGATCATCTCGGAAAGATAATACGTCCCGAAGGTGATATTGGTCGCAGGATCGTTAAGGTCATAGCTCGAATAATCGAGCTTCGAGGCGATATCGGAGGCGGTCGGCCCCATGAGCTGGGTAAGACCCTGGGCGCCCGCGCCCGAGGTTACCGAGGCGTTAAAGAGGCTCTCGCTCCGGATCATCGCGTACACGAGATACTCGCTCAGGCCGAATCGTTTCGCGGCGGCCGAAACCTCCGCGAGATACGGCCGCGGGAATATGAGGCGAAGCTCGTCGTCGGTTATTGGCCCGTCGGAAAAGCGAAGGGAGTAGAGCATCAGGCGAACCGCCACGCTGTAATCGCCGTCGGCTTCAAGCCGCGTCGCAAGACGGGACGCAACGCTTACCGGCAACCCGGGATAGCGCGCAACGGCAACGGCATAGAGCCGCTCAGGAAGGTGATATTCGATGAAACCGCCAAGGACCTTTTCAGCCTCGGCGGCTTTGTCGCTATCGAAAGCACTGCCCGCGCCTGCGCCTGCGGACGAGCCGGTGGACGAGCCGGCGCACGACGCGTGGCTACTCCCGTTTTTCCCTGCCGAATAGAGCGATGCGGTATCCGCGAAAGGAAGGCCGAGGGCCTCGGCGGCCATAACCCGGTAATAGAGCGAACCGTGGTCGCCCAGGAAGGCGTCCCGATACGCGACGTCGCTCGCCTCAGCGTCAAGCCGGCCCGATCGGGCCGAAAGGTAGCCAAGGCGGGCGGTCGTCTCGCAGTCTGCAAGCCCGCCCAAAGCCCGGTACACCCGCACGATCGAGGCGGTATCGCGGGCGGAAACCCGGTCGACGATAAACCCGTCAAGCAGGTCGGAAAACCACGCAGGGTTTTTCCAAAGCGGGGCGCAAAACTCAAGCTCGGTAAAGAACGCCTCGTTGCCCCGTGAAATAGCGCTTTCCAGGATATACCAAAGCGCGCTGTCGTAATCGGTATCGGTCTTCGCGAGCGTCAAGGCGGTTTTAAACCGTTCCTTCGCGAGCGCATAAAAGTTCTCTCCGGCGGCTTTCGACTTGGCTGGCGTACGGGGTGACGCCTTCGCCGCCGCGGCATAGAGCCGCCCCGCGTAAAAGGCAAGCACGAAGGGCGCTTCTGCCGTCTCGCTCTTCGTGAAGGACCGGCTCGCGGCGATGCGGTCCAAAAAAGCGGCGTTCGCGGTGCAAGCGGCTATCGACCCTGTGTCCGCGTTTATGGCGCCATATAATGCGGCCTTGCAGAAATCAGAAAGAACCGGCCGATACAAGGCGTCTTCCGTCCCCGCCTCAAGTATCCGCTGGGCGTTCTCCCAGGACGTTCCGTACTCACGGCGAAAAACCGCGGCCC
>Ga0209373_10004559_pt1 | contig 11850 bp, 6 predicted proteins | sample Higcelweek5metaG_FD_187173 | JGI IMG/M metagenome (GOLD analysis project Ga0209373, IMG submission 187173) | Freshwater pond sediment microbial communities from the University of Edinburgh, under environmental carbon perturbations - High... | ecosystem: Environmental > Aquatic > Freshwater >... | reverse complement strand
GCATATAGTGCATTGGGAACTGGACTTTAGCTGCCGCATCCTATAATATGGGTATGGGTGGTCTAAAGAGAGATATGGATTTCCAAAGAGTAGACACCTATTGGGATCTTGCATTAAATCAAGAAACTGCCAGATATATTTATAGAATTCTCGCATTAAAACTGATAATGTCTAATCCTGAATTATATGGATTTGACTTGCAGGAAGAAGATATGTATGATGAAATTGAAACCTATGAGGTAAGTGTTGATTCAAGTATTACAAACTTAGTTCAGTTTGCATTTGACAGAGGAACAAATTACAAAATGCTTAAGTATTTTAATCCATGGATAATCGGCAACAGTTTACCAAATCCATCTAAAAAGCAGTATTTTTTAACAATACCAAAAGCCGGTGCAAGACACTGTGATATTCCTGAAAAGAAGTAAAAGAATTTTTAAAAATGGGAAAGAAAGAAGGGAAAATCTCGGTAAGGGGTGCTCGTGTTCATAATTTAAAGAATCTCGATGTTGATATTCCGCAATACCAATTAAGTGTAATTACAGGTTTAAGCGGTAGCGGTAAGTCATCATTAGCTTTCGACACTATTTATGCTGAGGGTCAAAGAAGGTACATGGAAACCTTCTCGGCCTACGCAAGGCATTTTATTGGTAATATGGAAAGACCGGATGTTGATTTAATAACCGGATTAAGCCCAGTAATTGCCATCGAGCAAAAAACAACAGTTAAGAATCCTCGGTCAACTGTAGGCACCATAACAGAAATATATGATTATCTGCGTCTTCTTTATGCCAGAGCTGCAACTGCATATTCGCATGTGACAGGTGAGAAAATGGTAAAGTATTCCGACGAACAGATTATTGATATCATCACATCTGACTTTGATAATCAGGCCGTTTATCTTCTGGCACCATTGGTTGATGGAAGAAAAGGTCACTACAAAGAATTATTTGATAATCTTCGAAAAAAAGGATTTTTACATGCTAGGGTTGATGGTGAAATTGTTGAGATTTCCTACAATCTAAAACTCGACCGTTACAAAACTCACTTTATTGAGTTGGTAGTTGATAAATTAATAGTTAAAGAAAATGATAAGCCCAGATTAAAAAAATCTATCGATTTGGCAATGAACTTCGGTAAGGGAATTATAATGATTATTGCAAAAGATGGAGATAATCCCCGATATTTTAGTCGTTTCCTGATGTGTCCTACTACTGGCATGTCTTATAAAGAACCTGCCCCGCACACATTTTCATTTAACTCTCCGCAAGGAGCTTGTCCAAAATGTAATGGACTTGGTGTAATTGCAGATATCGACATCTCGAAAATAATCCCTGACGATTCGGTTTCAGTTTATGATGGTGGGATAAACTTCATCGGTAAATACAAAAATTCACTTCAGTTTTGGATTCTGGAAGCACTTGCTGATGCTATGAATTTTTCGATAAAGACTCCTATTAATGAACTACCTGAGGCCTGCCTCGATGCAATTTTATATGGCTATCCTGAAAGTCTAAGACTGAAAAACACACCTTTAGGTGAATCTTCCAATTATGTTGTAAGCTTCGAAGGCGTTGTAAATCAAATAAAAGCCAAACAAGACGAAGAAGAGAAAGACCCATACTCTAACAAATCTTCGCTAAGGTTTAACAAATTTATTACTTGTCCTAAATGTGATGGTACAAGATTGCAACAGGAAGCTTTAAACTTTAGATTTGCAGAAAAAAATATTGCCGAATTGTCAGCAATGGATATTCGTGAGCTTTACAATTTTCTCGATTCGATAAGCGGCACACTAGAAATGCGAGAGCAACTTATTTCTACCGAAATTATCAAAGAAGTTAAAAGCCGACTAGGATTTTTGCTTGATGTTGGACTTGATTATCTTTCATTAAACAGATCAGCAAAAAGTTTGTCGGGGGGTGAATCTCAACGAATCCGTTTAGCCACACAAATTGGATCACGACTTGTAAATGTGCTGTATATTTTGGATGAACCAAGCATTGGACTGCATCAGCGCGACAACAGCAAACTAATCAAATCACTCCAGGAATTACGTGACCGTGGTAATTCGGTAATTGTTGTAGAACATGATAAAGAAATGATTTTGCAAAGCGATTACGTCGTTGACATCGGCCCTGGCGCTGGTAGAAAAGGCGGTAAAGTTGTTTTTGCTGGATTACCTAGTGATATGCTAAACTCCGATTCTGTAACTTCGCAGTATATAAATGGCACCAGACAAATAGAAGTTCCAAAAAATAGACGCAAATTATCAGACAAATCAATTAAGATTTTCGGTGCAAAAGGAAATAATCTCAAGAATATTGATATCGAGATTCCAACTGGAGTTTTAGTATGTGTTACTGGAGTTTCGGGTAGTGGCAAATCCAGCATGTTAAACGAAACGCTTGTACCAATACTCGGCAAACATTTTTACAATTCGAACGAATTTCCGCTCGAGTACGACAGAATTGAAGGAATAGAAAATATTGACAAATACATCGAAGTAAATCAATCACCAATTGGAAAAACGCCGCGTTCAAATCCTGCAACATATACTGGAATTTTTGGTGAAATTCGCGAATTATTTGCAACACTTCCCGAAGCAAAAATCAGAGGATATAAATCGGGCCGTTTTTCATTTAACGTAACTGGCGGACGCTGCGAAACATGTAAAGGCGCTGGAGTAAGAACTATCGAAATGAATTTTTTACCTGATGTGTATGTACCATGCGAAACCTGTGGCGGGAAAAGATACAATCGAGAGACGCTAGAAGTAAAGTTCAAGGGAAAATCTATTTCTGATGTTCTCAATTTAACGATAAATGCATCAGTGGAATTCTTTGAGAATATTCCTCAGTTATACAGAAAACTTCTCGTTTTACAACAGGTAGGTCTTGGGTACATTACTCTTGGACAGGCCTCTACTACCCTTTCAGGTGGCGAATCTCAGCGAGTAAAACTTGCAACTGAGCTTATGAAGAGAGAGACTGGCAACACCTTGTATATTCTTGATGAACCTACAACAGGATTACATTTCGAAGACATTAAAGTTCTGCTTGGCGTAATAAATTCTCTAATAGACCGCGGCAATTCAATGATAATTATTGAACATAATCTCGACATCATAAAATCTGCCGACTGGATAATTGATATGGGTCCCGAAGGTGGCGAAAGAGGTGGATACATTATTGCAGAAGGCACACCAGAAGTTATTGCAAAGAATAAAAACAGCTTTACTGGGGAGTTTCTAAAAAAGGAACTAGAATAAAAGCATCTCATAAATATAATTAGTTTTTACATGTCTTTTAAAATGAGATCTTTTGATTTCTGAATTAAAATCTCCTTAAAACGCTATTTTTCACAGAAGATAAGTATATTTGTTATGCAATGAAAAAGCTTATTTACAGACACATATTGCTTGGATTAAAAAACAAAGCGTTACCTTTTTTAATGCTGATGTTTTTGCTTATAACAGCAGGCTTTACTAGTGCCAATGCTGATGATAAAACTTATATTTTTTCGGACGACAATTCTCAATTTGAGGCCTCGGCATTAAAATATTACATTGATTCATCAAGTAGTTTAGATGTAAGTCAAATTGTGGATAAGTTTCAGAATAAAGAATTTACGACTTGTTCATCAACCAAACCAAATCTTGGATTTGTAAAGGATGAAGTATGGTTTTCGTTGAAGATGACGAATAAATCCTCAAATCCTAGTCTTATACTTGAAGTTGATTTTGCAAATTACAACGAAATAGAATTGTATGTTTTAAACAGCTCATATCAATTAATAGAGTTGCAGAAACAAGGAGTTTACAATCTAAACCAAAGTTCAGGTTATTATCATCGTTGTCCCATTTTCGAGCTACAAACAAAGCCAGATTCTGTTTACAATCTACTCTTCCGCATAAAAAACGAGGCTCCGGTATTGTTTCCTCTCGAAATACACACCAGCAACGGATTCCTAAATAAAGAAAAGAATCGAAGAGAACTTTCATACTTATTATTTGGTTTAATGCTAGCAACCGTTCTCTTTAATCTTATATTTTTCTTTATTACAAAAAATAAGTCATACATTTTTCTGGCTTTGCATCTTTTATGTTCGCTAGGCAATTTCATTTTTTATTTAGGATATGGGTACGAGTACTTTCATTATCTCAATCCAAAACTATTATTGTTGCTTAAGTTTGATTTTTATGCGCTTTCTGCACTCTTCCACATTTTATTTATAATTTATTATCTGGCACTTAATAAAAAAGGATTCTCCAGGAATATTGCAATAATTAGTACTGTGTTTTATTCGATCTTCTTTATTATTACCATGTCAGGTATGCTTCCTGTTTTGTTTATTTCACAGATTGCAATATATACTTATGTATTATCTGTTGTAATAAATCTAACCATTTCAATAATTCACATAATCAAAAGAAATAGAAATGCAGTTTACTATTTCTCAGCTTTCAGTATACACTTTATAGCTTCGATAGTCTTCATGCTTACAACTGATGGCATACTACCATATAATGTCTTTAATACGAATATTCAGATTTTCGCAGCAGTAATTTTTGGAATACTTCTTAGCATTGGGTTAACTGAACAATTTGCCTTCAACAATGCCTTAAGTGCAAGTAATCAGCAATTGGAGAAAGATAAAGATACACTTATTAAAGAAGTTGAAGAAAGAAAGAAAATTGAGAAACAACTTATTGAAAGCGAAAACAAATTCAGAATGCTGATTGAGTTATTACCGCACCCTTTAATACTAACCGATCTTGAAACAGGGTTAATATTAGAAGCGAACAAAGCGTTATGTGATGTTTCAGGTTTTTCAAAAGACGAACTTTTAGGAAACCCTACAACCAAAATTGGTTTTTGGGAATATGAAGATAGAAATGCATTCATGGACGAGCTGGTTAAAAAGGAAAAGCTTACTGGCAAACAAATGAAAATGCAAATTGCTCAAAAAAAGATGTTACCAGTTTTGCTTTATTCAGAAATTATAACTATAAACTCACAATTAAGAATTCTCACCTTAATTGTTGACATTTCTGAAATGAAAAAAAATGAAGAAACCTTGAAAAACACGAGCGAAAAATTGGAAATAACAAACAAGACAAAAGACAAGTTTTTTTCAATAATTGCACACGATTTACAAAATCCGCTCAATGTTATGCTTGCATACAGTAAAGAAACCCTAAGTTACTTTAAAAGCCACAATTATGATAAAGCTGAGCAGTATTCGTTGATCTTGAATAGCATAACGGGAAACACAAGTAATTTGATACAAAATTTACTTTCTTGGGCTCGAGTACAAACCGGACTTATTAGTTACAATCAGGAAGACATTAGAGTATTAAGCCTTGTCGAAAACGAAATTCATGTATCAAAACCATACTTTGATTCTAAAAATATAAACATTGGTTATCAATGTCCTTCGGAACTCATAATTAATGGAGATATAAATATGATAAGGACAATTCTACGAAACCTAATTTCGAACGCTTATAAGTTTACAAATGCTGGTGGAAATGTTTTTATTTCTGTAATGCAAGACAATAATTTTAATATTATCAAAGTTTCGGATGACGGTATAGGGATTAGCGATCGTTTAAAAAATAGATTATTCAGAATTGATGAATTAACGCATAAAGCTGGCACCGAAAACGAGTTAGGCACAGGCTTAGGTTTAATCTTATGCTCAGAATTTATTACTCTGCATAATGGACATATAGATGTTGAAAGTTCGGTAGGTAAAGGAAGTATCTTTACTGTAAAGTGGCCTATTAAAGAAAAAAACAACTTCAAATCAGATTAGTATGATTGTTGAAAATACTTTGAGAAACAAAATACTTATTGTTGATGACGATATTACAATTATCAACTTATTAGAAGACATTTTAATAGAAAAAGGGTTCTTTGTTTTGAAAGCACAGAACGGCTTTGAAGCACTTGAGAATATTAATAATACTAAACCTGATCTTATTATTCTAGACTGGAACATGCCTGAAATGGATGGTATTACTACATTAAGGCATCTAAATCAAAACCATGCAACCATGAATATTCCTGTAATCATGCTTACTGGTGTTATGACAGACTCAGAATATCTTAATGTTGCATTTGAGAACGGAGCATTTGATTTTATACGTAAACATTTCGATAAAATCGAATTACTTTCTCGTATTAGAGCAGCATTAAAGTTTGTTTATGTTCATGACCAAATAATTCAGGTTAAGAATAACGAATTAATCGAAAACGCATTAACAATTGCAAAACTTAATAAATTCACATCTGTATGTCTCGAGCATATTCACGAATTATCCGAAAATGTTCCAAAAGAATCGGAAATAAATAAGAGTCTGAATAATTTAAAACTCATCATTAAATCTAATAGCATTAAAAATCACTGGACACGTTTTGATGAACACTTTCAATCCATACATTCAGATTTTTATAAAAATCTTAGCATACGACATCCTAAATTAGGAGCATCAGAATTAAAGATTTGTGCACTTTTAAAATTGAATCTGAGAACAAAGGATATTGCTGATATAACATTCAGAACTCCAGAGACTGTAAAAACTATGAGAGCGAGGATTCGTAAAAAGCTAATGATAAACTCAGATGCAAGTCTAACTACATACTTGATGCAGTTTTAGTTTTCTAAAATATCCTAAAAAATAGTTGATTTATTTTCTTTAAAAAATCTATTTTAAAGTGGGTTTTCCCCTAAAAATAAATCAACTATTAAATCTATTATTCAATCACTTTTACCTTATCATTACCGGTAGAAATGACTTTAAATTCAGTGCGACGATTCATTTGGTGTTCGTCTTCAGAACAAGGTATAACTCTTGCTCCCTCACATTCACACTTGTTAATGAGTTTAGATTCGCCATAACCTTTACCAGAAATACGATCAGGGTTAACAATCTTTCCTTTGATGTAATTTGCAGAAGCTTTTGCTCTGTTATCGGAAAGCTTTTCGTTATATGCAGCTGGGGCACGACAGTCGGTATGCGATCCAAGTTCTACAACCATATTTGGATATTTGTTCATAACTTCAACAATTTTATCAAGTTCGGCTGCAGCATCTGGTCTAATATTGTATTTATCGAGGTCGAAATAAATTGGGTTAATTTTTACAAGTTCAGTAAGATCTTTTACTTCAATATCCATACTGAAGTCAAGAACTTCGCTCACATTATACTGTCCAGGTTTAGTTAAAGCTATGTTATATGTTACGGTTTTTGTAAAATAACCTTCTTTCTCCAGAATAAAATCAAAACTTACTTTATCATTTAGCTTATTATCAGATAAGACCTTGAGAAAATCACCCTGTTCTGAAGTATTAAACACTTCGCTTTTACCTGTAGATTTGTCAACCAGAGTAATTTTCACTCCTTCGATTTTCTCTTTGGTTTTATTGTCGGTTATCATTCCATATAAAGAGAAGCCAGGATCAATTTCTAGGATTAAATCAGCGATTACTTCGTCTTTGTCTGTTTTTGTGCTTGCAGTATTATTTCCATCAAAGTACTTTTCTTTTGTACCAGTTAATCTAAAATCTTTGTCAGCATCTACTTTAAACGAATATTTGCCATCATTACTGGTAATAATATTTCCAACTTGATTTCCTTTATCATCGAGCAATGCAACAGTTGTATTTGCAAGAATATTACCCTTGTTATCCATAGCTGTTCCACTGATAATTTTGCCCCACACAAATGGTTTTAATAACTCTATTGAGTAGATATCGTCATCACCTTTTCCACCCTCACGATTTGATGAAAAGTAACCTTTCATCATCTGGTCGTCAATAATAAAACCAAAATCGTCGGCATTTGTGTTGAGAGGAACACCCATATTTACAACTTTAGTAAAACCAGGATCGGTAATAAATAAATCAAGTCCACCCAAACCAAGATGTCCATCTGATGCAAAAATCAAATTTCCTTCAAAGCCGACAAAAGGAAACATTTCGTTACCTTCGGTATTAATCAAAGCACCAAGATTCTCAGGTTTAGTCCATGTATTATCATCGTTACGAGTAGTTTTAAAAATATCTGTTCCACCAATACTTCCTTCCATATCAGAGGCAAAGTACATAGTTTTTCCATCATCAGTCAAATATGGATGACCTACCGAATGCTCCTTATTATTATAATCAAAAGCTATCGGGACTGACCATTTTCCATCAACTTGATTACTAAAGAAAATCTCGAGATTTATAGAACCTTTACTTGATTTTTCTTTATAATTATTGCGTGTGTAAGCCATATAAGTTCCAGATTTATCAAATGCTACTGGACCTTCATGATATTTCTTATTGATCTTCTTCCAAAATTCGTTCGGATTGTTTAAATCGGATTTACTGTCAAAATCGTATTTATAGATATTTAAAAATGGCTTTTTATTACGGTTGTATATTCGCACTGAGGTGCCAGTTTTAGTTCTTGACGAGCTAAAAACCAATGCTTCTTTAAAATACTCTGGCGAAAATTCCTGAGCATCTGTATTAAAAGGCATATTTTCGATCTTATACCTATTCTCATCTTTTGAGATTTCGCCAAAATAATCTTTATTGTTTATTAACTGAACGGCACGCGAATCAACTCTATTTTGCTGATAATACATTTCTAACTGTTGGTCAGATTCTTTGTATTTTTTATTTATTCGCAGAACATAACTATAGTTATAGTGATCGTCCGCAGTTTTTCCTTCCATTGCAACAATCTGTGAATATAAATTCTCAGCTTCGGAGAATTTGCCAAACAATTTAAGACTTTCTGCCTCTCTTCGTAGCACCACAACATCCTTCACTTCTAATTCATTGTAGCGAACAGCAGCATCAGAATAATTGTAACTTGTAAATAATTTATCTGCCTTTTTCATTTTTCCGTTCTGAGCAACTACAAAATTTGAAGCAAGCAAAAGAATTGCAATCCCGGATAATATTGTTAATGATTTCATAATCTTCATTTATTTGAATTTACTTTTTTTAGAAATATCTCGGTGATTTAATTTTTTCTTGATTCTTATAAATCAAATCATATCTGAGCATTATCTCATGGCTACCAGCATTGTATCTTCCTGTAGTATTCGTTAAAGACCAATCGAACGAGTAACCCATTGCAAGTGCATCAGTAAACTGGAAGCCTACCATAAATGAAACATCTGCCATTGTGCGGTATCCCATTCCAAACCAAAGTCTATTATTATAATAAATATTTGCTGTAAAATCACCCTCTATAGGTGCTCCTTTTACTGCTTTAATTAAAACGGTTGGCTTAAGGCCCCATTGTTCGTCGAGTTTTACCATCATGCCTGCAATGAGAAAGTAATGTCTTTTTTCGTTAAGCACGTTTGCATTATTTTCGCCAGGAATAGAATTTTGTAATAGCTTCGGTGAAGACAATCCAATATAAAACTTTGGTGCACTATAGTAAATCCCTGCACCGAAATTCGGTAAAATTTCATTTTGAATCGCAGTTGTGAACGAATTATCTTCTTGATCCTGCAATTGTAGAGAAGCTAAATTGCTATTAAACAAATTTATTCCTGCCTTTAGACCAAAAGCCAATTTATGTCCATTATCGTTAATCCTAATGCGATAAGCAAAATCGCCATAAATAGCTGTCATTGCAGTAGGGCCAATTCTGTCATTTACAACCGATAAACCTATACCAACAAATTCACCACCAACAGGAGTATGCATTGTCAAGGTCTGAGTAACTGGTGCTCCTGGAAAAGAAACCCATTGATGCCGATACAAACCTGTAATTGTCATAGCATCGCGACTGCCAGCGTAACCGGGATTAACCGATAAGGTATTAAACATATAATGTGTGTACATTGCATCCTGCTGAGCTTTCAAACTTAGCGAAGCTATCACAACCACTGTAAGTAATATTATCTTTTTCATATTCATAATTTTTAAAAGTTAAGGCGACAGCACTACTGCCGCCTTAAACTTATTTTATCGTTGTAAATAAACATAACCCTTAACAACCGCACTTCCATCTCCCAAATCGATGACATAGAAATATGTTCCTGTTGGCAATTCTGCCTCGCCAACATTAACTCCATAATAAGAGAAGCCATTCCAGTCGTTACCGTAAGGAGTTGCCTCAAATACCTTATTTCCCCATCTGTTAAATATAAATATGGTATTATTTGGGTAATTTTCAAGTCCAGTAATTTCAAATAAATCATTTACCCCATCGCCATTTGGAGAAAATCCTTCAGGGACAAACAAGTTACAAGAATTCGGACTGCAAGGATCCAGAGGATCAGAACCACCTAAAATCTCATCACCGTTTGTTATTCCGTCACCATCGCAATCTGCGGCGTTCCATGCTGCTGATGGAGTCAATGTCTGACTTGCAACAACAAAATCACATGGGTCGTGAGGATCTGTTCCGTCGGTTAATTCGTCTTCGTTAGTTACGCCGTCGCCATCGCAATCAAGTGCATACCATGCAGGTGTTGGAGTAACGCTCTGGCTTGATAATACAAAGTCGCAAGGATCGTTTGGATCGGTACCATCAGTTGTTTCATCTAAATTAGTTACACCATCACCATCGCAATCTGCATTATTCCAAACTGCTGCAGTTGCAAGAGTCTGACTTGCTATTACGTAATCACATGGGTCTAATGGATCGGTTCCGTCTGTTATTTCATCTTCGTTTGTAACACCGTCGCCATCACAATCTGCAGTATTCCAAATTACTGAAGTAGCCAAAGTCTGACTTGCCAATACATAGTCACAAGGGTCTTGTGGATCTGTTCCGTCTGTTATTTCATCTTCGTTTGTTATGCCGTCTCCATCACAATCTACTGCATTCCATACAGGAGACGTTGCTATTGACTGGCTTGCAAGAACAAAGTCGCAAGGATTATTTGGATCAGTTCCATCTGTTACTTCATCTTCATTTGTTACACCATCACCGTCGCAATCTGCTGCATTCCATGTTACTGATGGAGCTAGGCTCTGGCTTGATAATACAAAGTCGCAAGGATCGTTTGGATCGGTACCATCAGTTGTTTCATCTAAATTAGTTACACCATCACCATCGCAATCTGCATTGTTCCAAACTGCTGCAGTTGCAAGAGTCTGACTTGCTATTACGTAATCACATGGATCTAATGGATCGGTTCCGTCAGTTATTTCATCTTCGTTAGTAACGCCGTCACCATCACAGTCTACTGCATTCCATACAGGAGATGTTGCTATTGACTGGCTTGCAAGAACAAAGTCGCAAGGATTATTTGGATCAGTTCCATCTGTTACTTCATCTTCATTTGTTACACCATCACCGTCGCAATCTGCTGCATTCCATGTTGCTGATGGAGCTAAAGTTTGGCTTGCAACCACCAAGCTACAAGGATCTTGAGGATCTGTTCCATCATTTATCTCGTCATAGTTAATTACTCCGTCTTCGTCGCAATCAAGCGCAAACCATGCAGTTGTTGGTGTTCCAGTCTGGCTTGCCAATACATAATCACATGGATCTTGTGGGTCAGTTCCGTCTGTTATTTCATCTTCGTTTGTAACGCCGTCACCATCGCAATCGGCAGTATTCCAAATTACTGAAGTAGCCAAAGTTTGACTTGCCAATTCATAGTCACAAGAGTCTTGAGGATCAGTTCCGTCAGTTATTTCATCTTCGTTTGTTACGCCGTCGCCATCGCAATCAGCCGCATTCCATGCTGGAGAAGTTGCTATTGACTGGCTTGCAAGAACAAAGTCGCAAGGATTATTTGGATCAGTTCCATCTGTTACTTCATCTTCATTTGTTACACCATCACCGTCGCAATCTGCTGCATTCCATGTTGCTGATGG
>Ga0209373_10004558_pt1 | contig 11855 bp, 9 predicted proteins | sample Higcelweek5metaG_FD_187173 | JGI IMG/M metagenome (GOLD analysis project Ga0209373, IMG submission 187173) | Freshwater pond sediment microbial communities from the University of Edinburgh, under environmental carbon perturbations - High... | ecosystem: Environmental > Aquatic > Freshwater >... | reverse complement strand
GCCTGCTCCCCCCCACCCTGGTCAATCGCATCGCTGCCGGCGAAGTGATTGAACGTCCCGCCGCCGCAATCAAGGAACTGGTCGAAAACGCGCTTGATGCGGAGGCGCGCCGCATCGAAATCAGTCTGGCTGAAGGCGGTCAGGCGCTGATCATGGTCAGCGACGACGGCATTGGCATGGACCCGGATGAGCTGTGTCTCGCCGTCGAGCGCCATGCCACCTCGAAATTGCCCGACGATGATCTGGTCCACATTCGCTTTCTCGGCTTCCGGGGCGAGGCGCTGCCGTCGATCGGCTCGGTCGCCCGGCTGACTCTGACCAGCCGACGGCGCGGCAGTGACAATGCCTGGAGTCTGGCCGTGATCGGCGGCGAGAAAGGGGAGTTGGTCCCGGCCGCCCACCCCCCCGGCACCAGAATCGAAGTCCGTGATTTGTTTTTCGCCACTCCGGCCCGGCTGAAATTCCTCAAAAGCCCGCGTACTGAGACCGGCCATGCCCTCGAAGCAATCCAGCGTCTGGCGATGGCTCATCCCGAGGTGGCTTTCAGCCTCAGTGAAGGCGGACGCCGACTGCTTGACCTCGCGGCCCGACCGGGCGAGGCCGGCCGGCTGGCCCGTCTGGCTCAGGTAATTGGCCGTGATTTCGAAGCCAATGCCCTGCCGCTGGAGGCCGAACGCGACGGGATCCGGCTGCAAGGCTGGGCCGGACTGCCGACCTATCACCGTGCCACCACGGCAGCTCAGTATCTGTTCGTCAATGGCCGACCGGTCCGCGATCGTCTGGTGATCGGCGCGGTGCGCGGGGCTTATCAGGATGTGATTGCGCGCGACCGCCATCCGGTGGTGGTGCTGTTTCTCGACCTCGACCCCGATCAGGTCGATGTCAATGTTCACCCGGCCAAGGCTGAAGTCCGGTTCCGGGAGTCGGGGCTGGTGCGCGGCCTGATCATTGGCGCGATCCGCCATGCATTGACCGCCGCAGGCCACCGCACCAGCAGTACCGTCAGTCAGGCGGCACTGGGGGTGCTGGGAGCCTCAACCGAGGGAACAACTCCTCGCCCGGCGGCCCCGTTGTTTCGCCCCTCTCCGCCCCGGTTGGCCCAGGCCGCCGCCGCCCAGGCGCCGCTGCGCGGTCTGGCCGAGGCAAGTCTTCCTGGATTCACCCTGCCGCCCGCCGCCCCGCCCGGTGCCGATCCGGACACGGTGCCGGTTTCGGACCATGACGAGGAATCTTATCCGCTGGGGGCGGCGCGAGCCCAAGTCCATGAAACTTATATCATCGCCCAGACCCGCGACGAATTGGTGATCGTCGATCAGCATGCCGCGCATGAACGGCTGGTGTTTGAGCGAATCCGGCAGGGACTGACCGAGGGAAAGGTAGCGGCCCAGGGACTGCTATTGCCGGATGTGGTCGATCTGGGGGAGGCAATGGCGGCCCGTCTGATCGATCAGGCCGAGGCGCTGCAACAATTGGGCTTGAGCCTCGAACCCTTTGGTCCGGGCGCGGTGGTGGTCCGCACGGTACCGGCCGCCTTGGGCACCAAGGTTGACGTGCCCGGTTTGGTGCGTGATTTGGCGGAACAGATCACGGAATGGGGGGGGAGCACCGCTCTGACCGACCGGCTGTCCGAACTCTGCGCCACTCTGGCTTGCCATGGCTCGGTGCGGGCGGGGCGCCGGCTCGGGCTGGCGGAAATGAATGCCTTGCTGCGACAGATGGAGGCAACCCCGCTGTCCGGTCAGTGCAACCACGGCCGGCCGACCCATGTCACTTTGACCCGAGCCGAAATCGACTCGCTCTTCGGCCGGCGCTGATCAGCGGGCTCCCGCCCGCACCTAGCCGGGGCGATGCCCCGGACCCCCTTTGAAATCAAGGGGGTTTGGGGGTCACCCCCAAGCGGGGTGTGGGGCGGCAGCCCCGCTCACAGGTAGTTGGTCAAAGACAATTTATAGATCTTCGCCAAAGCCGAATAAGACGATTGCAACGAGGTTTGCAGGTTGGAGACCGTTACGGCCGCCGTCGCGACATCAACTTCCTTGATACTGCTGACCTGATTGGTCAGCAAAGTCGTGGCATCATCCTGCGACGTTTTGGCTGACGACAACCGACTTGAAGCAAGCGACAAACGCGCCTGGGTCGACGTCAGTTCATCGATCGCCGAAACCGTCAGATCATAAATCCCGCTGATGGTCGCACTATCAAGCGGCGAAGAGCTTTTCAGCAGATTCGCCGCCCGCAAGGCTTTCTCGAACCCGTCGCTGGTATCACCGGCATTGACGCCATAGGTGATCGTTTCTTCCTTCGACACCTGAACCGAGGCCAGAGAGGAACTGCCCTCATAATAAGAAGTGTCCGCATCGGTCAGAGTGGGAGAGGCCAGACTATCGATCTCAACCGGCTTGGTCCCGGAAATGGCCCCGCCAAAGACGTAATCGCCCGAGACCTGAGTGTTCATCAGGCCGGCCAGATCATCGAGCAATTCGGAGCCATAGGACGCATAATCCAGTACGGTCGCGGTATCGGACATCGCGGACGACAAGAGGGCACGCAGATTGGTCATCTTGTCGGCCATGTCGCCCACCGCCGAATGCATCGTCTCGACCCGGTCGATCACGGTTTGAGCATTGCCCGACCAAGTCTGCGACCGGTTGAGGGCATTCTCGATCGAAATCAGCCGCGAGCATTCGCTGGGCGTAAGATCGGCATAATTCGAGGCTTTGAGGCCGGAAGCGGATTGCAACTCGGCCTTGGCGAAACGGGACTGCAATCCCATGGCAGAGTTCATCATGCCGTTGGTCAGTCCGTATGTGGAAACCCGTTCAGTCATCATCTCACCGCCTCGAGCAGGGATTCAAACATCGATTTGACCGTACTCACCACCTGGGCTGATGCCGCATAAGATTGCGAAAGGGACTGGATCGTGGCGGTTTCCTCATCGACGTTGACGCCATATTTGGAGGAAAAAGAGGAAGTCAGGGTCGTGAGCGAAGTTTCATCAGCACTGGCCGTCGCCTTGGCCGCCGTCAGATCGGTCGAAACCTGCGACACCAGATTGGCCGCCTTGAGAGCAACCCCAGAGGTATCGAGCGCATCCGCAATCCCCTGAACCTGGGAATCGCTTTCCACCACGACGGTTCCCCCCGCCGCCAGGGCCGAACTGGAGGAAGACAGGGTTTTCGTGGCCAGGAGAGACGGCGAGGCCAGCAGATCCGATCGGACCGTGATATCGTCGGCCCCGGTTCCGATCAGAAAATCGTTCAGTCCGAAAGCGGCGGACAGGCTGACACCGTCACTGCTGTAGGAGGTGCTCCCGACTTGGGTCACCGCTCCCCCGGACAGGGCAAGACCGTAAGAGCTGTTTGCCGCCGACAGAGTCAATTCGCCCGTGGTGGCATCCAGATTGGCCGAAACCGATCCTCCCAGGGCCGTATCTCCGGCAATCGCGGTCACCAATTCATCGACGGTATGATAAGTGGAAAGGTCGAAGGTCGAGGCGGCAACCGTGGTCCCCGCCCCGTCCGTCACCGCCACCGTCAAGGTTCCGGTTGCCGTCATGCTGGCGCCACTCAACCCCGATACCGTGCCGTTCAGGCTATTCGGTTGAGTCGAGCCCGTCCCGGCATTATGCGCCGTGTTGAACGTGCTCTGGAGAGAAAGAGCCAGAGAATCGAGTTTGTCCTGAAGGGCCGGCAGCGTGGTATCACGCAGCTTGATCAAAGAGGATAAAGCGCCGCCGGTGATTTTGCTGGTGATGTCGGTCCCGGTGTCGGCGACCGGGTCACCATCTTTTTCCTGGATGGCCCCCAGGATCACTCCGGACAGGGTTCCGCCACTATAGGTGGTATCCGCCGAGACGGCCCCGGTCGAGGCAAAAGACAGCGTCTCAACGGTCCCATCCAGCAGGGCAAGGCCACTGTTGGTGTAAACGGCGACGGTTCCGTCATTTTTGCTGAAGGTGGTCACCCCGATCTGCGAGGAGAGATCGGCAATTTTGTCCGCGCGCTGATCCTCAAGATCGGCCGTCGAGCCGCCCGAGACCGTCGCGCGCAGGATCGACTGGTTGAGGGTCTGAATCGCCTCCAGATCAGAATTGACGGTCTCGACCCCCTGATCAATCGCGGAATCCGCTTCCTCGCGCAGCCTCTGGATTGTGGCGGAGCTATTCCGCAACGAGGTGGCAAGCTGATCAGCTTGACTCACCACCGAACTTTTCAAAGTCTCGTTGGTCGGGGTGGAGGCTAATTCGGTCAGAGACGAGGTCAGCGAAGTCAATTGCGCCGACAGATTATTGCCACTCACCCCACTATCGGAAGACAAGGCTCCGAGCGAATCCCCTAATTCCTGGAGATAGTCAGAAAGGGTTGCCGAGGCGGAACTGGTCGCTGTGGCACTATAGATGCTTTTCAACAGCCAGGGATCAACACTGCTGGTGATCGAGGTCACCGCAACCCCGGTCCCGGCCCCGGCGGTGGCCAGACTGGTCTTGGTCACCGTCTTGCGACTATAACCTTCGACGTCGGCATTCGAGACATTCGACGACGCGACCGCCAATTGCGTCTGAATCGCCTGTAGCGATCCCGAAGCCACCGAAAGGGCAGCGTTAAGCGACATCGGCCAGCTCCTTCGCCATCGCGCATCGCGCGGGGTCAAACATGAAAATTGGTTCCAACCACCGGATAGCGGGCCAGCACGGTCTCCCCATCGGCGCCGTAGGGGCGGCCGACTCCGGCTTCGTCACGCAGGGCCGATAAGGCCGCCTCAACCCGTCGCCGCGAGGCCACCATCGCCGCCTCAAGCCGGCTCACGTTCTCGGCGGCAATCTCGCGCAGATCGCCCACCGCCTGAACCAAGGTCTCGCTGAAATCAGGATCAGCGGTGAGAACCCGGGCGACATCCGCCCGCACCGCCTCCCACAACCCGGTATAATCGGCAGTCAGTTCAGTCTTGCGGGCAACGGTACCAACCACCCCAGCCGGCAGGCCTTCCGCCAGCAACCGGTTTTCCTCATCCATCACCAGGGCCAGTTCGGTCACGACCTCAAGCAGAACCTGAACTGCATTTTCAATCTGTTCGTGATCCGAGTCTTCGGTCGGATCGGTGTCAGATGGGTCTGAACCAGCATTCTGCGGCATGACGAGGCTCCCTGTAACAAATGACCACGGTCCGGCGGTCAGGAAGACCGGTCGTGGCCACCAACCTTGGCATAGGCTTGTGCCGCACTGCCATGGCGATTAAGGGCCCGCAAATCGTCCGCCAAGCCGGCCAGATCCTGTTCCAGTTCGCTGATCAGGCCTTCCAGATCATTGACAGCGACGGCGATACGATGGCGAACCGCCCGACGTTGTTCCGGCGGCAAAGTGGCAAGCTGCTGGGCCAATTGTTCCGACAGACGTTGAGGGTCGTCCTCCCCTTCCTGGCCGCGCACCTCCTGCGGCAAACATTCGCGCGCCTCCTCCAGCCGCCGCTCGAACCGACGTTCGGCCGGCAGAAGCTCGGAAGAGGAGGGCGAATCGGGCATGGCGTGTTTCCCTTATCCGCTGACGATCAGCGAACCGCCGAAATCAGATCATCAAACATCGATTTCGAGGTGCTGACGACCTGAGAGGCGGCAGAATAGGCCTGCTGAGCGACAATCATTTTGGTGAATTCGGTCCCGGTATCGGTGGTCGAGGATTCCAACGTCTCGGACAGGATAGTTCCGGTGCCATTCTCGCCGGCCGTTCCGATCATCGCTTGGCCGGATTGGGTACTTTCCTGATAAAGCCCATTACTCAACACCTCAAGCCCATTGGCATTGGTAAAATTGGCCAGCACAGTCTTGCCGACAACCATGCTCAAACCGCTACTATATTTTGCAGTAATCGTTCCGTCGGTGTCGATTGTCACCCCGCTATAGCCACTCGGCGGATAGCCGTCCTGGCTGATGCTGGTCAGCGAGAAATCACTTCCGCTGTTATATTGGGACAGATCGGCGAAATCGAATGAAACCGCCTGCGTCTGAGCCGGGGTACTATTGCCGATCGTAATGGTCACCGAGGGGGCAAAGCCGGAGATTGCGGTCGACCCGGTCGGAGCGACCGAGGTGATCGCGCCAGTGCTGCCATTGAACGACACGTCATAGCTGGACGGAGAGAAGGTCAGGGTAGAGTCCGACGAACTCAGGGAGACGGTCCATTGGTCCGCCGTCCCGGTATCGGTCGAAAACGCCATGGTGACCGTATGACTGGCCCCGCTCGAATCATAGACGGTGGTGGTGGTATTGACCGTACTCGCCGTTCCGGACGTTACCGCCGCGTCCGACATCGACATCGGCAAATTGGCATCAAGGGCAACGCTTGAAGTTGGCTTCCACCTCTGACTGCCGCTATTTACTTGAATCGCCGCCAGATTGCTGCTTGGGGTGGTTGTTCCCGTTGCGGAATCATAATCGTAGGAATAACCCTCAAGATAATAATCCTGGCCGAACGAAAGATATCCGTCCGAATCGACCGAAAATTCACCATCCCGCGTGTAAGAAAGCTCAGTCGGATTATCGGTCCCGTTGCTCTTGCGGGTCACGCAGAACATACCATTCCCGTTAATCGCCAGATCGGTACTGTTTGACGTTGACGTCGTTGCCCCCTGGGCCAAGACGTTCTGACGGGTCACCGCACTGACACCACCACCGGACCCAACCGCATTGTCGGTATAGGGACTGGTCACCAACGAAATGAAACGGGTGTCATTGGCCTTGTAACCGATGGTCGAGGAATTGGCCAAATTGTTGGAAACGCCAGACAGAGCTTGCTGCTGCGCTTTTAATGCCGAAACGGCAATGCTCATAGCCGAGGCAGATGACATGGTGGCTCTCCCGGTTAGGCGGCGACGCGGGTGACGGAATCGAGATCAACCGAAACGGTCCCGATCTCAAGCTCGACAGCGCCGTCGGAGGAATCGACGGCGGTCACCGTCCCGACGATATAAGTGGTGGCATCAACCGACTCACCCGAGGAATCCTCGGCAGTGACGGTCAGGGTATAGGTTCCGGCCGACACGGTATCGCCATCGCTATCGGTGCCGTCCCATGAGAAAGTATGATTGCCGGAGGACGTTGCCCCCGTGGCGGTATAGATCGTCTGGCCGCTCGAATTGGTGATGGAGAGGTTGGTCGAACTGGCGGTGGACTCCAGATCGTAGATCCATTCCGCCGACACGGTCCCGCCGGAATTCACGCTGATTTCATCACTTTCAGCGGTCACTGTTTTGCCAATATATCCAACCCCGGTGGAGAGGCTGCCCGCCGAAACCGACGAAATCGTGGAGGCGATCTCTCCGAGATAGGTGTTCGAATTGAGCTGTTGCTCAAAGGTGGCGTACTGAATCAACTGGCTAGTGAACTGTGAACTGTCAACCGGACTCAGCGGATTCTGGTTCTCCAACTCAGTGCACAGCAACGTCAGGAACTGCGTCTCGATCGTCGAGGCACTCGAGGAACCGGTGGTCAGGCCGGTCGATGTCGTACTCGAACTTGCTGAAGAAACCGACGTCATGGCACACCCCGTTCCGAAAAATCGAGCGGCGGAAGATCCGCCAAGCTCCGGTTCTTCTACGCGCCCGGTGGTGATATCCGGCGCTTGATTTGCCGCTGCGTTCTGTGCCGCTTGGTCTTAATTAACCGGCAAAAAACGCCACACGGCAAAAACGCCTCAAGGCAAAAACACACCACCACCTGGACCCGCCCGGACGGAGCTGAAGGAGCAGCAAACCTACGCCGCCCCCTCCGATCCGTACCGGATCGCCGCCACCATCCGAGTCCCGCGTTCCGACCTGCCTATGCCGGCCGGGGCGAAGCCTCTCATTCCGTCGCAGCTGGCTCGGCCGGCCCACTCTCCGGGATCCCGGCAATTCCAGCCCAGGCGTTGCGCAACTGCCGCAGGCCACCTTCAATCCGAAGGTACATATCCTGGGCTTCGGCCCGCCCAACCGAACGCATCAGCGCGGTAATGTTGGCGTGATAAGTTTGATGCAAACGCCGTGCCACATCTCCGCCCTGCTCATAATCGAGCACAGACAGCAGCCCGCGCAATAATTCGACCGCCCGGGACACTTCCTCGTACTGGCGAGCCCAATCATTTTTCCCGGCCGCGATCCCGGCGTTGCGAATCCGCACCAGGATGCCATCGTACAACATCACCACCGCATGCAACGGCGGGACGGTCATGGCTCCGGCTTGATAGGCGGCGTTGGCCCGCTGCGACGGGTTCATCCTGCTCCTCCCTCGATAGACCGGCGACGGCAAAAGGACCGCACCGGGATCCGACATGATACCCCGGCGGCCGCCCCGTTTGGGAGCAAACCGCCGACCCACTTGCCGGTTCCCGCGCGGTCCTCGCGTCTCCGTAAACGGAGATCAGCTGGATTTGCTGAGGGCTTCCAACAGGCTCAAAGTGGTCTGGGCGGTGGCCAGTTTGGCAGCGATGTTGGAATATTTGGTTAAAAGGAACTCGCGATAGGCTTCCGCATCAGACTGGATCGCCGAAATCCGGGTCGAGAGGTCGGTATCCTGTTCCTGGAGATAACTGATCTGACTGGCGAGCTGGCCAGAGTAACTGTCAGAGTAGATGTCAATCGAGTTATACATCCTTTCGGCGATCCCCGCACTGACCGACACCGAGATCGTCTGACTCGTCTTGCCGACATAAACAAACGACAAGCCCTCGTAGATCGAACCGGTCGCGCCCTTAATGCTTGATCCGCTGACGGTAAAGAGCGAACTGTTGCCATTGCAGGAAACCGAGGATAAGGCGCCGGAGCCATCCACCTGAACGTCGAGTGAAAAACTGGCCGAAGTCAGGGAATCGCTACTCTTCAGCAACATCAGGCTGCCAGACGAACTGGTCATCTGGTAGGAGAACAATGCCTGAACCGAATCATAGGAATTGGCGAGTGCATTCGACAGAGTCTCGCTGTCCAGCACCAGATAATTGTTGACATCAAAGGAAATGCCGATCGACCCCAGTGAGACACCATTCACATTACTCGACAGGATCGACTGCACCTTGCTGGATACCCCGCGCAGAATGCTGTCGCCAAACAGAACGGCGGTATCGCTGGCGGTCCCATCGCTATTGAGCGATTGATTGCTCAGCACGAAATCGCGCAACGAATTATAGGCGGTGAGAAAATCGTCGATCTCGGATTCAATGCTTGAAATATCGTTGGAGACATCAAGCGTCAGAGTATTGCTGGTCACCGAGGTCGAAGTGACGGTCGCGCCGCTGCCGCTGTCAATCGTTGTGCTGGAAGCCGTGGTGACCGTGGGTTTGTAGAGGTCGAGGGTAATGCCGCTGAGCGCATCATCAATCGTATTGGAGGCGCGGGAAATGGACACGCCATCAATGGTCAGTTTCGCCGCCTGGGCGGCCTGAAGCTGATCGACCTTCGTCCCAAGAGCATCAATCACGCCCAGCGAGACCAGCACATCGTCGGTCCCAGCCCCCGCATTGAGGGTGATTTGGCGATCGGTTTCTGCTCCGGTCAGCACCAGCATATATTCGCTGCCGGAGGTCTGCACCACACTAGCATTCACCCCGGTCGCGCTGGCGGAAACATTGATCGCATCGGCAATATCGGACAGCGACATATCGTCGGTGATGGTGATCACCGCACTGGAGGGATTAGAAGATCCGTCATCGGCCGACACAGTGCCCAGGGTAAAGGTCCCGGACAGATTCATCGTGTCAGAGGAACTGCTCTGTTCGCTACTGCCGAGTCGCTCGGCCTTGGCCACCTGACTGACCACGATCTCATGGTCGCCGAGCGAGGTGCCATATTTGGCGGTCGCTGACAGGTACGAACTGGCGCTGGTCGAATCCGAAGAGGTCAGGGTGGCGGAGCGTTTGAGGAAGGCATCTGACGAATCACCGGTGACCTTGACCGAATTGCGCAGGGAATCCAGCGGTACCTGCACCGCCTGCAACAGGCTTTGCAGACTCTGATAAGAGGAAATCTTGGTCTGATTGGTCGAAATTTTGGTTTCGAGGCTATCAGCCTTGGAGAGGCGGTCCTCGTAAGCGATCTGCGCCAGTTCGGTGGCGTTGAAGCCTCGGGTATAGCCGGAATAGCTGGCCGATGCTGAGGAAGATGAAGCCGAGCCGGTGCTGCTGACAGTGCTCATGGTCGCGCCTCCCAGAAATGAAGCCGGAGCTTCAGGGGGGCGGGCTTACCGCCCAAAGGACGACGCCGCCGACCTTGCGGCCGGCGGCGCCTGTTCAGAAAAACCGTTAGCTCTTCAGCAGGCTGAGGAGGTTCTGCGGCATGGTGTTCGCCTGGGTCAAGGCGGCGATAGCAGCCTGAGTCTTGACGTCCTGCGAGGAGAGGGCAGACTTCTCGGAAGCGACGTCGGCATCGATGATCACCGACTGCGCAGCAGACAGGTTTTCAGTCGAGGTCGCAATCGTCTCGGACTGGAATTCAAACCGCGATTCGATCGCGCCGACCCCGGCCCGCATCTGCGAGATGGTCGAGATCGCCGAGTCGAGAGCACTGATCGCCGCGATGGCAGCCGAAGTGCCGGTGCCATTGACGGAGATGACAGCGGAATCGACACCGAGGGTCGAAGCAGAAGCCGAAGAGACCTGCACCGCGATGGTATCGGAGGTGCTGGTGCCGACCATGAAGGTGATGGCGGTCGAGAATGCAGCGGTAGCATCCAGCAGCGACTGATTGTTGTACCGGGTCGCCGAAGCGATGGTGTCAATTTCGCTCTGGAGCTCGGTGAATTCCGAGGAGATGTAGCTACGCTCAGTCGCAGTCACAGTACCGGAATCCGACTGGACAGCCAGAGCCTTCATGCGCTGCAGGATATCGCCGATACGGGCCAGACCGCCGTCCGCGATTTGCAGGATCGCCTGCGCCTGGCTGGAGTTGGTCGAGGCCTGATTGAGCGAGGTCACATCCGACTGGATACGGGAACCGATGGCGAGACCGGCCGCGTCATCCGAAGCCTTAACGATGCGGGATCCTGAAGCCAGCTTTGACAGAGTGCTGGATTCCTGAGAGGAGTTCAGGTTCAGGTAGCGCAGCGCGGTATTGGAGGCGGTGTTGGTCGCAATGACGGGCATTGGGATGTCTCCTTCTGATCCTTGATGTCCCTGATGGGGGACCGGCCTCGTTCGGAAGGCCTTCTCTACCTTCTAACGGACGGGGAGACCAAAGCAGGCGAAAAAAAATCAATCCTGGGCGAGTAAATGACGAAATTCGCTCTCCCCCCCGCGCAACGCCTGGCGTAACCCCTGCCGCCCCCGCTTCAGCAGGCTCTCAACCGCACTGACCGTGGTCCCCAGAATCTGAGCAATCTCGCTATTGCCGAGGTCATCATAATAGGCCAGGGTCACCGCCGCCCGCTGCTGCGCCGGCAATCGGCTGATCGCCCGTTCCAGCCGGGCATAGACCTCGCGCCGATGCAGAATCTCAACCGCATCAGGCCGATCTTCGGCCGGTTCGGGCACGTCATCGATATTAACGTTGGACGGCAGCCGGGTGAGATCGATGCAGCGATTGACCACCACCCGATAAAGCCAAGTGCTGAACTGGGCCCGGCCCGGCTCCCAGGCGTGACGGTGAGTCCACGCCTTGACCATCGAATCCTGAGCGACATCTTCGGCATCGGCGACATTGCGCAACATCCGCAAAGCCAGCGCATAGGCGCGGTCGATGTGACGTTCGACCAGGACACGATAAGCGGCGGCATCCTCCATCTTCATCCGCGCCAGCAGGGCGTCATCGTCGAGACCATTGAGGGAAACGCCCCCGTGTTCCCGCGCGCCGGTCCCATCCCCCATCACCGTCATCCGCCTGCTTTGCCCATCCGAACC
>Ga0209373_10004557_pt1 | contig 11856 bp, 7 predicted proteins | sample Higcelweek5metaG_FD_187173 | JGI IMG/M metagenome (GOLD analysis project Ga0209373, IMG submission 187173) | Freshwater pond sediment microbial communities from the University of Edinburgh, under environmental carbon perturbations - High... | ecosystem: Environmental > Aquatic > Freshwater >... | reverse complement strand
AAAGAGTCGCATAGGAGTATCCGGCACGCTCTGAGACATTTCTCGCGCTGACTACATCAAGCCCCTCAGAACGTATCAATTCTTTTGCGGCCGTAAGAAAATAACCTTTAATGCGCTCCTCCTGAATTGCATTCATAACTACTCCTAAATTAAACAGTGTTTATTATTTTAACACTATTAATATACTGAACATTGTTAAACAGTGCAAGCTTTTTCGCAAAATTGAGGTTTATTTGATCGGGAATTATTTAGGCATTGCGGACAAATTGTGATAATAAAACGGCAGCCTGATCTGTGTAACTGAGTTTGACATGCAAGGTTTTCCCGTGTAGGCTTTACATTAGCTACAGCAGCCTTATTTTTGTATTGTTAAAAAAGTAATTTTTATGAATTGCAAAGTATTTACAACTACAAAATCTTCCAACTTGATATTTTTTACTCGTCAATCCGCTTTATTTCCCTTTTATCTGGCAATATATTATCTTAAATGTAATGTTTTGATATTTGCACATAAAACATTTTCATCAGTTGGCACTTACATTTATATGCGAAATGTTTGCCAGGGCTAAAAGATCGCACGAGGAAAAGGAAAAAATTGAATATTAAAGAAGCAATTAAACAGATAAACGAACTTGATGAGAATGACACAATTTATGCACAAAAAATAAATGGTAAATTTTTTCCCGAATCAGAAATTACAATTGTTAAATATTCAGACGATGAAGCTGAGTGGCCAACAAAAAAAATTTCAGAAAAACATTGCAAAGGAAAAGAATACTTTCTTGATATTTATCCTATCAAAGACCTTATTCAAAATTACTCATATATGAATTTAAATAGTTCTGAAACTGTTAATAAAATAATTTACTATGCTGAAAACGATGCCTACAATTAAAAATATTTTTGTTCTTGAAGATAATATCCATGCAGAATATTTCGGAAAATATGAATTATTTAATAATGCTTTGAAAAAAGCAAAAGAACTGTATCTTTTACCATGGGACAAAGAACCTAATAAATGCCCTTGTTTAAGTTGGGAAACATGCGAAAGAGAATATCACATTGTAAACTTTGAAATAGTTCTGGATAAATGGAATGAGTTAGAGCGCTCCAAAATATTCGCCATTTCATCTTCAAAAAAAGAATGGAAATACAAAAAAGATAATTATTCAATCTCGTAAAAATCAAGAACAAAAACATAAGTGGGTAAGGATAAGGGGTGATTCAGATATTTATTATCTTGATTTTATTGACATTAATTATGTTATTGTAAATAATTGGCAATATTTCAAAAAATCATTTCCAGATCAAGCTTGGATACAAGTTAAAATTGATGAATTATACAGATGTCGTTGCCTAATTGCCCATAATTCAGATATTGGTGATCATGAAATTGATGTTATTCGGACAAATTATAAAAGCATCTTATTACAGTTATCTCGGGATGATCCCTATGATCTTCCTTTTTAAAAAGGCAGAGATGTAATGGCCATTTCTGATAAAAGCAGGAAAATACTTTGGGCTCGCTCTGGAAACAGGTGTGCAATTTGTCGCCAGAAACTTGTTATTGACGAAACTGCGCTTGACTCCGAATCTGTGATTGGTGAAGAATGTCATATTTGTGCAAGGTCTCCAAATGGTCCAAGGTATGATATTTCAATAAAAGATGACGAAATTGATAAAATCGACAATTTGATATTACTCTGCTCTATACATCATAAGATGATTGATGATCAATTTGAAACATACTCAATATCAATTTTAAATAATGTGAAAAAAAGCCATGAGATGTGGGTAGAAGAAAAATTAAAAACATATAGTGAAATCAAACCAATTAGCATCAGTAGGATAAAAAACAATATTCCCAAAAAATTAGCTGTCGTAACTTCAGGTAAAGAATTGATGGCGCTTGCATCAACTTGTATGGGTGCATACAATGATTATAGTGATAATTTGACACCACAAGAAGTTGACTTAGTTGGAGGATTTTTACAAAACATTAAGGATTATATGGATATTTGGGATGACATTGAACTTCTTGATCAAGTTCGCGCATCAATGGATATAAGTGAAAGCATAAAAGAATTAATTACAAAAGGTTTTTTATTGTTCGCAGCAACCGAAGTTCAAAGAATGGAAGGTGGAATAGGAAATCCTTCAAATTGGAAAGTATTGCACTTGTCAATTAGACGATCCGATGATCAAAATATTAGGTACAGCCAAATTAATGAAAGTAAGAAAGACGAAAAAAGCCCCGCCAAATAAATAAAACCAGCCAAAGTTTACAGACAGCCAACACGGGCAATATGCCATTTGTTCAGCCAAAGCGCTTCACAAACAGCATATATGCCCGAGCACGGTTGTACAACATTTTAAGGCTTTTAATTAATTAATCATATGTTGGATAGTCTATGAATAAGTCAAATAACAAAAATAATGATTTTTACCTTTATCGTTTCATTCCATTAAGGAATCAAACCGATTTTGATAGGTTAATTAATTTAATTAACAATGGGATGTATCATTTCTCTGATCCAACTACTCAAAATGACCCTTTTGATTGTTTTTGTAAGATTAATTTGAATGTTAATGATAAATGTGCTCATGATGAATTGTATGATGTTATAAAAAAGCAAAATCCAGAATGGTATCACCTTGAGATTGAAAATGAAATTAAACTGATCTCAAAAACATGTATCAACACCCCTATACTTAGCAATCAATTATTTGAATCATTTTATTCAAATTTACATTTAGCAGGTATATGTTGTTTTTCAAGTAAATTGTACAACACATTAATGTGGTCTCATTATGCATCTTCACATACAGGTGTTGCGCTTCAATTCTCGTTTAGCAATATAGAACAATCTCTATCTGATCATGAACTTGGAATGATTAAAAAAGTTGAGTATTCATTTGTTCCGCCAGAAACAGACTTCTTTGGTGGAGATAATTTGGATAAAGTTATTAGAGTTGTTTTCACAAAATCTAAGAAATGGAGCTACGAAAAGGAATATCGAGTATTAATTCCGGAAATAGATGATTCAAATAGATTGTTAAAAATAACTTCAATAAAGGTAAGGAATATTTACCTTGGTTGTAAATTATCAAATGAATATAAATTAATGTTGGTTGACAGTATTAATTCATCTCATAATATTTATCAGTTAAAAATGCGTTCCGACCGATATGCATATAAACGGCAATCGATAAGTGATATATTAATACAATAAAATAGAATGACAAATGAAGCCTTAAAACGATATACAATAAGCCATCAAAAACTCGTCGCAAGCTCCTCGGGTTTCGCCACTGCCCGATCCCACCAACCTTGACCGCTCCGTCCCCAAAAGAATGACCAGTAAATCCCACAAAGGTTGACCGCTCAATCCCAGAAAGAATGACCGGCAAATCCCACCAGGTATGACCGCAGAATAAAGCACAGACAGTTTCCCCGATTCAAAATTTAGATTTCCTCTGACGTTGACTTTTGTTGTTAACAAAAGAGAGGAAAATATGAAAGGAAAGAAACTGTCCATGCGAGAAATTCGTAAGATACTTCAGTACCGTATCGAGTTGCAAGTAAGTGCATCAAACACAGCAGCGCTTTTACGTAAATCCAAGGGTGTAATTATCGGAACCATGAAGAGGTTCAAGGCCAGTGGATTAAGCTGGCCATTGCCTGACACGCTTACTGATACAGCTCTTGAAGAACTTATGTACCCTAAAACAGAACGATTGTCAAATAATACTCCGCTGCCAGATATTAACCACATAAAAAAAGAGTTAGACAAACAGCACGTAACACTGCAAAGGCTATTTGAAGAATACATTCTGGATAATCCTGCCGGTATGAGTCGAAGCAGTTTTTTTCGATATGTAAAAAAGAATATGCCGGTAGATGTTACAATGCGTCAGCAACATAAAGGTGGTGTTGCGCTTTACAGTGATTACAGTGGAGATAGTCATTCCTACATTGACAAAACAACAGGTCAGCCTGTTCGTACGCAGCTTTTTTTGTGCAGCTGGGGAAAAAGTTCTTATTCATATATTGAAGCCAGAGAAACGCAGAATCAATCTGATTTCACATCAGTCCATGTAAAGGCTCTGTCATATTTTAAAGTAGCTCCACAGATAATAGTACCTGATAATCTCAAAAGTGCTGTTACCAAAGCTGATCGATACGATCCGGTAATCAATTCTCATTTTGGAATGATGTGTGATCATTACGGAATAACCGTACTGCCTGCCCGTGTACGTAAACCAAGAGACAAGGCGGTTGTAGAAAGTAATGTATTACAAGTACAGCGATACATTTTGGCACGTCTGCGGAATAGGCAGTTTTTTTCATTACAGGAACTCAATGAAGCCTTATGGGAAGAACTGGAGCAATATAACAACAGGCCAATGAAAGATTACGGCGGGCTTTCACGCAGGCAGCGATTTGAAGCAGAAGATCTGCCGTTTGCAAAGGCACTGCCACAGCATCCATTTACAACTACACTTGTAAAAAACAACGTAAAGGTTGCCCGTGATTATCATGTGCAGTTTGATAAGCATTTCTACAGTGTTCCATATACATTTGCAGGAAAGAGAGTTCAGATACGACAGTGCGGAAATCTTGTCGAAATATATCATGACAACAGCCGTATCGCCTGTCACCAGTTGTCGATAAAGAAGTTCTCATTTACAACAAAGATTGAACACATGCCTGCTGCACACCGTTATGTAAACGGTTGGTCCAGCGGATATTTTCTTGAAGAAGCTGCAAAAATAGGGCCATCAACAGTTCGTGTAATCGAGATACTTCTAAAAAGATCAGAACACGTTGAACATGGTTATAGAACTGCCAGGGGAATCCTGAGTCTTGAAAAAACATATTCAGCTCAGCGGCTTGAAAAGAGTTGTGAACGAGTATTGCTATTTAATAATGTTTCTATGTCAACTATAAAAAGTGTTCTACAGCATGGCATCGATAATCACCCGGTTGTTATTAATCGCAACGTAACAGATGAAACAGTAGTATTACATGACAATATCAGGGGGGCCAATCAATTTGCGCCTTCAGAACAACAAACCATAACAGGAGTATAATAATGCATATTGAACAGGTAGTCAGCCAATTACAGCAGATGAAGCTTACCACAATGGCAAAATCATTGAAAGAAAGACTTAGTACACCAGTAAACAAAGAACTCTCTCATCAGGAGTTCTTTGCTCTTATTGTTGAAGATGAGTTTTATGCCAGAAAAGAAAGGAGAATGAAACAAATGGTTGGCCGGGCTCATTTTAAACCGGAACTGGCAAGCTTTGAAGATCTTGTATATGATTCAACGCGGGGGTTCACTAAACAGGATATTGTGCCGTTTACTTCGCAGGAGTGGATCAGAAGTTCTCTTAATGTAATTATCACAGGACCTACGGGCTCAGGAAAAACATATCTGGCTGAAGCCATTGCTCATCAGGCGTGTAAAATGGATTTTGAAGCCCTAAAAATCAGATGTCCGATACTCATTGAAGAAATTCATGCAGCAAAAGGAACCGGAACATATCTCAAGCTGCTGAAAAGATTTGCAAAAATTAAGGTTCTGCTCATTGATGATTTTCTTATGCAAAGTATTTCTGTTGAAGAATCCGCGTTTCTTATGGATATCATCGATGAAAAACAACAGACCGGATCAATAATTATTACAACGCAATATCCGGTTCTGCAATGGCACAAAAAGCTACCTGATCCCACTGTCGCAGATGCAATTTGTGACAGATTGATTCATAAAGCTTATAAATTTGATCTGGGAGGTGACTCAATGAGAAATAAAAATAAAAAATCCCAACTAAAATGACCGGCAAATATGTATGTTTATAAATAATTAATAGTAAAGAATCTGAAACTGCTCTTTGTAAATATTTCTGCGGTCATACTTTCTGGGATTTACCGGTCAAGGTTCTGGGATCGGGCAGGTCATACGCTGGAATTAGGGTGCTCATAATACATTGTCTAAATCAGGACATCATGGATTTTCAGGCTGTAAGTCGGGCATGCAAAATAAAAAAAACCTTCATCTGAATTAACAAATGAAGGCTTAAAAAATAACCCTGGCAGTACCTACTCTCCCATGCAGTCGCCCACACAGTACCATTGGCGCAATAGGTCTTAACTTCCGTGTTCGGGATGGGAACGGGTGTTGCCCCTACGCTATAACTACCAGGAGTTTAAATCCGGTATATATATCAATAGACAATATTCTAAAATTCTGTTGATGAAACACATACGCATTTAAGCCGTAATGGAAGTAAAAAAGTATCAAGCCTCACGGATTATTAGTATCACTCGACTGAATCCCTCACGGGACTTACATCTGTGACCTATCAACCTTGTAGTCTTCAAGGATCCTTAAGGGGGGTAAACCCCACGCGATATCTAATCTTGAGGCTGGCTTCCCGCTTAGATGCTTTCAGCGGTTATCCGTTCCGTACTTAGCTACCCAGCAATGCCCTTGGCAGAACAACTGGTACACCAGTGGTACGTCCCTTCCGGTCCTCTCGTACTAAGAAGAGCTCCTCTCAAATATCGTACGCCCACAGTAGATAGGGACCGAACTGTCTCACGACGTTCTGAACCCAGCTCGCGTGCCGCTTTAATTGGCGAACAGCCAAACCCTTGGGACCTTCTTCAGCCCCAGGATGCGACGAGCCGACATCGAGGTGCCAAACCGCGCCGTCGCTGTGAACGCTCGGGCGCGATAAGCCTGTTATCCCCAGAGTACCTTTTATCCATTGAGCGACGGCAGTTCCATTTCCAACCGCCGGATCACTAAGACCTGCTTTCGCATCTGCTCGACTTGTTTGTCTCGCAGTTAAGCTCCCTTATGCCTTTGCACTCGACGCATGATTACCGACCATGCTGAGGGAACCATTGTGTGCCTCCGTTACTGTTTGGGAGGCGACCGCCCCAGTCAAACTGGCCCCCTGGCACTGTTCCTGCACCCGATTCAGGGCGCTAGGTTAGAATTTCAACTGAACAAGGGTGGTATGTCAAGGTTGACTCCATCGAAGCTGGCGCTCCGACTTCAAAGTCTCCCACCTATCCTGCACATGCGCAGGCGAAACCCAATGCCAAGTTGCAGTAAAGGTTCATGGGGTCTTTCCGTCTAGCTGCGGGTATCTGGTATCTTCACCAGAAGTCCAATTTCGCCGAGTCCGTGGTAGAGACAGTGCTCAAGTCGTTACACGATTCGTGCAGGTCGGAACTTACCCGACAAGGAATTTCGCTACCTTAGGACCGTTATAGTTACGGCCGCCGTTTACCGGGGCTTCGATTCAAAGCTTCGATAGGAAACCTACCTAACCTCTCCTGTTAACCTTCCGGCACCGGGCACGTGTCACACCCTATACGTCATCTTACGATTTAGCAGAGTGCTGTGTTTTTGTTAAACAGTCGCTTGAGCCTCTTCACTGCGGCTCTGATTGCTCAGAGCACCCCTTCTCCCGAAGTTACGGGGCTAATTTGCCGAGTTCCTTTACCACGGTTCTCTCGCGCACCTTAGGCTACTCGCCTCTTCTACCTGTGTCGGATTACGGTACGGACAACTATTAGTTAAGCTTAGAGACTTTTCTTGGCAGCCGAGCATCGGTCAGTTTGTTCGTCCGAAGACTCCCGTCCCGATTCACACTTCAGCGTTGAATAACCACCCGGATTTGCCTGGGTGATCCGCCTATATGCTTAGACCCCCACCAACAGGGGGCTGACCATAGCTTTCTGCGTCATCACATCGCACTAATAATCGGTACAGGAATTTTAAACCTGTTTACCATCGCCTACGCCTGTTCGGCCTCGACTTAGGACCCGACTTACCCTGGGAGGACGAGCCTTGCCCAGGAAACCTTAGAATTTCGGTGTGAAAGTTTTTCACTTTCATTATCGCTACTTATCCCAGCATTCTCATTTCTGATACCTCCAGCACCCCTTACAGGATACCTTCGACGGCTTACAGAACGCTCCTCTACCAATCAACCTTGCGGTCAATTCCATAGCTTCGGTAGTATGTTTAGTCCCGTAAATTTTCGGCGCGCATTCGCTGAACTAGTGAGCTATTACGCTTTCTTTGAAGGATGGCTGCTTCTAAGCCAACTTCCTAGCTGTTAATGCAAACGTACATCCTTAGTCACTTAACATACACTTAGGGACCTTAGCTGATGGTCTGGGTTGTTTCCCTCTCGGGCACGAAGCTTATCCCCCGCACCCTGACTCCCATATATGGAGTATCGGCATTCGGAGTTTGATTGGGTTTGGTAGGCTGGTAGGCCCCCTAGTCCATTCAGTGCTCTACCTCCGATACTATACGTATGAGGCTATACCTAAATATATTTCGAGGAGAACGAGCTATCGCCTGGTTTGATTAGCCTTTCACCCCTAGCCACAACTCATCCGCTATCTTTTCAACGATAGTCGGTTCGGACCTCCATCTCATTTTACTGAGACTTCATCCTGGTCATGGCTAGATCACCAGGCTTCGCGTCTACCACATGCAACTTAAACGCCCTATTCAGACTCGCTTTCGCTCCGGCTTCGCCCCGGCGGGGCTTAACCTTGCTGCACATGAGTAACTCGCTGGGCCATTAAACAAAAGGTACGCCGTCATCCCTTGCGGGACTTCGACTGGTTGTAGGTACATGGTTTCAGGGACTATTTCACTCCCCTCTCGGGGTGCTTTTCACCTTTCCCTCACGGTACTAGTTCACTATCGGTCATTGGTTTGTATTTAGCCTTGGGAGATGGTCCTCCCTGCTTCCCATGGAATTCCACGTGCTCCACGGTACTCGGGGTCAATATTAGGAAGGTATATTCTTTTCGCCTACAGGACTATCACCTACTATGGTATCACTTTCCAGAGATCTTTGACTAAAAATATACTTTCTGACTTCCCGGCTGCTCGGTACTGCAACCTCATACTGCCCCACAACTCCAATCTGCCAACGCGCACCGGCTTACAGCAGATCAGTTTGGGCTCTTACCTTTTCGCTCACCACTACTAAGGTAATCGATTATTCTTTCTCTTCCTGGGGGTACTAAGATGGTTCAATTCTCCCCGTTACCCACTTTAACCTATGAATTCAGTTAAAGTTATCCTTTCGGATGGGTTGTCCCATTCGGAAATCCCCGGATCAAAGTGTGTTTGCCACTCCCCGAGGCTTATCGCAGCTTGCCGCGTCCTTCATCAGCAACCAATGCCAAGGCATCCGCCATGTACCCTTATTATCTTGATACATTTACTTTCATCTCGACGAAATGCATTATGTGCTTCATCAACAGAATTTTATATTGTCAAAGAACTATAATCTATATTTTATAAGATCATTATCTTTTTTATCAAAGACGTACGCCGTACGTCTCTACTTCTACTACTTTACTTCCCATTTATACAAAAGACGCTTTTTAACGCGTCTCTTCTTAAGTCATCTTCTCTATAGTCGATCGCTCGCTCTTTCAAAACACACACTTTGGAGCTGACAGGGATCGAACCTGCGACATCGTGCTTGCAAAGCACGCGCTCTCCCAACTGAGCTACAGCCCCAAACTGGGTGCCTTGTGTCGGGACACGAATTTCTTCTCTCGCTTCAATACCTGTTTTTTCTCTGGGCATTTTAAATGGGCCTGGAAAGACTTGAACTTTCGACCCCTGCCTTATCAGAGCAGTGCTCTAACCAACTGAGCTACAGGCCCTTGATGACTTAAATCAAAGAACTACTTATTAACTCATTCTTGAAATACTTGATGTGTGTGACCGTTATCTCCGGTCAATCGTTGTATACAACTCGGCATTACCCGAATCGATACTCCAGAAAGGAGGTGATCCAGCCGCACCTTCCGATACAGCTACCTTGTTACGACTTAGCCCCAATTAACGGCCTTACCTTCGGCGTCGCTCTCCTTGCGGTTAAGCAGACGACTTCGGGTACTTCCATCTTTCATGGCTTGACGGGCGGTGTGTACAAGGCCCGGGAACGTATTCACCGCGGCATGCTGATCCGCGATTACTAGCGATTCCAGCTTCATAGAGTCGAATTGCAGACTCTAATCCGAACTGAGATCGGTTTTTTGGGATTTGCTCGACATCACTGTTTCGCATCCCGTTGTACCGACCATTGTAGCACGTGTCTAGCCCTAGGCGTAAGGGCCATGAGGATTTGACGTCATCCCCACCTTCCTCCTAGTTAAACTAGGCAGTCCCCTTAGAGTTCTCAGCATAACCTGTTAGCAACTAAGGGCGAGGGTTGCGCTCGTTGCGGGACTTAACCCAACATCTCACGACACGAGCTGACGACAACCATGCAGCACCTGTGTAGAATGTTCCTTGCGGAAGGTTCTATATTTCTATAAAATTTCATTCCCATGTCAAGCCTAGGTAAGGTTCTTCGCGTTGCATCGAATTAAAGCACATGCTCCACCGCTTGTGCGGGCCCCCGTCAATTCCTTTGAGTTTCACTCTTGCGAGCGTACTTCCCAGGCGGAACACTTAATGCGTTAGCTTCGTCACCAAAAAGATTGACTCCTCCGGCAACTAGTGTTCATCGTTTACGGCTAGGACTACCAGGGTATCTAATCCTGTTTGCTCCCCTAGCTTTCGAGCCTCAGCGTCAATGTTAGGCCAGGCGACCGCCTTCGCTACTGGTGTTCTTCCAGATATCTACGCATTCCACCGCTACACCTGGAATTCCATCGCCCTCTCCCACATTCAAGAACTGCAGTATTAAAAGCCAGCCAAGGGTTAAGCCCTTGTATTAAACTCCTAACTTACAATCCCGCCTACGCTCTCTTTACGCCCAGTGATTCCGAACAACGCTTGCACCCTACGTATTACCGCGGCTGCTGGCACGTAGTTAGCCGGTGCTTCCTCAAATGGTACCATCATAGTATTGCTACCTTTTTTTCCCATTCAACAGAGGTTTACAATCCGAAGACCTTCATCCCTCACGCGGCGTTGCTGCGTCAGACTTTCGTCCATTGCGCAAAATTCCCTACTGCTGCCTCCCGTAGGAGTCTGGGCCGTATCTCAGTCCCAATGTGGCCGTACACCCTCTCAGGCCGGCTACCCATCGCGGTCTTGGTGGGCCATTACCCCGCCAACTAACTAATGGGCCGCAAGTTCATCTTTAAGCGGATCACTCCTTTAATTATCAAAACATGCGTCTCGACAATCACATCCGGTATTAGCCCCGCGTTGGCAAGGTTATCCCAATCTTAAAGGCAGATTACTTACGTGTTACTCACCCGTTCGCCACTTTCAGTGTATTGCTACACTTAACGTTCGACTTGCATGTATTAGGCACGCCGCCAGCGTTCGTTCTGAGCCAGGATCAAACTCTCCGTAAAGAATTTAATCTTGTCTAATTATCATTTTTTTACTTCTCAAGTTCAGAGAACCCGATCACACACATCAAAAATTTCAAAGAACGGTGCCTGTTAAACTTTTGCTTAACAGGCTATCAAATATACTTATTCGTATTTTCAAAGTCAATAACTATTTTCAACTGAAGTGATTTATTTATTCTATCATCTCAGCGAATCATTTTTAAAGAACATTCTTAAAAAAGAGGATTCTAAAATAGTTTGTTCAAACTGGATTGTCAAACACTTTGTTTTGATTTTGCAAAACAATTTAACATCTGTTCGTGTTTAATTTCAAATATCTAAGAGGAAAATTTACTAAGCCTTCTTCGCTTTGGAAGAAGGCTTAAAAAATAACCCTGGCAGTACCTACTCTCCCATGCAGTCGCCCACACAGTACCATTGGCGCAATAGGTCTTAACTTCCGTGTTCGGGATGGGAACGGGTGTTGCCCCTACGCTATAACT
>Ga0209373_10004556_pt1 | contig 11857 bp, 8 predicted proteins | sample Higcelweek5metaG_FD_187173 | JGI IMG/M metagenome (GOLD analysis project Ga0209373, IMG submission 187173) | Freshwater pond sediment microbial communities from the University of Edinburgh, under environmental carbon perturbations - High... | ecosystem: Environmental > Aquatic > Freshwater >... | reverse complement strand
CGACTCGGGGATCTCGATCGGATTGCCCTTATTGAGTTTGCCTTTTCCGCCGAGGAACCGATCGATCGAAACAGCGGCTTTTTTTCCGTCTGCAATCGCCTGGATCACGGTGTCCGGACCTCTTGCCACATCACCTCCGGCAAACACGCCTCCCATGGTGGTCATCAGCGTGTCATCATCGATAATGAATGTGCCCCAGGGTGTGATGCCGATTTCATCCTTCCGGATAAACGGAAGATCGGAGTACTGGCTGACTGCCGGAATCACGGTGTCGACATCGATGAAGAAATTAGAGCCTTCGACCGGAACCGATTTTCTTCTTCCGGTCTTGTCAAATTCGCCATGGGTCATCCGGACGCACTCGACCTTGGATACAGATCCGTTATCTCCTTTGACAAAGCGCAGCGGTGCGACCATCGGCATAATCTCGATGCCTTCCTCAATACCTTCGGCTATTTCGGTGTCATATGCAGGCATCACGTCTTTGGTTCTGCGATACAGAACGATGACCCTTTTCGCGCCGAGACGGATGGACGTGCGGGCAGAGTCAATCGCGGTATTTCCGCCGCCGATCACGACGACAGTATCTCCGATCTTGACCTCCCGTCCGAGATTGGTGTCCTTGAGGAAGTTAATGCCGTGAATTACGCCCGGCAAATCTTCACCGGGAATATTGACCTTCTGCGGAAACTGAGCCCCGGTGGATACGTAGATTGAATCATATTCAAGGCGGAGGTCTTTGAAATTGATATCCTTTCCGACTTCGGAATTCAGATGAATTCGGACACCTGCCTGCTCAATGAGCGCTATTTCGTGGGCAAGAACCGCCTTGGGCAGCCGATACTCGGGTATCCCGAATACCAGAACGCCGCCGGCAACTCCCTCGGATTCAAAAACATCCACTTCATAGCCGATACGGACCAGATAGTATGCGCAGGTTAGTCCGGACGCACCGGCACCGATCACGGCGACCTTCTTTCCGTTCTTTGGAAAAACAACATCACTTTCAAACGGCTTCTCATTCTTGTGCGCATAATCCGCTACGAAGCGTTTCAGATTGCAGACGGACACAGCCTCATCGGTTGTTGCCCGTCGGCACTTCGCCTCACAAGGCCGCGTGCAGATTCGTCCGCAAACCGCCGGGAATGGATTCTCCTGCCTGATCAGGTTATATGCGTCAATGAACCGCCCGGCTGCGACCAGCGATACATACCCGGGCACATTGATATTCGCGGGGCAGGTATTTTCACACGGCGAAATGAACAGATCGGAGCACACACCGGCACGACAATAGTTATAGCGGATATGCTCCTCGTACTCGTTTCTGAAATATTGAATCGTGCTGAGAACCGGATTGGGGGCAGTCTGCCCGAGTCCGCACATCGCGGTCTCCTTGATTGTCTCTCCAAGTTCCTCCAGCAGTTCGATGTCGCCCTCGCGGCCTTCACCGTGCGTGATACGCTCGAGAATCTCAAGCATCCGCTTGGTGCCGACGCGGCAGGCAAGACAGGATCCGCATGACTCATCTTGAATAAACTCCATGAAAAAACGCGCGGTATCGACCATACAGGTATCTTCGTTCATTGCGATCAGACCGCCGGACCCCATAATTGCACCGAGTTTTGTCAGCGATTCATATTCCGCCGGAACATTCAAATTGTCCATCGTGATACAACCGCCGGAAGGTCCGCCGATTTGTGCAGATTTAAACTTCTTCTTGTCCTTCATTCCGCCGCCGATTTTGAAAAGGATGTCCCCCAGCGGCATTCCGATCGGAACTTCGATGATACCGGCATTGACGACGTCTCCGGCAAGCGCGAAAACCTTCGTTCCTTTGCTTCTCTCGGTTCCGTACTGTGCATACCAGTCACCCCCGTTAAGAAGAATTGCAGGTATTGCCGCCAGCGTTTCCACGTTGTTGATAATCGTCGGCTTCCCGAAAAGGCCCTTCTGAAACGGGAACGGAGGTTTCTGCCTGGGCTCACCCCGGTTGCCTTCAATGGAGGCCATCAGTGCAGTCTCTTCGCCACAGACGAACGCACCGGCACCGATACGCAGTTCAAGATCAAAATCAAAACTGCTGCCGAACACGCCTTGTCCGAGAATTCCTCTTTCCCGGGCTGTTTCAATTGCGTCGGACAGGCGCTCCACGGCGATCGGATATTCGGCACGAACATAGACATATCCCATGGTGGCGCCGATTGCAAAACCGGCAATCATCATACCTTCGATCACGCTGTGCGGATCACCCTCGAGAAGACTGCGGTCCATAAACGCTCCGGGATCGCCCTCGTCTGCATTGCAGACAATATACTTGCGATCGCTCTTTGCATTATGGCCTGCTTCCCATTTAACTGCGGTCGGGAATCCGGCTCCGCCGCGGCCTTTCATACCGGATTTCTTCACTTCCGCGATTACATCCAGGGGAGTTTTGGAAAGAAGCGCCTGAGCGGCAGCCAGATAACCGTCACGGGCAATGTATGCGTTCAGACTGCCATACTCCATTGCACCGCAGTTTCGCAGCGCAATCTTGACCTGGGGTTTGAAAAAATCAATATCATCAATCATCGGGACATGCTTTTGCATGGACTGATCAAAATAGGTGTAATCCGTCAGTATTTCGCCCTTCACAATATGGCTCTTTACAATTTCACGCGCTTTTTCCGGAGTCAGATCCGTGTAGAAAGTACGCTCGGGAAGGATCAGGACCACCGGTCCGACCGCACATGTCCCCATGCAACCGGTCTCAAACACGGCGACTTCATCCGTCAGGCCTCTCTTTTCGAGCTCTTTGATCACGGCATCCCGTACATCGGTACAGTGAGACGAAATACACCCGGCTCCGCTACAAATAAGTATCTGGTATTTGTATTTGGAAAGGTTCTCGTTGTATTCTTTTTTTATCTTGGCGAGATCCTCAATAGCAATTTTCTTCGCGACGCTCATAATCGTTTCCCCCTTCAAAATTTCGAAATGATAGACTCAAGTTTATTCACATTAACCTGCTTATAAACTTCTCCGTCGATCATCATAGCCGGGGCAAGTCCGCACGCACCAATACAACGGGCCACTTCAAAAGTGAACTTCCCGTCCTTGGTCGTTTCTCCGATTTGAACATCTAGCATATCTTGAAGACGTTCCACAAGTTTCTTCCCGCCTCTTACGTAGCAGGCGGTGCCGAGACATACTCGAATGGTATGTTTGCCTCTCGGCTTCGTGGAAAAAAAAGAATAAAAAGTAACTACGCCGGACACTTCCGACAGGGGGATATCCAGGGAATCCGCAATGAATTTCTGCAAATCGAGCGGTAGGTGTCCGTAGATCTCCTGCGCAAGGTGCAGAATTTGAATCAAGCTACCCTCTTTGCCTTTGTACAAGTCAATCACATTCGCGATTTCTTCGTACTTCTTTTCCTCATCCTGCGTACTGCAGGTGCATTCCGAACACTTATTGATCATTTCTGACCTCCTTAAGCAAAAACCTCCTTCGTTACAATTAAGCTCGCCGCAGAACAGCCGTTCGCAAGCCCATTGCCGTTGCCTCTCATATGTTTCCGGGAAAACGCTCCAAAAACGTTGCCTTCACAATGATGTCATGTACGACAAATACTTTTTCCATTATATAATAATTCTCGGGGTTTTTGGATTTGATTTTTGACACGCAATGCAATATTTACATATCACTTTACTGCCTTAAATAATCAAAAAGCGACTGTCTCAAAAGACTTGTAATGAAGTCGGGCGAGACAGTTTTTTGACTAAGTGCATCGAAAAACGGATCTAAGGGAAAGTGAAGCGAAAGAAGGCGTGAAGAATTAGGCGGAGGCTTAAAAAGGGCGCATTTAGCCTGTTCAGAATTCATTCTCAACAGAAAGCAATCTTTATCCGGCTGTCGGAACGGCGAGGTCGAAGATGCAATGATAAGTTAAAACCGGACACAGTAATTCGGTAGTATGGACAAGAGGATTTCGCAGTTGGACAAGTCTGAACCCGGAGTGAACAGGAGACTTCCCATGAAGTACATGAAAGAAGAAAGTCAGGATGTTTGACGCCGGATCTACGACGTTGAATTTTGTCGCAATACAACAGGCGAAGCACGATCCACGAGATTTATATCGTAAAGCCAAGAAGTGAAATACCTACTAAACGGACCGATTTGCCGCTTTTAGTAGGTATTTTGGACTGCTCAGAACCTCTATCAAACCGAGAAATACCTACTAAACGGACCGTTTTGCTGCATTTAGTAGGTATTTTGGGCAGCTCGGAGTCTGCAGACATGCCGAGAAATACCTACTAAACCGGCCGATATGCCGCGTTTTATATGTATCATACTATGCTGCTAAGAGGTGGCCCCAAAAAGAGTTGCCTCTTAACTAACATTTTATCCGCACCCCATATGTTAGACTTGCGTCATACTTTTGGGCGCAATTCATTTTGAGACAGCCCCTTTTCTTCTAATAAACACATCCCCGCATCTGCAAAACCCACCGGAATTTACCGCACCGGACCCGTCGATTCGCGGACAATCAGCTCCGGCGTCAAAAGCAGCCGGCTGACCGCAATGCCGTCCATGATTTGCTCCATGGCTATACAAGCGCTTTTGCCGACGCTTAAGCGGTCCTGTCGGATGGTTGTCAGTGGCGGAACCGTATATTTTGCAAGCGGCAAATCATCAAACCCGACGACGCTGATATCCTGTGGCACACGCAAGTCAAGCTTAGCGAGTTCGGTGAGCACACCATGTGCGATCACATCGCTCGCGCAGACGATAGCGGTTGCGCCACCTTCGACAAAACCCTTGACGTAGGGCGCAGCGCACAAATTCGTGTAGTTACCGAACGCAATCAGCTCCTTGCGGACGGGAAGATTGCACTTGCTCATGCCAAGCTTAAATCCGTTATACCGCTCTTGCGATACGCGGCTGATGCTCTCACCGTTCATCATCGCTATCGTGCTGTGTCCAAGAGACGCCAGCAACTCGACGGCACGCATGATGCCCTGTTGATTATCCACGCCGACACAAGCGACATTTCTGTTGTTAATCATATTATCTAAAAGCACTGTCGGGACAACGGTTTTTTGCAGCTGAACGTGAAAATCAGAGTGAAGGAAGAATCCAAGGAGGAAGCCTCCGGAATAGCCGTTTTTGCGCATGAACTCATCGTAAATGTAATCTATCTTTTCGTTCATGGATATCGGAAGAATATCGACCTTCCACTTTCTCTCAGCCGCTGCAAGACGGAATCCGACAATAATTTCATAACCAAACTGCTCAATGTGCTCGTATCTCATGTTCTCGACAAAAATGCAGATCTTGGGCGCATTAGATGCGGTCTGATCCCTGCGAGCAACATACCCCAGTTCAAGAGCGGCATTCAGTATCTTCTGACGCGTCTCTTCATTCACATCACTCGCGCCGGAAAGTCCTTTTGAAACCGTAGTGACCGACAATCCCAACTGACTTGCGATATCTTTAATCGTCGCCATTAAATCCCGCCTCTCCTACGTTCGCGAGCTTCTGTAATTTCAGTCTATCATCAGGTCGAAGGGGTGTAAACAATTGAATCCATTATGCGAAGGACGCTTGTCAGTTAATCGTCCGCAACCAGCTCAATTTGATTGCCGTCCGGGTCAAAAACGCAGCTTTCATAATAGCCGTCACCCGTCGTTCTCGGACCGCTTTTCACACGGATTCCGTCCGAGCGAAGTCTCTCCGTCAGTGCATCGACCGCATCACGCCCGCCCACGCCAAAGGCAAGATGTGCATATCCGCACACCGGGCCTTCTTCTTTTCCCGCCGACAGGCCGGGCACACTCATTATTTCCAGGCGGCCTCCGTCCGGAAAAGCGAGAAAGAATGTTCGAAGTCCGGTCTTCGGATTGTGGTACATACTTCCGGAAACTGCTTGAAAATAGCCCTCGTAGAAACTCTTCATCCCTTCGAGATCCATAGTATATAACGAGTAATGATCAATTCGCATTTATCCTCTTTTCGCGGTTACCGCACTTGTTATCGATTTTCTTACGATGAATACGAGATCGCCCGAATACCGAGCGTCTGGAGAAGATCGCAGTCAACGACGTACGCAGCACCACTTCCGTCTCCCCAGGGATCCAAGAGGAATGCTGCCCACTCTTCACTCGTATACTCTGTAATCAGAGATGTCATTTCCTCGTCGGTACCGTAAAAAGGAAGCAGCGTCGTTTCCACAAGATAATAGCTTCCGGTTCCATATCCGGTTTCCACGGCAACCTGTGCGTGGCCGGGGGAGAAGATGATCATGCAGTGCATATCCGCCGACTGAATGGCGGTCGCAAATAGAATCGAGGTCTCGATACATATCCCGGATCCGCTCGACAGCACATCATCCGGAAGAAGCACACGCTGATTGACTCCTTCTGAAAGAGAGTAGGCCCCCATATTGTAGCGGACACCCATTTCGCTGATCGCCGCCTGAATGGCGACGCACTGAATATATGTATTCAGTGCGGGATCATCAAACAACCCGTAGTCCTGATATCCGATCAGCGAGTTGATCGACCCTCCGGACCATGTATCCATCCAGGAAATGGCGTTCCTGCGTAGTTCCAAAATACCTTCGGACTCCGGTGTCATCCATGCCAGAACATTTTCGCGGCTGACTCGTCCAAACTCATCATTACTAAGCATAAAATCGTAGATGCTCATTAGGTTTATGGTTAAACTTTCCTGAATCAGGACCTTCCCGCTCTCGCTTTCCGTAACCGAAAAGTTCAGCAGTGCATCTTTGGCACTGCCCAGATCCAATTGCTCCGTAAGGATAACCGGCTTGATGAGAAGCTTGGTCACTTGCTCGGTGATCGTTGCTTTTTGCTGATACTCCTGCGTGAAGCCTTGAATGCTTGCCGTAACGAGGACCTCTACTTCTCCGTTTTCGGCCGTTGCGGTCAGATCGATCACATAGTCCATCGCTCCGTAAAGACTCGGGTAAATTGTATCGACGGTTCGATAATCGATTGTGACTTCCGGCTCTGCATCCAGATAGACAAAATCAATGTCCGGAATTTCGTCCTTGGTTTTCTCCAGCGCCTCGCAGTTTGTCAGAATCTCCTCCTGAAGCGTCTGGATACTTCCCGAAAGACGCTCTCCCACCTTCTCGTACTGAAGGTCAATCATTTCATAAAGTTCAACCTCATACTTCAGAACTTCCACGTTCTGCCTGTCATACAGCTGATATCCGGATTGCTCGCGCAGGGGATCCGCAAGAGAAATTCCGTAGTACCATGACTCGAGCATTTTTAAGTAGATTGCCACCTTGTCAATATAAATGTCGAAGGATTCCTGCATGTATTCCGGACAGGAAGTAATCGCTTGAAAATTGATAATGGTGTCATCGAGCGCCACATACAAGCCGTCGATCATCGCAAGCGCATCGTCACCGTAATCATCCACGCTGAAATAGGCAACCGGATCCATCGCCATATTTTCATCGAGATAAAACGTCATGATGGAATCCAGATCAGACAGACAGGAAAGCAGCCTCTCGAAATACTCTTCGGCGGCATCCACCGCGAGCGTCACTTCGTCCGTCTCTGTTTTTTTGATCTTGCCGACGTCCTTCATAAGTTTTTTTACTTCATCGACGCTCTCTGCGACCGAATCCCTGTTTTCACTTACTTGATTAACAAAGGCCGTTGCGTCGTAATCCTCGCCTGCCATCGTCGCATCCGCGTATCCGGCCACAAAATCGGCGGAGTCCTCGATCTGTTTATCGACCAGATCCGAGAGATCGGCGGCAATATCCTTTGAACTTTTGACCGCCTTTTTCACCGCTGCAACAGACTTAATGTCCTCTTCTGTCAATGCCGGTTTCGAAGGTTTAATGCATCCGCTGACTATACCTAAAACAAGGGTGAGGGAAAGAATGATGGCTACGATTCTTTTCATACCGGCCTCCGTTCTATGTGCAGAAGATGATGGGGAACTATTGCTTTTGATTAAGCCGGGATTTGCCTGATTCAGTGGCTCGAAAACAACTCTTCCCGCTCAGCATATTTCTCATTCCATTATATCTCGAAAACCAATGCTTCGAAATACCCGGGAAACTCCGGCTCTTCACCTCTCTTCGTGAAATTATAGCAAGGGACGGGGTTGGTATAGCTAAGTTGCAGTTTTTCTGCTTCAGTTACATCATGACTCGGAATCTTTCAAAGGCTCGACAGTGAGATCGCGTTATCGCTTGCTTGGAATTAGCAACACACACTAATACATTCAAAACGGTGGTTAGGTTGGTTTTGTTGGCAATTTTGCGAGAAATACCGGCAAGAGCGATTGTTTCGGGTCGTTTTGCCGGTAGTTTCGGGTCGCGGCAACTCTTCAAATGGTAGGAAATACCGGCATGAGCGAGTGTTTCAGTCATTTTGCCGGTAGTTTCGGGCCGTTGTGGTCCTTCGAATGGTAGGAAATACCGGCAAGAGCGAGTGTTTCGGGTCGTTTTGCCGGTAGTTCGAAATTTATGGAAATAGGTGAAGAGCCGAAACTCCTTAGATAAAAGTTTATTCGCCCGGAAATTCCTTAAAAATCCGAAGCGCCCGGAGCGTGATCCACTTGGACGGTGCGCCCTTTTTCTCGATATCGACCGTTGTTTTTCCGTTGAAAGTGTTCTCGAGATTCCACCTGCCGGATACCGTTTGTTTGGCCCGGACGACACCCAGTGCTTCCGAGAGTCGCGGGTCGTGGATTCCAAGGTCTGCAAACAAGGAGAGTATCTCCAACACGTCCGTCTGGTACATCAGCGGAAAACCGAACTTCAGCCAGCCCGGTTTGGCAACTTCATTCAAATGATGACTTTTCATATGTATGTGGTGGATCAGGAAAAACTCAGCCAGCTCCTGTATTTTCGAGCGGACTTCGGGTGTCCGCAAATCCGGCGGTAACGCGGCTAGCGCCTTGAGTGTTTTTGCCACTGCCATGAAGCAAGTGTGCTTTCCAAAGCACACTTCGAACCGGTCATACAGGCCTCCCGTTGGCGGGCTGTCTGTATTGTCGTCGGCGCGCTGATACCGGATGATCCAGTCAATTGCACTTTGCAGACGAGCATCCCCCGCATACCCCAATCGAATCAAGCTGAACGCCATGTTTCCGGTAAGACACGGGATTACACCGCTTGCAATGCCTCTTCCCGTTTTCGCGCCGCTCCCGATCGAAAAACCGCCGCCTTCCGGATTCTGAGATCGTGTGAAAATGAATTCACTCGCGCTCCGGATCCGGTCATCTGCTCCGTCGGCACCGAGTTCCGCAAGTGTAAGAAGTGTCCAAACCGTTCCGGTGTACTTGTCCGAGTATAATCGCTCCGGAACTCCCCAAGAGCCGTCCCCGTTCTGCCTGGATAGAATCTCCGGCACAAGTCCTTCGCTCATAATTGCAGCTTTCGCTTCGATCACCTCCGGATCGTCCTGTGGCCGATCAAGAAGTGTCGTCAATGCGAAATAAGAAACGGAAGGATTCTCTTTTTCCAGAAGCCAGGAAATGGTTTCATCATTCATATTTGCCTCCGCTCAATGGTTTCCTGCGCCGTTTGCGGCAATGAACCGGCAAGCACGTAAAATAGACGATATAATACTTCCATCATAACCCCGGAAACACAGTCCTTCAACATGACTTGCCTGTTTGCGGTAGTCGATGTAAAGTAATAACTGTCAAATTAACTTGTGATGATTCTATAGGAGGCGCAGACGCCTGATGAATGCGATTTTCCTCGGAAACGGGCTCAACCGGTTGGACAGCGACTACTCGTGGGAGCATCTGCTCGACGAACTTAAAACGAAGTCGAACCTGCCCCAGGGCTTGACGTTCGACGGCGTTCCTTTTCCCCTGCTATATGAAGAGATCTATTTAAGAAGCTCATTAACCTCGGGTGCTCTCCCGGAGCAGGATTCCCGACTTCGTGCACTCGTCGCCGAGAAGTGCAAGCAGCTGAAATCAAACTCGCTGACCCGCGCGGTACTTTCCGCCGGCTGCCCGAACATCATCACGACCAATTATGATTATGCCCTCGAAAACGACTCGAAAAACCTCCTCAAGAAGTCATCCGATCCGGATTCCGGTCCTGAGATCGACTACCGGATTCATACCTATAATCAGTGCGGCGACGTTCGCGTCTGGCACATCCACGGCGAAGCCAACTATCCGAGAACCCTTGTCCTCGGACATGACATGTATGCCAGGAGCATCGGAAAAATGTCCGCCTACGTCGAAAAACGCGGATACGACGCGCTTTTCGCGCAAAGTAATTCCCTTCGCGAGTCCACGGTCTGCTGGATGGATCTGTTCTTCAACACCGACGTTCACATTCTCGGATTTGCCATGGAGTTTTCCGAAATCGATGTGTGGTGGGTCATCAACCTTCGCGCCCGCCTCATCAAGGAAATGCAGTCTTCCGGGCGCCCTTTTCCCGAAAACAAAGTCTATTTCCACACCCGCTACAGGCACCTCAAGAAAAGCTTTCGTGAGCTTCTCGAGAGCCACTACATCGAAATTGTCCCGGATCCGGACGCATTGAGCTACTACCTTCATTATCAAAAAGTTATTCAACAAATAGGGGGTCACATACAATGATTTTTCTGGACAGGTCTGTTGCCATAATCTTTGGGCTACTTTCACTAATCATATTGATTGTATTCAGCATTGTCAGAAAAAGAAACAAACTAAGAGTTGGCATCGACGTCGCCTTTATTGCTTACTGCACTTGTGTGGTCGTGATCATTCTATTCCCGTTGGGCATCAATTTTGATGGTTTGTATAGGCAATCTTCCATCAGAATCAATTGGGCGCCTTTTAGAGACATTTACGATGTTTTTAACTACGAAAAATCCTTGCAGGATTTTGCATCTGTGATCTACAACGTGGTTGGTAATTTGCTTCTTTTTGTTCCTCTTTCAGCCTACCTGACATGGACCAGGCCTCTAAAATTCAAACAAAATCTATTGCTGGCTCTTTGCATCAGCGGGTCTGCTGAGATCCTGCAATTGGTCGTTACTATACTTGGTAAAGTCCAGACTCGCACCATCGACAGTACAGATTTGATTTTGAATATCGGCGGAGCATGGATCTCGCTACTGATTTTTCGGAAGTTGCTTGCGCGGGCAGCGAATAAAACTAAGATAATTCAGAAAATGTCCACAGAGAGCTAACTCGGTCTCTCAAATACAATGCGTGCTTGTGCTACAATCAAGATACTACCGGAGAAAAGTCATCCATCGTTATTGGGAGAAAGCATTATGAAGAATACTCAAAAAGCATGCCTCTCGGATATTCCCGGAACCACAAACTGTACCCACTGCGGAAGCCCTTTAAAAACTGTTGAATACTTTTCAGCGCGACCTGTCAGTCAGGCAATAACAAATCAGACACTGGACAGCAAAACGATCACAACTACCTACACCGATATCGTTCATCACAACGGCGGTATTTGCTTGCACTGCGTCCATAAGGAAAGCAAACCGGAAAGAATCATCGGATTGGTGTTACTGATCGGTGGCGGGATCTCAAGCGGCGTCGCGATGATGACCGGACTCGTGCTTTCCGCCATCGCAGAAAGAGACGGCAAAGATGTCGGCGCAGCAATTGGCACACCGATGGCTCTGATGGTTATTCTCCTCCTTGTCGCCCTGGTGGGATTAATCATCTACGCACATGGGAATGAGTATAACCCGAAGAAATTTCTGATTCCGGAACGACTTTTCCTGCTTTTTACCAAAAGAATCAAAAAAGAAAGCCCCACGATAGGCGTGGTCTATCTTACTCCGGCGTTAGCCGCTCAACTTCAAAAGAAATGAATGGGTTCTTTTTTGTTCTATTGTCATAGAAAAACCCTAGA
>Ga0209373_10004554_pt1 | contig 11857 bp, 11 predicted proteins | sample Higcelweek5metaG_FD_187173 | JGI IMG/M metagenome (GOLD analysis project Ga0209373, IMG submission 187173) | Freshwater pond sediment microbial communities from the University of Edinburgh, under environmental carbon perturbations - High... | ecosystem: Environmental > Aquatic > Freshwater >... | reverse complement strand
CGTGGTGCTGCTCTTTGCCGGGCCGGGCGAGGAGGCATTGGCCGCGCACATCGCCCAGACCGCGCAAGACGCGCCGACCACACAGGCCGCCACGGGGCGCCTGGTGAACCTGGCGAACATGCTGACCATCCCGGCCCTGGCCGCCTGCTTGGGCCGGCTCGACGCCTGCCTGACCAACGATTCCGGCCCCATGCACCTAGCCTGGGCCCAGGGCGTGCCCCTGGCCGCCTGCTTCGGCCCCACTGTGCGCAAACTGGGCTTCTTTCCGCGCGGGCCCAACTCCCGCGTGCTGGAGACCAACCTCGACTGCCGCCCCTGCGGCCTGCACGGCCACAAGGCCTGCCCGCTGGGCCACCACAACTGCATGAAGGACATCTCGCCGGACCGCGTGTGGGACGTGCTCAAGGGCATGCTCGGCGTATAGACCGCTCCCCGCGTGCCCGGTTGTCCACATTGGCCGTGCCCGGCAACCTCCTTTGGCGGCTGCGCTCTCCATGACGAAGGGACCGCCCAGCAGCCACGGGAAGGCATCACCAGTCAGCGGCTGCCGTCTCAAGCTCCCGGCAGTAACGCCCAGCAGCCACGGGGCAGCGTTGCAACAAGCCCGCGACGCCGCGGAACCCGCCAGTCCGGACCTGGCCGCAGCCGCCCCACCGCGCAGCCGCATTTGACGGACCCCGGCCCGGCCCTGTAACGTTCGTTCTTGGCGCTTGGGCAGCTACTCTCGCGCCGGGGATGAAAACCCATGACCCAACTGCTCTCGTTCATGTCCGACATCGCCCGCGAGGGCGCTGAACCTTCGCTGCCGCCCGCGCGCGAGCTGGACCTGCTGCTCTACGCCCCCTGCCCGGTCAAGCTGGTGATGAAGGACGCCGTGGACCGCGTGAGCGCGGACATGACCGCGCGCGGCCTGCCGCCGCTGACCATGCACGTGCCCATGGGCTGCACCTCCATCGATCCCTACGACCCGCTCTGCTTCGAGAGCGATCCGGACGCCCTGCCCGGCGTCATCGCCTCCATCGGCTTCGGCGACTTCTGGAAACGCGGCTTTGTGGAGCGCTTCGCCGGAGTGTTCGAGGCCGCGCGGCCGCAAACCATCAGCCCCCTGCACGAGAAGGCCGGGCTCATCGATCCAGACGGCGCGCGCACCATCTACGGCGTCACGCCCTATCTCTTCGTGGTCGACACGGCGCGCCTGGGCGACGTGCCCCCGCCGCGCACCTGGGCCGAGCTTCTGGAGCCGCGCTACAGCGGGCGCATCACCATGTGCGGCGACGGCGACGACATGGCCGACGCCGTGCTTTTGAGCATGTACAAGGACTTCGGCCTGGAGGGCATCAAGCTCCTGGCCGAGAGCTGCCGGGGCTTCATGCACTCCAGCACCATGACCAAGGCCGCCGGGGCCAAGAACGGCGAGCCCGGGGCCATCTTCATCATGCCCGCGTTCTTCGCCTGCAGCACCAAGCAGCCGGGCTCCGTGCGCGTCATCTGGCCGGAGGACGGCGCGGCCGCCAGCCCCCTGTACTTCCTGGCCAAGAAATCGGAGCACAAGCGCCTGACCCCGCTTTTGAGCACCCTGACCACTGGCTTTGCCGCCATCCCAAGTGCGGCCTGGTTCGCGCCCCTGGCGCTCGACGCCGCGCGTTCGCCCCTGCCGCCCGAGGCCAGCCTCAAATGGGTCGGCTGGGACTTCATCAAGACCAACGACATCAACGCCCTACGCGACAAGCTGAACCTGGAGTTCCGCACCCTGCACCGCGCGCACATGGCGACCCTCTCGGACACCGGGCAAGCAGGCGGCAAGGCGGCCCCCTCCCCGAGCGGACAGGCCGACGGCAAGGCGGGCGCATGCGGCTCGTGACCGTTGCCGGGCCGCCCTCCTGCGGCAAAACGTCCATCATCGTGCACGCCTGCCGCCACCTGCTGGCCGCGGGCACGCCCTGCGCGGTCATCAAGTTCGACTGCCTGAAGAGCCGCGACGCCAGCGCCTACGAGGCGGCGGGAATCCCCGTGTCCGTGGCGCTTTCCGGCGGGCTCTGCCCGGACCACTTCTACGCCACCAACCTGGAGGAGGCCTTTGCCTGGGCCGAGGGCGAGGGCGCGGCCTGCTGCGTCATCGAGACCGCCGGGCTGTGCAACCGCTGCTCACCGCACATCCGGGGCCTGCTGGCCCTGTGCGTCATCGACAACCTCATGGGCATCGACGCGCCGGAAAAGATAGGCCCCATGCTGCGCCTGGCCGACGTGGTCTGCGTCACCAAGGGCGACCTCGTCTCCCAGGCGGAGCGCGAGGTGTACCGCCACCGCATCCGCCAAATGAACGGCCGCGCCGTCATCCGCCACGTCAACGGCCTCACGGGCCAGGGCTGCCAGGACCTTGCGCGCATGCTGGCCCTCGCGCCGGACACGGAGAGCCTCACCGAGCGCAAGCTGCGCTTCGCCATGCCCGCAGCCGTGTGCTCCTATTGCCTGAGCGAAATGCGCATCGGCGCGCGCTACCAGAAGGGCAACGTGAAAAAGGCCGTGTTCGCCCGGGGCATGGCCGCAGCAGCGGAGGACGCCGATGCCGCGTCCTGACCGTTCGCCCGGCGAGGTTTCCGGTGGCGCTCCCCTTGAGCATGCGGCCCTGGGCGATGTTTCCCGTGGCGGCACGGCCCCTGGCGGCACCGCGCAGGACAACGCGGCCCTTGGCGGCGCGGCGCTCGGTGGCGGGACACTCGGCGGCGGGGCGCAGGGAGACGGCGAAATCCGCCTGCGCGAACTGAGCCTCGCCAACGGCCGCAGCAAGTCCGGCGTGCCGGAGAACACCGCCCTCGTCTTCCGCGTGGGCGAGATAACCGCCCTGCTCGGCCCCACCGGCTCCGGCAAAAGCCGCCTTTTGTCCGACATCGAGTCCCTGGCCGACGGCGACACACCGAGCTTGCGCCGCCTGCTCCTCGACGGCCGCGCCCCCACCGACGACGAGCGCTTCGAACTCCAGGGCCGCCTCGTGGCGCAGATCACCCAGAACATGAACTTCGTGCTCGACATGGGCGTGCTGGATTTCCTCACCGCCCACGCCGAAAGCCGGGGCGCGCCCGACCCCGAAGCCGCCGCCCGCCGCGTGCTCATCGCCGCCAATGAGCTGGCCGGAGAAAGCTTTGCCGCGCAGGTGCAGCTCACCCAGCTTTCCGGCGGGCAGTCGCGCGCGCTCATGATCGCCGACACGGCCCTGCTCTCCACCTCGCCCGTGCTGCTCATCGACGAGATAGAAAACGCGGGCGTGGACAAGGGCCAGGCCCTGGCGCTGCTGCTCAAGAGCGAGAAGATCGTGGTCATGGCCACCCACGACCCCGTGCTCGCGCTTTCCGCCCACCGCCGCCTGGTGTTCGAAAACGGGGCCGTGCGCCATGTCATTGCCCGCAGCGGCGCGGAAGCCGCCGCCCTAAAGCGGCTGGCGGGCATGGAGGCCGAGTTCTCGCGCATCCGCGCCGCGCTGCGCGTGGGCGGCAAGGTGGAGTAGGAAGAAAGAATATCTTTCGGGGGGCATGATGCCCCCCGAAACCCCTCGGGCCAGCACAAAGCCCCGGTCAAGCAGACGCTCGACCGGGGCTTTGTGCTGGGAAAGGCGGATGGGCAGCGGCTATTGCGGCTGCAGCCCCAGGGCCTCCCACAGTTTGGGGGCCATGTTGTGCAGGCCGAAGCGCTGCACCACGGTGAAGCGGGCGTTGGCGGACATGCGCTCCAGCAGGTCGCGGTCGTCGGCCAGACGCAGAATGTGCGCGGCCCAATCGGCTGGCTCGCGCACCAGCATGCCGTCGTGCCCGTGGGTGAGGATCTGCGTGTTGAAGCCCACGGCCGAGGCCACGGGCACGGCCCCCACGGCCATGTATTGCAGAATCTTGAAGCCGCACTTGCCGCGCGTGTATTCGTCGTCGGTCAGGGGCATCAGCCCCACCTCGAAGCCGCGCAGCTGGTCGGCCTCAAGCTCCGCGCTCCAGCGCTCAAAGCGCACCATGTCGTGCAGCTCGCCGTTGTAGGGCGCGTCCGAGACCACGCGGATCTCCAGCCGGTGCCGGTGCGGGGCCAGCTGGCGCAGCACCTCCGGCAAAAAGAAAAGATTGCCCGACGTGCCCATCCAGCCCACGCGGAAAGGCCCGATGCCCGAGGCGTCCGGCGGGGGCGGCGTGTACTTGTCGGTGTCGAGCAGCGTGGGCAGCACGAAAATATTCTGTTGGTAGGCGCGCGCGTGCTCGGCCAAATAATCGTTGCCGGCGATGACCAGATCCACGGCCCTGCAGGTGCTGGCGAAGCGGGCCTTGATCTTGGCGGCCTTGTCCGCGCTGCCTGGCCGGTCCAGATCGGCCGGGTGCAGGGCCCACAAGGCATCGTCCACGTCGTACACCAGCTTTTGACAGCGCCGGCGGATGAGATTGAGCTCCCACGGGGCGAAGAGCTTTTGCTGAATGACGATGACCCGCGCCGAGGGCAGGCTGAGCAGAAAGAGCAGGCGTTGGTGGATGGCCTTGGGGGCGCGCCGCCAGTGGACCACGAGCCCCTGGCGCAGGCCGAGCTCCACAAAGGGCAGCACCCGGAAGCGCACGCTGGGCAAGGTCGCGCCCGAGGGCGTGAGGAACAGCAGGTCCAGGGTCATGGGCGGCTCCGCTTTTGGGCCAGCATTTCGTCCACCATCTGGATGTAGGGCGCCAGGCCGCAGGGCTGGTCCTCCGGCCACACAAAAGGCGCGTGGTCCTTTATTTCCGCGGCTTCGCGGATGAGCATGGCCAGGGTCGCGGCGTCGCCGGGGTCGCGCAGGATGAAGCGCTCCGGCACGAACTTGGCGCTGCCGTTGCGGCTGCTGGTTATGGCGGGCAGGCCGCAGGCCAGGGCCTCCAGCACGGCGTTGGAGCAGGCGTCGTAATACGTGGGCAGCGCGAAGACATCGGCCACGCCGTAGAAGGCGGGCATGTCGTCCACCTTGCCCACAAAGGCGGTGCGCTTCTCCACCCCGTACGACCGGGCCAGGTCCAGCCAGGCATCGGGGTTGCGCTTGCCCGCAATGGCCAGGCGGAAGTTCGGCGGCAGCAGGCTCAAGGCCCGGATGAGCGTGGACACGCCCTTGAGGGCGAAATTGGTGCCCGCGGTGCAGATGACCGCCTCGGACTCGCCAATGCCGAAGCTGGCGCGCAGCTCCGCCCGGCGCTCCGGCGCAAGGGGGGCGAAGCGGTTCAGGTCCGGCCGGTTGTACACCACGCTGACCTGGGCGGGGTTGAGCGTCGGGTGGGCCTCAAGGAGCCAGTCGCGCACCAGGTGCGACACGCAGACGATGCGCTGGGCCGGGTTGCTCGGGGTGTTGAACTGCCGGGCCTCCATCCAGCGGATGACCGCGGCCGAGGGGGAGAAGATGCGGCGCAGGTGCTTGAACAGCCGGGCCGAGGGGCAGCCGTAGGCCGCCAGGGTGAGGCGCTGGAAGATGTCCTGGGGGCCGCCGCCCACGCGCAGAATGTCCTGGTGCCAGGTGCGCGCCAGGCCGATGACGAGGTCGTACTTGGCGGCGCGCAGGTGCTTTTCCACGGTCCAGGCGAACCAGACGTTCTTGACGGCCCTGCCAAGGGGTGGCCGTCCCAGTTCGATCAGATGCACGCCTTCGGGGGTGGGGCCTTCGGCCCGGGCGCACAGGTAGTCCACCTGATGGCCGGTGGCGGCAAGCTCCCGGGCAAGACGCCAGCCAAAACCCTCGGCCCCTCCGTAGAGGCCTAGGCGCGGCATGGTGATGGCGATTCTTGACCCGGACGGCATGGCGGCTCCGAGGAAACGTTTTCTGGCGGCAGTCTTGAACGAATTTTCGGACTTTGACAAGTCGCCTGGCCTTTGGCATATCCACACAGCCGGGCGGGATTCCTTTCGGCACCCTCTATCAGGAGGCCCCCCTCATGTTCCCAACGTTGCCCGTGGACGCCAGCCTGCAAGTCCTGCTCAATCAAGACTGGCGCTCGCCGATTTTGGATACGCTCCTGCCCTTGTTTTCGCGGCGCACGTTGCTTTTCGTCCTGTTGTCCGGGCTTCTCGTGTGGCGTTCGGCCCTGCGCGGCAAGGGACAGGCAATATATTTCATCATGCTCGTGCTGGCAATGGGCGCCTCTGACCTGACCTGCAACGCGGTGAAGCACAGCGTGTCGCGCCTGCGGCCCCAGCATTCCGTGGCGGGCACCTATTACGAGGAGTCGGGCCAGTGGCTGCGCCTGCCCGCGGACTACACCCCGGACCGCGAAAAGGACACGTCCTTCCCCTCGGCCCACGCGGCCAACTCCGCCTCCCTGGTGGTTCTGGCCATGCTGTTCTGGCCGCGGCTCCGGCGCGGGCTGTGGGCGCTGCCCCTTGTTGTGGGCTGGTCGCGGGTCTATCTGGGCAAGCACTACCCAACGGACATACTGGCGGGGTGGCTCATCGGCGCGCTCATCGGCTGGGGCGTGTGGCTGTTGTGGAAGCGGGCGGCTCCGGTGCTCAAGCTGGCCGTCCATCCGGACGACCTGTACCGGCCCTTTCTTTTGCCGCCGCCCGGCTGCAAATAGGCGGAGCTAGTTCTTGGCGGCACTGCCGCCACCAGTCCCGCTCCCCGTCACGCCGCCATTGCCGTCATCGTCTGCGTTCTCGTCCCCGTCCTCCAGCACGGGCACGGCGCCCTTGCGCCTGTAGGCCCGGTACACGGAAACGCCCAGCCAGCCCGAAGCGGCCAGCAGCACCACGGAAAGGCCGATGAGCAGGGCCTTGGCCTCGGTGGTTTCGGCGTTGAAGCCGGCGCCGAAGATGGCGAAAACCAGCGTGTGCGGCAGGTAGCCAAGGGCCGAGCCCAGAAGGAACGGGGCGGCGGGAATGCTGGTGACTCCGGCGGCCACGCTGGTGAGCAGGTTGTGCCCCAGGGGGAACAGCCGGATGGCCAGCGAGGTGCGGAAGGGATCGGCGCGCAGAAAGGCGTCGAGCTTGGCCACGCGCTTGCCGAAGCGCGACAGCACGACCTCGCGTCCCAGGGTGCGCGCCAGGGCGAAGTCCATGGCGCAACCAAGGGCCGTGCCCAGAATGCCCAGAAGGGTGCCCCAGAACCAGCCGAAGGCGTAGCCGCCCAGAAAGGCCGGCAACTGCCGGGGCACGCCCATGCCCGTCACCAGGGCGGTGATGCCCAGAAAAAACAGCACCCCGGCCACGCCTTGGCCCTGCACATGCTCCATGAACCACTGGCGGTCGGCCAGGTGCTGCTCCAGGCCAAGCTGCCTAGCCACGAGCACCAGCCCCCCGAACACGGCCAGCATGGCCAGGCCCTTGAGCAGGGGCTTGAATCCCCCGGCGCTATTTTTCATCGGATTGCGCTGTGGATTGCCCGGCGGACTGTGCGGCGTTATTCACATCCGGCTCGCCCTTTTCGCCTTTTTCGTCCGTGCCGACGCCGCGCCGGGCCGCGCGCTTGTCGCGCTTGTCGGTGCGCGGCTGGCGGGCCGCTTGCGCCGGGGCAGGCAGGCCGCGCGTGCTGTTGATGAGGCAGAAGCCGATGAACAGCGCCAGCCCCTGGGCCGCGCCGAACACAAGATCGCTTTGGATGAAGGCGTACCAGACGCCCGCGCCCGTGCCCAGCACCAGCGGGATGAACGGCCAGCGCGGACGGCGCGAGGAAAGCTGCGGCAGCCCGAAGAGCCCCCGCCAGATCACGGCCATGATGGCGATGAACTGCGCAAGCACGGCGAAGGACAAGAGCTGCGTGGTGAACGGCACGCCGACGATTCCGGTGGAAAAGGACATTGCGGCTCCTTATGCTTGGCTAGTAGCGGCCACGCGCCTCGACCTTGCGGGCCTCGTCCAGGCGGCCCTGCAGGGTGAGGGACTGGATGAGGACGTCCCAGAACTCCTGGCGCTCGGGCATCAGCGCCGCGGCCTGGCGCGAAAGCACCTCGGCGATCTGCGGGTCCTCGCCAACCTCGAGGTACAGCTTGGCGAGCATGCCCATGGCGTAGGCGTCGTTGTGATTGGCGGAAATGGCCAGGTGCAGCAGTTCGCGGGCGCGGTCGCCGTTGCCCGCCGCCAGGGCCACGCGGGCCAGGGGCCGCAGGGCCGAGGCCTCGCCGCCGGGCGTGGCCAGGGCCTTCTCGTACAAGGCTCCGGCAGCGGCCAGGTCGCCAGCGGCCTCGGCCAGGGAGCCCAGGCGCAGCAGGCTGAAGCAGTGCGCGGGGTCGAGCGCCAGGCAGCACTCATAGGCCTGCCGGGCCAGCTGGTTTTCATCCAGGCGCTGGCAGGCCCAGCCCAGGTTGTAATGGGCCATGACGTTTTCCGGCTCGGCCGCGACGACCAGCTCGAACTCCCGCCGGGCCAAGTCGGCCTTGCCCAGCTGGGCGTAGCAGATGCCCAGGGAGTTGTGCGCCAGCATGTTGCCGGGATCGGCCAGGAGCGAGAGCTTGAACTCCTCCACCGCGGCGTAGAGGTCGCCCTCCACAAAGAGCCTGTCGGCCGAGACGTTCAAGGAGATGGAGTCGAACAGGGCCACACGCGGCGCAGGCAAAAGCAGGGCGTGCTCCAGGGCCTTGCGCACGCACTCCAGGGTATCGGCCTTGGCGAAATTAAGGAAGGGATAGGCGAACAGCCCCACGGCCAGCTCCAAGCCGTGCTCCGCCGCCGCCTGGGCGCACAGGGCCTGCGCCTTGGCCAGGGCGTCCGGGCCGGACTCGCCGGGCAAAAAGTGCACCAGCCCGCCCAGACCGAAGCGGCCGCCAGCGGCGCGCGCTGGCTTTTGCCCCGGCAAGGCGGGGGCGTCGCAGCCGCCGCCCATGAGGCACTTCTCGGCCAGGGCCGCCACCTGGGCCACGGCGGCGTCCAGGCTTTTCACCGTTGCGCCGCGCCGCTCCACGGTCTGGTTCTCGCCTCCGGGCAGCACCACGCGGGTCAGCACCACGGTGAAGCTCTCCGCCCGCTGGCGCACCCGGCCAAAGAACGACAAAAAGTCGCGGTAGCCGTAAAGCCCGGTGAGCATGTCGCGCTGGGCCTGGGCCTGCCCGCTGGCGCCCTCGGCCGTCTCGGCGGCGAAGAGGCTGTCGCGCTCCTGGATGAGCGTCAGGCGGTCGCCGGGTTCCGGGGCCCAGGCGGGGTCGCCCGCGTGCAGCACCTCGGCGAAGGCGATGTCGCCCTGGACCTCGGTGAGCACGATCTCGCCCTTGTAGAGCGCGGGGCTGCGGCCCACCAGGCGTTCGTCGCCGGAGAGCCGGGCCTCGATGGTGCGCTCCTGGAACTTGGGCGACCACACGAGGAAGCGCAGGCCTTCCTGCGCGCCCACGCCGCGGCCCAGGGTGACCGAAAGGCGCTGCATGGGCAGCACCTCGAGGATGCGGCCGCCGTTGCGCAAAATGTCCTGGAAGCCGAACACGCGGTTGCGGCCGTGGTCTTTGCTGGTGCCCACGGCCTTTTGCGCCGCGCGCAGAAGGATGCGCGCCTGCTCCGGCGGGGTGCGCTCCAGCTGGGGGCCGCGCAGGCACTGGGGATAATTGGAGTAGCCGAGGGACGCGGACACGCCGATGCGGTCGCCGGTGATCTCGTCCTGAAAGCTCAGCGCGCCAATGGCCTGGCGCACCTGCTCCGCCAGTTGGAACGCGCCCTTGGGGCTGGCGTCGGGCACCAGGATGGCGAAGGTGTCGTTGTGGATGCGCGCGCTGGTGACATGGCGCGGGCAGGCCGCGGCGATGGTCTTGCCCACCTCGGCCACCATCTGGTCGCCCAAGAGGTAGCCGTAGCGCTCGTTGATCCACTGGAACGAGTCGAGGTCGAGCAGGATGACGCCGAGCGACGCGCTGAAGCACTGCACCTCGGGGTCGGTGCGGCCGCCGGTGGTGGCGTCGAGGCAGTGGCGGATGAGCGCGATCTCCTGCGTGAGCACCTTGTGGAAGTGGTCGCGGGAGGAAAGGCCGGTAAGGGCGTCCGTCACCGAGCGCTTGTAGAGCAGCATCTCCTCCAGCACGCGGGTGGCCATGGCCTGTATGAGCGGCGGCACGGCCTTGGGCGCCTTGATCTTGACCCCGCGCGCCACAAACACGCCCAGGCTCTGCCCGCCCAGCGCCAGGGGCAGCATGAGCTCGCGGCTGCCCGCATCGAAGCGCAGCTCCGGGGCGCGGTCGCCCTCGCGCGGGAAGTAGAGGCTGTAGGAGGTGAAGGGCAAAAAGGAGCGGATGGCGTCCTTCAGACTATGTTCCAGGTCGATCAGGTCCTGCCGGGTCAGCGTAACGCTTTTGTCGGCCAGGATGTCCGAGAAGATGTCGGCGGCGGGTCGCATGCAGGGTATCTACCCTGCCGGGAGGTCCAGCACAAGGCCCATGACCGGGCGGCGGAAATATCTATGGACAGCCCGTGGCATTCGTGCCATGTCTCCCTACCGAAAACGACCCTTCGGGAACCCCGCATGAACCTCATCACCACTCCCACAGACTTACGCCAACAATGCCGCGACTGGCGCCAACAGGGCCTTACCATAGCCCTGGTGCCCACCATGGGCTTTCTGCACGCCGGACACATGTCGCTTATGGACCACGCGCGCCTGCGCGCCGACCGCCTCGTGGTCAGCGTCTTCGTGAACCCGACCCAGTTCGGCCCGAACGAGGACCTGGACAGCTACCCGCGCGACCTGCCCCACGACCTCGCCATTGCCGAGGAGCACGGCGCGGCCGCCGTTTTCGCGCCCGAGCCCGGGGCCATGTACCACCCGGACCACGCCACCTGGGTCGAAGTGCCGGAGATGTCCAAGCTGCTTTGCGGCGCCTCGCGGCCCATTCACTTCCGCGGCGTGTGCACCGTGGTTTTGAAGCTTCTGAACCTGGTGCGGCCCGACGTGGCCGTGTTCGGCGAGAAGGACTGGCAGCAGCTGGCCATTCTGCGCCGCATGGCGCGCGACCTGGACCTGGACGTGGAGCTGGTGGGCAGGCCCATCTTCCGCGAGCCCGACGGCCTGGCCTTAAGCTCGCGCAACGTCTACCTGACCCCGGAGGAGCGCCGCAAGGCCCCGGCCATCCACGAGGGCATCCTGCTCGTGGAGGAGCGCATGCGCGCAGGCGAGCGCGCCCCCGAGGCCCTGGGCCTTATCTTCCGCGGCCACTTGGCCGATAAGCTGCCCGGAGCGCGCATCGACTACGCGTCCTTCGTGCACCCGCAGTCATTGGCTCCCGCGGCCAGCGTCACCGACGGAACGCTCCTCGCCGTCGCCGTGTTCGTCGGAAAGGTGCGCTTGATAGACAATAAGCTGCTGGAGGTGTAAAAGGCCATGCCCAGACGCACGTTTTTGAGCGCCAAAATCCACGGCGCAACCCTCACTTCGCTGAATTTGGAGTACGAGGGCAGCATTTCCGTGGACACGGCCCTGCTCGACGCGGTGGGAATCCTGCCCTACGAGCAGATTGATGTGCTGAACCTGGACAACGGGGAAAGGCTGACCACCTACGCCATCCCCGGCAAGCCGGGAGAGATATGCCTGAACGGCGCCGCGGCCCACAAGGGCAAGCCCGGTCAGCGAGTCATTCTGGTGACATTCCTTGAGCTTGAGCCGCACGAAATTGCCGCGCACAAGCCCAGGGTCATTCGTGTGGATGCCGCCAACAGGCCCGAGGCGGCCCACTAAACCAAATGCTTACCTGATATACTGGAGGATTTTGCATGATTTCGCCCAAAAGCCGTTACATGTTCACATCCGAGTCCGTTACCGAAGGCCACCCGGACAAAGTGGCGGACGCCATTTCCGACGCGGTCCTCGACGCCCTCATCGGCCCGGACCCCAATTCACGCGTCGCCTGCGAAACGCTGGTCACCACCGGCATGGCGTTCATCGCCGGTGAGATCACCACCAAGGCTTACGCCGACC
>Ga0209373_10004551_pt1 | contig 11859 bp, 9 predicted proteins | sample Higcelweek5metaG_FD_187173 | JGI IMG/M metagenome (GOLD analysis project Ga0209373, IMG submission 187173) | Freshwater pond sediment microbial communities from the University of Edinburgh, under environmental carbon perturbations - High... | ecosystem: Environmental > Aquatic > Freshwater >... | reverse complement strand
TTTGCAAATATGCTTTGCTACAAGCTGGCTGAACAAGGTAAACAGCTTATTAAAATAGACAAGTGGTTTCCAAGTTCCAAAACCTGCAGTCAATGCGGCGCAATCAAAGATTCACTGTCACTAACTGAACGCACATACAAATGTGATGCTTGCGGACTGCTTATTGACCGTGACTATAATGCAAGCATCAATATAAAAAACGAAGGTATGCGGTTAGTATTAGCATAACCAAAATATATAAAACCGTGGGACACACGGGGTTAGCTCGCTTAGGCTGTAGCCATTAGGTTACTCGAACGAGAAGCCCCCACCTCTTAGGTGGTGGGAGTATGTCACGAATACTTAAGTGAAGCTTAGTACATTATGGCAAATCAATATATTCAAACACCGTTATTTGTTAAACTCAAATGTTGCCTGGGATCAAAGCCAGACTTTTTAAACTCGGAACACAGTAAGTCAATGCTGGTGGGCGTTATTTTGATGAGGTACAATGCAAAAGGCAGATTTTTCAGGTTCTCCGCTGGAATTTTTTTAAAATTCAGCAGGTCCATGTATTCACTGGTCCAGGGTTCCACAACCTCTGCGGTGCCGGAAATCTGCATACCGCCCAAATCACTAAAGCCCCTATAACTGTCATAGATTGCAAGACAGACATTTTTGTTGCTTTCAAGCGCACGGAACTTAAGGCCGCCCTCTGAAAACAGCCAGAATTTTCCTTCTTTATAATTGTATTCTATGGGCGTGCACCTAACAAAATCACCGCAACCCGTAGCCAGGGCGCAGGTATTATGCGCCATGATGAACTTCTCTGCCTGGGCCAAAAGCGCTACAGAATCCATACGGGCCCCATTTGCATCCTTTTCATTCCAATGGGAAGCTGCTTTCTTATAATCCATGAAAATTCACCTCCTGCATCTTTTGATTTTCATAGCCATTTGCCGGGAGGCAGAATCCCGCAACGGCTTCAGCGGTGTCCCTTTGCTGCTGTTCAGCTGTAATGTCCGCTATTCCGTCACCTTTTTGCGGTCCATAGCTCCCAAAGCCTGCATGAGTACCCCCCTTTATAACCAGTTCCGTAAAATCCGCAGGCAGATTGATTTTATACTTCTCATAGGATACCTTATTAAGGACCCCGTCGTTACTGCCGTATATACTCATCACCCTCATGCCGCTGGAGGAAATATCTGCCGCGGAATATGACGCAAGCAGGATCAACCCTTCAACCTTTCCGGTGTTTTTCGAGGCATAGCTTGCCGCCATGCTTCCCCCGAGAGAGTGCCCGCCTATATACCAATGAAGGATCTCCGGATGCCCGGAAATATATTTATCAGCCGCATTAATATCGAAAACCGCCAGATTGTATGGCATATTTGGCAGAATGCAGAGGATCCCCTTCTGTGCAATTTTTATCATCAGCGGCTCGTAAGCGCTGTATTCTACCTTGCCACCGGGATAGAAGATTACAGCGGTGCCGGCGTTCCCCGGATCAAACACCAGGGCACCGTTTCCATTGGATATGTTTATGCCGCTATCTTTTACTGCCGCCGTTATAGCGGTATTGTCCGCATGATAATAGTCCGAGGCGTATATGAAAAATCCGCAGATGAATATGATAAGGGACGCATGCTCCCTATTGCAATCTTGTATGCTGTTTTCATCCTCCTATTTTTCTTCATAAGCGTTCACCATCAATTTTTTTCAAATAGTTTCAGATAATCTCCATAGCCTTCCTGCTCCATACGTTCCTTGGGTATGAATTTCAAGGATGCACTGTTTATGCAATAACGAAGCCCTCCCCGGTCTTTGGGTCCGTCTGTGAAGACATGCCCCAGATGAGCATCTCCAGTGCTGCTGCGGACCTCCCTGCGCAACATGCCGTGGCTCCGGTCAGTGATTTCCTTAACTAGGTCATCATCTATAGGTCGAGAAAAACTTGGCCAGCCGCAACCGGACTCGAATTTGTCCGCGGACATAAAAAGGGGCTCTCCAGTGGTGACATCCACGTAAATTCCTTCGTCAAAAAAATCGTAGTAAGCATTCCTGAATGGCGGCTCCGTTTCACTGTTCTGGGTGACTTCAAACTGAAGGCTATTCAGGCTCTTTTTCAGTTCTTCTCTGGATTTTTTAACATATCTGCTAGCTGGATCCTTAGCTTTTTTTGCCTGATCAAATTTATCTCTTCTTATATGACAATATCCATTTGGATTTTTATCCAGGTACTTCTGATGATATTCCTCAGCTCTATGATAATTTTTCAGAAGTTCTATTTCGATTGCCACTTTTTCCTTATATTTCTCCTGCAGTTTTTTAACGGATTCCAGAATTATTTTCTCATCTTCCGGATCAGTAAAATAAATCCCTGTCCTGTACTGTGTGCCTGAATCATTCCCCTGACGGTTAAGGGACAGCGGATCGATAACATCATAATAAATCTCCAGAAGGAAGGACAAGCTGATTTCCCTATCTTCATACACAACCTTCACCGTTTCCGCATGTCCGGTATTTTTATAGCACACTTCTTCATATGTGGGATTCGACGTGCTGCCATTAGCATAACCCACCTCTGTCAGAAGAACTCCCGGAACATTTTCTAGATACTTTTCAAGTCCCCAAAAACATCCCCCTGCAAGATAAATCTCCTTTTTCATACGAAACATCCCCTTCCATTTATATTGAAAGCCCCGAAATCATTATTTCAGGGCAATTTATTCAGACATTTTAATGTTTAACTCACTATACTGATTGTTCATCGTGACCTTTGTTTGATTTATTATACAAGCCGATACACAAACCTATGCCGCTACCAAATGCCATAACAACTGCAAGAAGGTTCATATCTATCTTGCCAAATACCACGAACAAATTTTCCAGCCATGTTTTTATCCAGTGACCCGAATTCATAGCGTTTACCAATAATGCAAAAGGTACCGCCACAATGCCGCAGATAACGGAAAACAGCTTTATGGATTTCCTGCCATAGAACATCGCTCCGAATAAAATCCCAAAAACGATTCCCATCAAGATTATGGCACCAACATCTGCAATTCCTGTATTCCCTAAATCAGCAGCAACCGATGGGAACAGCAACCCAAAGCCTCCTACCAAAACTTCCACCAGCATGAAACTGCCCAAAAAACCTATTGGCAAAGCAACTGTACTAGAAATGGCCATTCTGCCGATCTTTTTGCCCATTCGGAGAAAAACACCCAGCAAAAGCCCCCCAATTCCTCCGGCGATTATTGGGGCTATAAAGTAGTTATCAAAACGTACTATGAAGAAGCAAGCAAGGACTCCGCCGATAAAGAATGAAACCATACCCATCAGCATCGACCAAATAATATTGGTTGCCTTTGATGTGTTATTTCCAGACATCATAATCTCCCCTTTATAGAATAGATCTTAATATCTCGCAATATTCCGCTTTATCCTGAGTCAATCCGTATTCTTTGGTGTAATTCTACACTACTGGGGATTTAATTTCAATATGGTTTTATTCCGGCTCAGTATTTCACTTTCCTATTTCAGGATATCGGGCAAGAAGTTTTTTATTGGCAATTTCCATTTTTCTGCAGTATTCTGAATAGGTAACACTTAATTTTGTGGGTGTGTAAAAGAAGCTGGATATCAATACTTATCAGATTATGGTATGATCTGTATATTGTGCTTATTGTTAAAAAATGTTTGGATATAGGTTCAACATAAGCAAGGGGGTTAATTATTATTAATAACATACTAACAGAAGAAAATATGAAAAAATTAAGAGAAGAATTGGAATATAGGATGACCGTAAAAAAAGCTGAAATCGCGAAGGAAAAATCAATAGCTGCGGCCCATGGTGACAGATCAGAAAATGCAGAATACAAAGCAGCATGTGAAAACTATAGGGAAAATGACAATAGAATTCAATATTTACTGACTATGATTTCAACTGCAACAGTAGTTGATGACAAATGTATGGATAAATCCACTTTGAAAATCAATAGTAAAGCTAGAATTAGATTTATCGACGACAAGGATGAAGCCATTGTGACTTTAGCAACAACTCTGGATTCCAATCCTGATAATATGTGTATAAGTGTAGAATCGGATTTAGGCAAAGCATTGTATAGCAAAAAAACCGGGGATGTAATTGAGGTTAATGCTCCAAGCGGAAAATATACCATAGAAATATTGGAAATATTATAAAGAATAACTAGTGAATGATGGAGGAGGCAATTGTGAAAAAAAGTCTTGTGGATAGCCCAAATGAAAAGCTGCTGGAAGAGATAGAATTTTATAAACAGGCATATGTTGATTTGAAAACAATTATGGATTCCGTGTTTGATCAGATTACCATAGCGGATGGAAAAGGACTTTTCCTCATGGTAAGCAAGTGTTGTGAAGAGATATTCGGAATATCTGAAAGGGAAATGGTTGGAAAAAGTGCTTATGAGCTCGAACGTCAGGGGGTATTCACTAAGTCGATCACAACTGAGGTTCTGAAAACGAAAAAAAAGGTCACATTAATCCAGGAGACGGCAAGTGGCAAAATTTTATTTGTAACCGGTGTTCCTCTCTTTGACAAAAAAGGTAATATCAATAGAATTATTAACATCTCAAGGGATATAACCGAAGCGGAGAACTTGAAAAAACAGCTGGAGGAAGCTGAGAGCACGCTGGAATATTTTAAGAAAAAAGTTATAGTATCCCAGATAAAAGATAGTAATATCATAATAGGAAATTCAATTTCGATGAAAAATGTCATCAACATGATTCAGCATACGGCAAACATCGACTCGACAATACTTTTACTGGGCGAAACAGGAACTGGAAAAAGTAACATAGCCAAAAATATTCATGCGGTAAGTAACAGGAAGAATCGGCCATTTGTTCAGATTAATTGCGGTGCTATACCGGAAAGTCTTTTGGAGTCGGAGCTTTACGGTTATGAGGGTGGAGCATTTACTGGAGCAGCTAAGAAGAGTAAGAAAGGCTTGTTTGAGGTTGCAAAAGATGGAACCATTTTCCTGGATGAAATAAGTGAACTATCATTTCAGCTTCAGGTGAAATTGCTGCATGCACTCCAGAACAAACAAGCGTATAGGCTTGGAGGCGTAGAGCCTTTTGATATCAATGCCCGGATTATAGCTGCTACAAATAAGGATCTGAAGAATCTGGTTAAGGATGGTAAATTTCGTGAGGATCTGTTTTACAGGATAAACGTTATACCCATAACTGTACCTGCCTTAAGAGATCGCAGGGAAGATATCCCTATATTTATCAATTATTTTTTACAAAAAAATAATGAGAAATATGGTTTATCAAAACAGATTTCCATAAAAGCCAATAACCTGTTAAGAGCATACGATTGGCCTGGTAATATCAGGGAATTGGAGAATACTGTTGAAAGAATTGTAATCACATGCAGTAAAGATATAATTGATGAGCAAGATATGCGGGAAATCATCACCCCGCTGCCTCAAAACACCTTTGAAATCGCTGATATGGTTTCTTATAAGGAAGCCGTCAGAGACTTTGAGAAGAAAATTTTATTAGCATCATTGGAAAAGTATAAAACAACGCGTAAGGCAGCAGAAGCTTTAGGAATTGACCAATCAACCATTGTAAAAAAGCTCAAAAAACTTAATGCCAGTAGCCTTGATGATGAAATTTGTCAAGAGCTATGATGAATTATTTCATCATAGCTCTCTTTTTACATGAAAGTACTCAAAATATTTGAAGTCAGGTATGAAAAGATCCCAGCAATACGGCCATTCTTATTACCTGCTGAAAGTAATAGCAGTTTTACAGAAAGATTTAATAGTTGGCATAAATATTGCTATATAAGGTATTTAGAGGCTTCTAAAATAAAAATATCAAAGGAGGTTAAAATGAAAACAAATCTGGATAGAATTAAAAAAAATATTGAAACCATAGCAGAGTTTACATCCACACCGGGATTCGGGTCAACAAGGTTTTCTTATAGCAGTGAAGATGAAAACGCAAAGGAATTCCTTTTGAATCAGATGAGAGAATTAGGCTTAGCCATAACGGTAGATGCCGTAGGAAATATCAGGGCAAGGTTGAACGGCTCCTCTGATATAGCGCCTGCAGTTATTGTTGGCTCCCATGTTGATACTGTAAAAAATGGCGGTAGGTTTGACGGCGTAGTTGGTGTGGTTGGTGCTTTGGAAACAATTAGTGTTATTGTTGAAAATGGAATTAAAATTAAAAACCCAATTGACCTGTATATTTTTGTAGAAGAAGAAGGATCAAATTTTGGTTCTACACTGGCGGGCAGTAAAGTCATTGCAGGCAAATATGGCCTGGATGATATAAAGAAAATAAAAAATGACAAAGGAATGTCCCTGTATGATATAGCGAAACAGGCTGGCTTGAATCCTGATGATTTGAGTAGCTGCAGATTAAAGCCTGAGGACGTAAAAGCCATGCTGGAACTCCACATTGAACAAGCGGCAGTTTTGGATTCTGAGAAAGTTACCATTGGCATTGTGGAAGCTATTGCCGGTATGAAGGTTTACAGGATTTCGTTGAAGGGTATCGGCAACCATGCAGGCGCAACACCAATGATATTGAGAAATGATCCCATGGTAGGTGCGGCAAAAATTATCACTGCAGCTGAAGAGATCGCCAAAAACCAAGCCCTTCCCACAACAGTTGCTACTATTGGCAAAATTTCGTGCATGCCAAATGCATCCAACATCATCCCGGATGAAGTATCTTTCACACTGGACATCAGGGACGTCAAGCAAGAAGGCATTGACATGGTCGTGAAAGAAATAAGCAAGGTTATACAGAAAACTGCAGAAGATCACGGATTGCAGTGGAGCTTTGATCACATTGCGCAATCCAACTGTGTTGAATTGGCTAGGGAAATTGTTGACATTATTGAGGCAAACGCCAAAGAACAGAAGGCGTCCTACAAACTAATGAACAGCGGAGCAGTGCATGATGCAGTCATGATGACAGGGCTTACAAAGGTTGGTATGATCTTTGTTCCCAGCGTGAATGGAAGAAGCCATGTTCCAGAGGAGCTGACAAGCTATGAGGATATACAAGCAGGGTGCGACTTGCTTTTAAATACGGTGATTGACCTGGCAACAAATTAAGTAAAAGGAGGATTATATATATGAGTAAAAAAAGAAATATTATTTTAGCGCTATTATTTATTACATGGACTCTTAGCTATATGGATAGAATGGTCATGACAGTTGCATTACCTTACATTGCAAAAGATTTTAATCTGAGTCCTGTCACCATGGGTGTTGTATTGAGTACCTTCTTTGCTGGATACGCGCTTTTCCAAGTTCCGGGCGGGCTACTAGCAGATAAATTCGGCCCGAGAAAAACTATGACTTTTGCTGTTACCTGGTGGTCAATATTCACAGCGATCACAGCAATGGTTTCAAGTTTTTCAAACATGCTGGTGGTTCGATTCTTGTTTGGCCTAGGTGAAGCAAGCTTCCCTGGCGGCTCATGGAAAACACTTTCAAACTGGTTTCCTAAGAAAGAAAGAGCTACAGCAAATGGTTTTATGATGTCCTCAAACGCCCTGGGGCCTGCAATTGCACCATTATTTGTGGTAGGTGTTATGGCTGCCTTCGGATGGCGAAGCGTATTTCAATTCTTATTTATTCCCGGAATTATTGTTGCTGCCCTTCTTTGGTTTACTGTAAGAGATAATCCCGCTGACAGCAAATTGATTTCTGCCGATGAGCTAAAGGTCATCCAGGATAGAAGCGGAGAAAAAGATAATAATGAAAAGAAAATGAGCTTTAAAGACGTAGTAAAACTGCCTCTAGTCTGGCAGCTAGTTCTAATCTGGTTTACTTTTGATATTACATTCTGGGGATTTTCTTCATGGATACCTACTTACCTGGTAAAGGCACGAGACTTCGGGATGGTAAAAATGGGAATTAACGCGTCACTGCCTTTCTTTGCAGGTACAATTGGTCTGATATTAGGTGGAATAATCTCCGATAAATACTTTGTAGGAAAGCGAAGAAACTTGATTATCGGCTCCGATGTAATTGCAGCAATTTGCCTGTACATGACCTTCACAACCAGCGCGGCAGTACCTGCCATGTTCTGGCTCACCTTATCAGGGTTCTTTATATGTTTAGCCTTTGGCGCTATATGGGCATTGCCTATGAATGTGCTTAAACCTGATGTAATGGGCGGATCTTCATCACTTATTAACTTCGGCGGCCAAGTAGCCGGCTTTTTATCCCCAATCATTATAGGTTATTTGATCCAAAGTTCAGGTGGACAATTTAACACAGCATTCTATTTCTTGATAGCTGGAATTTTGGCATCAGCAGTCATTACATTTACAGTACGTGAACAGGAAAAAGCTAAAGTAATAGAGGCAGTTTCTTAGAATAATATAAATCAAAAATCAGCAAGGCTTTTCTTAAAAAAAAGAGCCTTGCTGATTTAGCTTTTTGGGATTTAGCCTGTTAAGCTCGTGATCGAGTGAAACAAACAACCACCTGCTGTGCGGGTGGTGCTGATTCTAACAAATCAGGCTAAGAGTTCCAATTGCCTGGATAAAACTTTTTCAACAAAGAGTGTGGCTATGTCAGGATCAAATTGAGTTCCCGCATGGCTCAGCATCTCTTCTACAGCAATATCGTTGGTGAGCGCTTTCCTGTATGTACGGTCATGGGTCATGGCGTCGTAAGCATCTACCACAGAAATAATACGTGATATAAGGGGAATATTGGTCCCTGCAAGGCCAAGGGGATATCCGCTTCCGTCCCAGTTCTCATGGTGGCAGAGAATGTAATCTGCAATATGGCTCAGTTCGGATGTGGAATTTGCAATCCTGTAACCTACTTCCGGATGCTTCTTGATCTCTCTCCATTCTGCATCGCTTAGCTTTCCTGATTTCGTCAGGATATTCTTGTCGATACTTATTTTTCCCAAATCATGGAGCATGGAAACCAGTTCAAGCTCGTCCAGTTTATCCTCAGAAAGTCCCATGGCTTTCCCGAGTTTTTTTGACAGTTCGGAAATCCTTTCGGCGTGTTCCTCAGTTTCATTGCTTTTTTCAAACATGGTGGTTTTAATTGAGGCCAGAATATCACTGTGGAGGCTTTTGTGCTCCAGCAGTTTTCTCCTGTACATAAGATCTTCCGCCAATATCATGGTCTTGTCCAATGAATCGGATATTTCGTATTTTGTGGCATACCCCAGCGCTATGTCGGCAAAGATAGTATCCTTCTGCTGACGTTTTTCCTCACATAAGGCCCGGATACGGTTTACTGCAGCTTTAGCGGTCTGGCTGTCGGTATTCGGCATTAGAACGGAGAACTCATCGCCTCCGGTTCTTGTCACAATATCGGCTTTTCTGCTGCACTGAGTCAGTATGCCTGCAATCACTTTAAGAAGTTTATCTCCTTCCATGTGACCTAAAGCATCATTGATGAGTTTCATGCCATTTACATCCCCCACAATGACAGAAAGTGGTAGATGTTCGGCATTGTCCAGTGCCTTTCTTGCCTTCTGGAAATATGTCCTGTTGTAGATTCCGGTGAGGGCATCATGGTGGCTCAGGTACTGGATCATATCTTCTCTTTTTTTTCGTTCCGTTATGTCCCTGCTTATTCCTATGAGCCCAATAACACGGCCTTTGGAATCATAATAAGGGGTCTTCAGCGTTTCGAAAATCACTGTTTTGCCGTTCGGGTACATGACGTTTTCTTCATCCTTCCTGAACATTTTTGATCTCATCATTTCAATGTCCATATCCAGGAATTGCTTCGCTTCTTCCTCAGGAAACAGGTCCGCATCCGTAAGTCCGATAATCTCCTCTTCCGGTCTCCCTGCAAATGCTTCAAAAGCGGCATTGCATCCCAAGTACACGCTTTGGGTATCCTTATAGAACATCAGATCCGGAATGGAATTGATCATGGATTTCAGCAGCGCCTGTTTTTTATTGTACTCTTCATAGAGATCCTTATATAATTTGTTTGATTCCTCCAGCTCCACATTTGTCTTTCTAAGCGCCTCCTTAGCATCCAGCACTTTCTTCATGGTTGGGTAAGTGAGGCCAAAAATCAGAATTGAAGTAAGTAATATATATACAAGTCCCTTGGCGATTGAATAAAAATACACCTGTGTCTGATCAGGCAAACTCAGGTGAACGAATTTGTCTGATAGCAGGATCCATGCGCAACCGACAATGAAATATATGATTGTGATTCTAAATGATTTGCTTCGCGCATTCTCTTTTTTCATTTTAATCACCATAATCCTTTTCATTTTCAGGGTTTACTCAAAACCACTCAATGATAATAAATATAGCATCTGCCGCAAAACGTGTCAATCGAGTTGCCATATTTGCAGTTTTGAAAGGAAAATTTGTTTCTGTCTGCCCAATTTAACTCATTTTCTTTAAAAAACTTTTTATCCACAGTTCTATTTTATGGATTTTCAGTTATCCACATAGCCATCCGGCACTACGCCAATTTGTATTTCTTGTGGATAAATTTTCAGTTAAAGTTAAACTTACTCTTGGCAGGCATCACTTCCTTTGATATACTCACCTTAGGTGGTCGATATGCTATGCAAATCGATTAGGGATATATCTTCTGCTGTTAGTTGCCGTGCAAAGCTGGCTAACAGGTCAGAGGATATATTTTTTTGCCTCTTTTTTATCTCATGAGCTTTCAAATAATACCATTCATACAACTGCTTGATTGTATCAGATATCTGCAACATCAGGTAGTGATTCTTCATCGCCTGTACATTCCAACTGCATGCATGTGTGATATCTCCCTGCCAGTTCTTCTGACGGTTGAAGCCTTCATTTTCTATTTTCCAGCGTTTTCTTCCGGCAGCTGCCAGTTTCTCCGCATTTTTGTCTGTAATCTTCATACTGGTCAGCCACTGAAATTCTGTCCGTACATTTTCCCCTTTTATTACTTTTTCTTCCCAGTATCTCAGCATATTTACTGGTTTTCCTTTGTAGTCTATTTCATTAACATACTCCGCATGACCGGATGTTCCCTTCTCCGGTATTGCTTCATATTCTTCGGTAATACTCGGGATACGTCCGGTTTTATACCTGATAATAAAATCCCAGTGATTTTTTCTGCATATCCCCATGACTTTTTCTGTTGCATACAGGCTGTCCGCCAGCAGTATTATTGGAAGGCGCGGGAATCTTTTTTTCAGTTTTGATGCAAGTCTTTTAAACGCCTTTGTTTCGCAGTCCTGTTTACGTTCTTCCTCACTCATGTTTTTCTGACGCTGGGCATCTTCTCCGTTATTTTCGATAAACTCACTTGCTATGCTTACAATCAGTTTTTCCCCCAGCACGATTTTTGCTTCCAGAACATCACTGTGATAGCTGACTTTTTCCTCCACTGTCCCTTTATTGTAACGTGCTTCAAGACATTGCTCATTAAGCTGACGACTTCCGGAGTACAACTGTGAACCATCAATAATCAAAAGCCATTTCTTTTGGTATCTGGAATCATCAAAAGTCTTTCTGCGTATCAGATCATACACCACGGACTGCTGGACTTCCTGCAACTCAGACGTAGTCAATTTCTCCAGATATTCATTTACAGTTACTCCGTGGGGAAGGTATCCTCCTCCATCCCTTTGTCCAAGAAAGCTCATAATGTTTTTTACCACTCTGTCATCATTAAACTCGTATGTCATTGACTGCATGCTCACAAGACCAGCTATTCCTTTGTAATACACAGTTCCAAGCATTACTTTGTTGGAATACTCAATATAACTTTGATGCCTTGGATCAAGTGTCTCCGCAAACTTCTGAAACAACTCAGGGCAATACTTCTTTTGGATTTTGTTGCATTCCGCCACTGGATTTTTTTCTATCCTTCG
>Ga0209373_10004550_pt1 | contig 11860 bp, 14 predicted proteins | sample Higcelweek5metaG_FD_187173 | JGI IMG/M metagenome (GOLD analysis project Ga0209373, IMG submission 187173) | Freshwater pond sediment microbial communities from the University of Edinburgh, under environmental carbon perturbations - High... | ecosystem: Environmental > Aquatic > Freshwater >... | reverse complement strand
ATACATTCCTTTGGATTTATTTGTAGCATTTCTGCTGTCTTTAGAAAAATATCAGGCCCTGGTTTGCTTTTTTTAATCTCTTCACCAGAAATATAGAATTTGAAATATTTATCTATTTTCAACTTCGTTAATACAGCCTCAATGAAGAGAATTGATGAAGATGATGCAACGGCCATAGTGGTATTGTTCTTATTAATACTTATAAGTAATTCTGTAATTCCTGATATTGGTTGATAATTACCTTCTTCCAATGTTTTTATTTTTAATGCTAATTGTTTATCCAGTATTTCTTGTAAGTCTTTATTTATCTTAAACTCATTAAGTATTTGAGACCACATAAAAGGATTTGTCGTCCCGACAAATTTATCAAGGTAATTATCAGGTACCGATATGTTTAGTTCTTTTAGTAATGTTTTATCTGTTGCATAATGAATAGGTTCACTATCAATTAGCACACCGTCCATATCAAAAATAACTGCTTGCATAAAATTCCTTATAAATCGTTATTTGTCTAATCTTTTTTTAATTGAAAGTCTAAAATCTTTTAATGGACCATTTTCAGTTTGTAATGATTCCATTATTGCATGTAGAATATTTTCATCGTAAAAATCAAAGCTATTATCTGATGCATAGTCGAGATATAACGTTTTATTTTCTTGATTGTACCCATAATAGAAAGCGCCAGCCGTTCTTTCGTTTTCACTCATTTGATCTTTTAACATAGAATGAGTGATCCCATATGGTCCAGTTACCGCTTCAATATAGTTCATTCCCTTAATTATAATACCTCGACCCCATTTAAATCCAAAAGGATGTAGGCTCTGATGACAGTCTGCAAAATTCATGTTTCTAATTATGTCCTTAAACCCTATATGGATATGTTCTATCGATAAACGGCTGCTTTTATGTTCCATTTTTTCCTTTTAGATTATTAATCTGTTTATTAGTTATAATTAATGCTTTTTTATACTTGGTCGTGATACCCTTCCATAAACTCAATAACATTATTCTCTGGATCTTTAATGAAACAAATTTTGAATATTTCATTTTCTTTTGAATAATCAATGATCTTATCGATAGTAATATTGTGTTTATTAAGTAATGCTATTAAATTATCTAGTGATTGTATTTCTATAGCAAAATGCTTAAATGAAGTATTTTCATTGTGTATATCATTTCGTTTCTTAAAAAGCTCTATCCTGAAATTATCTCTCCCTAGTATGAAAAACTCATCATCCTTTCCCTCATTAAACAAGCGTACGCGTCTCAACTCGAGAACAGCGGAATAAAACTTCTCCATAGCGCAAATATCATTACAATAAAGTGCAATATGACTTAATTGAAGACCTAATACTTCCTTTGAACCTTCTTTGCAGCCAATAGCAATCCACCTTCCTTCATTATCTTCAAAAATGAATTCTTTGTTGCTGTAATCAGTGAGGATTAATTCCTTTATGATCTTAATATCTTTTCTTTTAATCTCATAATACAAATCAGTCTGATCTGTTGAGATAAAATAGGCATCATATCCATAACCATGAACATCGCGATTTGGCCTTATTTTATCGAGATGTGATTTTGTTAATATTATTTCAATTGAATCCCTATAGAGACAAATGTGTGGTTGATTTGAATCTAGATAACATACTGCACGAAATCCAATTTGTTCATAAAATTCTTTAGTTTTAAGAAATGCAGAAGACGGAAAAATCTGCAAGCTTGATTGTAATCCAATACTCATAATCCCCTCATCTCGAAGCAACATCCTAATGTTTGGTTGAGCTCTCTCTCTTTATTAAGTAATCTTATTATATATCACTGGCGTTTTATATCGCCACTCTTTCCACAATGAATCATTCGTTAATAAGTCGCTCATAAATTGTGCGACATTAATTCTGCTTGTTTTCCCCGGATCAAATATCGGACTTCGCAGTTTTTTGTCTACTATTATGACTTCGCTTGTTGTTGACTCATCAATTAGCGAATCAGGCCGCACCGATACCCATTCAACATTCTCTGATTTGTTTATGTGGTAAAGTAAAAAGTCTCCAGCCGCAACATTGTCTGAATGAGGAGGAAGTAATGCTTTCAAAACAGTAAAGACAATACGCTCACAAAAAGTGTTTTTCTCACTTTCTTTCTTATTTGTATAAGCTGTGGTGCTCATTAAAATGAGCTTGCATTTTTTTTGAGACACTTTAATAGATTCTTCAATTATTTTCACCGCATTGAGAACAAGTTTTCTTGGTTCTCCAAATAATCCTTTAAGAGTTATATTATGACCGAGACATGAAATAACGGCGTCACAATCAGTAATTAGTTCAGTGATTTGATGAACTGTGAGAGCGTTAATATTTCCGTTTACAATTTCGACTTTACTGTTTTCTGTTAGTTCTTTTGGAAATAATGCAGTCCTTCTGATTAATGCTTTTACCATTATATTTTGATCTGTAAGTTTTGAAACAACTAATTTTCCCGTTGCTCCGCTTGCGCCTATAACAAGTGTTTTCAAATCAACTCCTTATAGTATCTTGAAAAGGATTATCGTATCTGTATATTATGGCATGGAAATCGCGTGAATGGGCGTATAGATCATGCAATTTATTTGACAACGAAACAACCAGGTTAAAATGGTTTTCGTTTCTTGTATTTAGATTTCTATATTTAATAACTTTAATTCAGTTACTAATCGTTTAATATTATTCTCTTTGTGATTAAAAAATATTGTTTTCATTCCTAATTTGTTCGGGATAACTAAATTGCTTTCTTGGTTATCAATAAATACACATTCATCGTTTCTAACACCTAATTGTGTTGTTGTTTTATTGAATATCATCTCCTTTGTCTTTTGAGAACCAATCTCTGCAGATACTGAGATTACCTCAAAGAGTTCTACTAGCTTATAATCGGTTTTAGCTGCATCTATTCTATCTTTCTTATTATCCGTGATTAATCCAGTTTTATTATTTCTCTTGATTCTTTTTACTAAATCAATCATTTTCAGATTTATTGGTGTGTTTTTATATGAATCGAACAAGTATTTGATGCTTATGTTTTTATTAACATTCTTGCACAATTGATTCCAGATTTGCTCATGAGTAACTTTTCCAATTAAAAGATCAGCATTGTATTTTTTATACTCAGTTGAAAATAATTCATAATCTACATCAGCATTTTGGCTTATGTATTTACATATAGAATATGAACCAGACTTATCAAGTGTTATAACACCATCATAATCAAACAAGACGGCTTTAATCATTTTTTCCTTGGTTTACAAACAAGCAATAACAATAAATACTTATTGTTGTTAAGTTATTCGCCACGGCGGAACGCCGATCGTTCCGCAGCGAAGCTTGGGCGCGACTAGTAATTTTCGTAACAATAGCAATGTCCGCTCGAAGCAGTTGTTAGCTATTCCTTTCTTTATGTATTTGCTCCTTCATTAATTCTGTTAATTCATTTGCGTTTGTTCGGATTTCATCGGGTAAATCGGGATTCACGATAATAATCTCATTTCCGAGTAATAAAGAACAAAAATATGAACCATTAATGCTAATTACCTCATTTTCTAACTTATGACCTTGTAATGATTCTTTCAGCTTCTCAGGAGAAGTAAATATAGGAATAAATAGAAGGCCATTAGATTCATAATTTTGAATACTTATTCCATTGCTATTTGTAGCTAACGATTCAGATAAAATAAGAATGATCTGATCTGAAAATATCTTTTGTATATTAGTAAATACGCTCATGTATACCTCGTTGCTCCGTAGTAGTAATGAAAAATGAACAGAAAAGTGTTTTTAGGTCTTTATAACTATTGCAGGTTTCCTCTTTCAATCTTACCTTTATTTTCTGGCCTGCAAAATCGATACATAACGTTCTTCCCGTTTTGAATATAGGTATATAAGGTATAATCAAATGTTGTATATTTTTTATATTTACTCATTGAATATATATTTTTATTAGTTATAACACCATGCTTTTCACCGTTAATATCAACAATTATATAGTATTGTTTAAAAAAAGGTAATTGAGGGTTTTTGGCATCGACTATTGCTGCAATAATAGTTGAACTACTTGGATTCCGCGCTATCGTAACCAACGGTGAAATGTATAGAACTATTCCTAAAATACATGTTGAAACTATTGATCCTGCAAGAAGCAGTTTATACTTTTTATGGTGGATGATATTTCGAAATAGATAAAATCCAAATAATAATATTATGAATACTAAGGCTGGCGGGAATGGTGATGATGACAGCAATTTTGAAAAAATCGAATGTGACATAAACAAATCAATTGATAATGGCACCCTAATAAAATCGTTAAATCCAGTTAATTGGTTCAAATGTTTCATCCATTGTAATTAATGGATTGCTTTTTTCTAATCGCGTCGCAGGCGTCAACCTAACATTTTCTTGACCTGCATAGCCGTCCCCCTAGGACTTGGTATAAAACTTGGCGAGCGAAGCGACAGCAAGGTGTAACAACAAAGGCAATGTCCGATCGAAGCAATTGTTAGGTTTTCTTCGTTATCTTAGTGTTTCCAATATATGGAATTAATACAGCTAATAATATGCTGATGTTTAATATCAGATTAGGAACAACCATGTATTTGACAGTTATTATTGTATCAATTAAAAACCAAGTAATAACAGAGAATAATATTGTATTCCAGATTCTTTTATTATTTTCCTTTAGAAGGTTTACTGACAATGATAGTATCATCACTCCCCAGCCAGCCAGTGATCCACCTAGAACTGCATAAATCCAATTAATATGATTTTTATCTATTGTAATAATACTTTGAATTGATTGATCATTAAATGAATAGTAGAAAATGTCTTGAATGCTTTGGATGAAATATGGTGCGATTAATGCAAAAATGATTCCTGCAACTATTACCGCAATGCTAACGGTAATAATCCAGTAAATAAATATATTCTTCATGGATTTATCCTTAAAGAGCAAGTTTCGTTATGAGTGTCCATATAGTATAGATATTAGTATGAGAAAATTAATAAAAAATAATATCCCAAGCAAAATCTTTTGCCATGTTCTAATATTTTTTTGGATTGCTTTAATCTTCAGCGTAGAATAGTAATTGTTTGATAATAATATTAGCGGGATAATGCAAAACGAAAATAAAAAGAAGAGAAGGTAATTTTCAGATAGAACTGAATATGCATTTACCAAGAAATATAATAAACCGTAAAAACCACAAGGTCAAATTTCGTTTACTCTTTTGTGAGTTTAGCTCGGCATAATGATAAACTAGAGATCCAAAAAACAACGGTGAAAAAAGAGCCCTTTTAACAGGTGATACGGGCAAGTTACGATTATATCGTAAATATTTCCATTGTCGATAAATCCACATTATTTCATAGAGTCCAAATGTACAAAAACTAAGTAGAATGTATTTCTGAATTGATATACCAGGAATTACGGAATTTCCCTGCTTTTCTTCGATGTTCATTTTTATCTCTTCTTCTTTTATCGCACTGCATAATCGGGGGCGACATAACATTTGCTTGATCCTTTAGACGTAATTGGTGCCTTTTGTGCCGCTCGTAGTGCGAAAGCACAAACTGTGACAATAGCCAGTGAGGTCGAAGCAGTTGTTAAGCGACTTTTTGTGTTCATTTTGCTCATTTAATATGAATGACTATTATATCATTTATATTGATATTTAAAACCTCTTTGTTTTATATCAATATTAACTGAATTCGTCTTCAACTTATAAGCTTCTACAATATCTAAAACCAAAGTAAAAATGGGGAATATATGGGTGAGCATTATGAAACCGTCTTGTCACGCAACATCCATAGGCGTCTTCAAACCAAGAACCGCCACGTAAAACTCTGTCGGTACCATTTTGAGCACCGTATGGATTTTTTATTTTTTCCGGATATATAGTATTATCATACCAATCATACAACCATTCCCAAACACCGCCAGACATATCGTAAAGTCCCAGGGCATTAGGTCTTTTTTTTCCTACTTCATGAGTTACACCGTTTGAGTTTCCTCTATACCAACCATAATCTTCTAAGTTAGAATCAATGAACGAATACTTTTTTGTATCATACACAACTTGATTGCTATCTGCTTGAGTACCAGAAAAAGCAAAATACCAATTACTGCTGTCTGTGTCTCCGCCGCGCGCCGCAAATTCCCATTCAGCTTCTGTTGGCAAACGATAACCTTTTTTCTGTGTATTGACAAATGGATTAACTCTTTTTTGAGCATCATTAAGTGTGTAAACTATTGTACAACGTGAATCTGCATAGTAGACACAATCCGATATTTTCATTGCACTTGTTGTTAAGGTATTGCAAAACACTATAGCATCAAACCATGAAAGAGTATCAGCTGGACGCAAGTCAGGATTTTCATCTATACATGTATAACTATATTTAATATTTAAATTCTCTTTTTTGAAATAAGAAGGGTTAAACCCCATTACTTTTGTGAACAGTTCTTGCGTTACTGGATACTGAGCCATGCTAAAGGAACTAAGTGTTATTGCTCGGTTCTTGATGAATACACCGCGCCAATTTTCACCTGCTGTTTCCGATACAATAGAATCCCAAAAACTATTATCAGAGGTTTTTATTGTCACTTGATGATTTTTCGGGATAACTACAACTTCACTTGTTTTCTTAAATTCTATATTATCAAGAACAATATTAGTCCTATGAATTGATCCGGGTTGCTTTTTAATAGACTTCAATATAAGGACTCTTGTACCAATTAATAAAAGAATGAACACAACTACGACTACGATTAGTGTTAATAATTTCAAAATGTATTTCATAATATAACCTAGTTAACCCCACATTCAAGTAGTAAGTGCAACGATGTTGTCCAAAAAAAGGAGAATTGCGATACTACGAATATCCTACTCCAGCAAAGAAAAGAAATACATCGTTGAAGTACCAGCAACTCTCCCAGGAAGAACGATATCTCATTATCGCTCTTCTGAAAACCCATGTATCTATGGCTGAAGTTGGTCGACAAATGGGCCGTTCGACCTCAACCATTAGTCGTGAATTATCGCGAAACCTTCGTCCAACCGGCTATTATGCCGCCTCTGTCGCACATGAATACGCAATAGCGAAGCGCCACAAATCACGACGTGGATCACAGTTTTCAGAAGAGCAATGGCAAATCATCTTGTTTTTGCTTCGTCTTGATTTCAGTCCGGAGCAAATCAGTAACACCCTTAAACGGTTTGCCTTGTTTTCCATAAGCTATGAGACTATTTACCAATGCCTTCTCTATGACAAAAAGAAAGGCGGCTCGCTGTATAAACACTTGCGTTTTGTTCCGAAAAGAAGGCGGAAAAGATACAATTCCCACGATTCTAGGGGCCGTCTTGACGGTAAGAGCTACTTATCTGAGCGTCCGGCATCACTGTATTGTAACTTTGGTTGAACGCAAAACAGGTTTTGTGATAATCAAGAAAATTACTGCCCGAACAGCGGAACAGGTAACGGCGGCCTGTATTAAAGCAATAAAAGAACACCGGCGAATGTTTAAGACTATTACTTTTGATAACGGCACTGAGTTCCACAGCTATAAAGAAATAGAAGCCAAGACTTCAGTGAAGTGCTATTTTGCCGCATCATATCATTCTTGGGAACGAGGTACAAATGAAAACACAAAAGGTTTGATTCGGCAGTACTTACCTAAAAGATCTTGCATGAGGGAAATAACGCAAGCCGATTGTGACCGTATTGCATATCTTTTGAACACTCGACCCAGAAAAAGGCAGTGTTATAAAACGCCCGAAAACCTATATTACGGTAAAGACTCAGCGTTGCACTTGTTGCTTGAAGCTAGGCAAATTCTGTATCTGAATTTAGTTTTCCGTTCCATGATCTGATTCTAATTCTATTATATATTGTTTTAAAACCTGGTTGAGGATTATTAATATCCCTAATCTGACTACTTCCTTTCCATATTTTGTCTTGCCAATAAGAAATAACTCCAACTTTTTCTGCTATTAAACTTTTGACGAAGTAATATGCTGTATTTTCTTCGGCGTCTTTCGAATTGCGCCATTCATCAAAATGTGAATGGTAATAATCAAAACCAACAGTTAATTCTTCATTCATGGTATAGATTAATAGATCTGAATCGATATTAGCTGAAATTGGTGTTGGTACATCGAAACAAATATATGTGATCTTTACATTATTGGTAAGATCTTTAGTTTCAGTTTTCCAGTAACTATTCCATTCTGGAAAATCTAGTAAAATTTGGTCTTTTACGTGAATAGAAAATTTACTTGGTTCTAGATCTGTAGAATCATAATTTCTCATATACTGTTCCCGTTATAGTTTCCGAAAAAAGAAATAAATACTATTTTTTATGCTATTGTAATAACCTTGAATAGTTCATCTAATATCATACCATTATGAAGGCGGTTTTATTGATTGAAATTATTAGTAATAATTATGAAATATAGCAAAAAAATTCTTAATATTCGCCCGCCGAAGGCGTGTACCTAATATTTGCATAACCTGTATTTTCGCGCCGCGTAGCGGCTTTGCGCACTTTGTGCGTTAGGAGCGTAGCGACAGCACAAAATAGGACAAAGAAAATACCAGGTTGAAGCAGTTGTTCGGCTTCTTCAAATTTCAGCTTTCGGTTTACTCTTCTTTACTTATTTTCAAGAAACCAATTTTGAGATCATAAAATATTTTTCCTCTTACTTCGTTTCCTTTGATGACTATACTATTTCCAGTTATAAAACTGATATCTTCATTTCTTATTTTTGTGTTGTGCCGAATAATATACGTTTTTATTAACTGATACATATAGAACGGGAGATTATCATCTGCGTATATGTATAACTTAACAGCAGCTTCCTCTGCTTTAAACGACACACAATTACAAATTTCATCAATATCTTCAATAATTAATTGCCAGTTAATCTCTTCGTGTGTTCTTTTTGGGAAAATTGAGTATTCTTCTTTAAGATCATTAAATGATTTTGAAAAAACAAATATTAATTCAGCATCAATATATTTCAATAAATAGAAATATATACCTTGTATTTTCTTAACTGTACCAAAATATACATCGTTTTTTGTAATTTTGTTTGGCCTAAACTGTTCATATAAACTTGAAAAAACAAACATTGACTTTAACAGTTTATATTTTGAAAAATTGGGATTTTCCTGTAGTAATTCCACATCCCTTTTTAGGCAGTATAGATTATTGATAAAATCATCATGATATTGTTCATGTAAAATGAATGGAGAGTTAATTATCTCTTCAACAGCATCATCTAATTGTGTTTTCATATAATTCCTTGTTTACACATGATATCCATTTATCGATTCTGTCATATTTTTTTATGCTGTAGTTATTCCAGATTACTAAAAAATACTTAAAATACTTACTGAAATATTGTGTAGCACATATTAAGCATTCTATATTTTGAATACCAGCAAATTTGCTTCTATAATTATTTTTTTGCGCAAGCTAAGCTTGCGTCAGCCGAACATTTGCTTAACTCGCGAGCCGTCCATTGGCGCAGTTTGTGCCACGCGTAGCGCGATAGCACAAACTGTGACAATAGTCGAGTCAGGTCGAAGCAGTTGTTAGACCGAATTTGGGTACGTACCGACCACATCCTTTACATTATACTAAGGACATAGTTTACACATTTTTCCACTAGAATTCACCTCAAATGGAGGTGAATATGCCCTGGAAGGAGACGTCAATTATGGACGAACGTGTAGGCTTTATTATGGATTACCAAGCCGCTCAATGGACCGTTTCAGAGCTCTGCCTTGAATACGGTATATCCCGACCAACCGCGTATAAATACATTGCACGATTTGAACAAGAAGGTATCAAGGGTCTTATAGACCTTCCTCGTGCTCCACATACCATTGCCAACAAGACACCTAAAGAGATTGAGAATCAAATCATTGCACTTAGGCGTAAACATCCTCGATATGGACCGGAAAAGCTATTAACAAAACTAAGTGAATCACGTCCAGAGGAAGACTGGCCGGCCTTATCAACGACAGAGCTTATACTCAAACGTAATGGCCTCGTTCCAGAACGGCGACACATTCGTCGAATACAACCTATTAATCCTGAATTTGATCCACAAGAGCCGAATCACACTTGGAGCACTGATTATAAAGGAAAGTTCAGAACTGGCAACCGAAACTATGTATGGCCCTTAACTATTGCTGATGCTTATAGCAGATATTTATTCGCGGCCCAAGCACTTGAACACCCTACTTTTGAGGCTACAAAGACCGTATTTATAAGGATTTTCAGGGAGTATGGAACACCGCTACAAATCCATTCTGACAACGGTTTACCATTTGCCTGTTCAACATCGCTCGCGCGGCTTTCCTCGTTTGCCGTTTGGCTTCTTGAACACGATATCCTACCGGTGTATTCAGATCCGGGACATCCTGAACAGAATGGAAGACACGAGCGTATGCATCGTGAATTGAAGGCCGAGGCCGCAAGGCCACCGGCTTCCAATAAAACTCTTGAACAGAGAAAACTCAACGCATTCGTGAAAGAGTACAATAACTACCGACCACATAAAGCGCTGAACAACCAAACACCGGCGAGTGTGCATATACATTCACCGAGAGAGTATTCTTCAAAGGTCATTCCCTGGGATTATCCGCGGGAGTTTCAAGTCCGTCGAGTATATGCGAATGGTTGTCTTCGTTGGGGTTCTTACAATTGGATTATGGTCTCGACGGCGTTAATCCAGAAAGACATTGGACTCGAAGAACTTGGTAACGGAATCTGGCGCGTATACTTCAGGAACAAATTGCTTGGCTACCTTGAGGAACAGAAGCTTCGGATTCAGGACCTCAAGGTGTAGTCAATGTACTATACTAAAAGTGTAAAGGATGTCCTTAGTATTTTGTAAACTATGTCTTAGTTAGTACATTCGTCTTGTTTTTTATTTTTACATTTTCTGTAATTCTGAATAACACAATATCTTCAATTAGTTTTTTGGGTAGTGGTTGGTCTATTGGAAATCTGATGAAACCTTTTGTTGTTTTATAATTACTGATTTCTTCGTTGAATTGAAAAAGGCAATTTGAAATTGGATTAAATCCTATAAAATTATTTGTTGCTGAAAAATGAACTAAATTACCTAAGTAATAAAAAGTCGGTACATTATATGATATTTTTTCTATTGCCATTGGTGCAACATTTTTTATTATTGTACGTATTTCAGTTAGCTTAATTTTTATTTCTAATGGATACAGTTCTATATACTCATCTACTAAATTAATACTATCTTTATTTAATGGACCATTTTTAGAATCAAAACAAAATGATAACTTTAGATCCGCCATCTCCTTTTCTATAATTTTAATTGCATTAGGTCCAATTCCGTGAAGGCACGAAATTGATTCTTTAGAATAAATGCACAAGTCTTCTATTTGTTTTAACTTTAATAACTTTAATGCCTGAACTGAAGGGGCGGGAAGCTTAGTGTATAAAATCTTTATGGTCATTGAGTTACCCTTTATGTTACTGATAATACACAAAATACTGATATAAATGTTACATGATCTGTCTAATTTGAGTTATTTGACGATTTTTTCTGCCGCCCGCAGGGTTAAACTAACATTTGCTTAACCTGTATTTTCGTGCCCGAAGGGCTTGGCGTAAAACTTGCCGAGCGAAGCGACTAGCAAGTTTTATGACAAAGAAAATATCAGGTTGAAGCAGTTGTTAGCCATCCCACAGGTACATACCGACCACATCCTTTACAGAATACTAAGGACATCCTTTACACTTTTTTTCGAGTAGAATTTACCCTATATAGGGGGTAATTATGCCGTGG
>Ga0209373_10004549_pt1 | contig 11861 bp, 11 predicted proteins | sample Higcelweek5metaG_FD_187173 | JGI IMG/M metagenome (GOLD analysis project Ga0209373, IMG submission 187173) | Freshwater pond sediment microbial communities from the University of Edinburgh, under environmental carbon perturbations - High... | ecosystem: Environmental > Aquatic > Freshwater >... | reverse complement strand
CTATGCGAGATAGGTAATTCAATCTGATTGATTCTAATCATTTTATATCCTTCCTGCTAGCATTCCAGTGGACCATGCCCATTGTAGATTATATCCACCACATGCTCCATCAATATCAATAATCTCACCTGCAAAAAACAACCCTTTTATAAGTTTTGATTCAAGTTGATTTGTAAGCTCTGCAGTATCTACGCCTCCTGCACATGTTTGCGCATTATCATAAGTATTTGTATCATTAATCTCTATTTTGAATTTCTTTATCATGTTAGCATATTTCAGAATATCCTCATCATTTAACATGTTTACCTTTAAATTTGCTTGCAATTCACATTTTTTAATAAAAAGAGTGCAGAGGTTCTTATGAAATACACCAATCATAAATTTGCTAATTTCTTTATCAGGGCAATCATTGATGCGCCTGTTTATAAATGAAATCATATCTTCTATTGTAGGCATATCTGGCATAAAATCAAGCTCTATTGAAACTTTTTGATGTTCCTGGAGCGCACGTGATGCTCTTCCACTAACTTGAAATACTGGTATCCCTGATATTCCATAGTCAGTTAATTGCAGTTCTCCCTGTTCCTCACATATGGGTTGTTCCTCTATATATAGTTTCACGATAGCGTCACAACGAATTCCAGAAATTGATTTAAAAAAATCATGCTTTGACTTTAGTTGAACCAACGCTGGAACAGGCGAAATGATGGTATGCCCTAAGGCTTTTGCTAATTGATACCCACTTCCATCCGACCCTGTCGCTTTTGCAGCCTTACTGCCCGTGGCAATAATTACCTTATCAAACTCAAATTTCCGATCTGTTTTTTTATGCTTTATTTTTACTAAAAATAGTTGTTCCTTTTCTTTTGGTAGAATAGTCAACACTTCTGCTTCTGTTAAAATTTCAACTTTAAGTCTGCTGAGTTCCATACGCAATATTTCCAGAATTGCTGATGCCTGTCCTGAATATGGATATAAGCGGCCATCCTGATTTTTTGTATAAATTCCCATTTGCGTAAAAAACTTTACCGTATCCGAATAGCCACACTGCGATACTATAGTTTGTGCAAACTCTGGATGTGTCCCATGATAAAATGCGGCTTCCTGATCTACATTTGTGAGGTTACATTTTCCGTTACCCGTTACCAATATCTTTTTTCCAATACGATCCATATGCTCAATAATAGTGACTTTGTGCCCTCTTCTCGCTGCTGTTATGGCAGCCACAATACCAGAAGCCCCGCCTCCAACAATCGCAACTCGCATCTAATCCCTCTTCTCTCTACATTAGTCGAAACATCTTTGCAATTACTACCATAAAGTCTCCGCCTGGCATATTTAGAAGTTCAGATTCTTTTATCCCGTGTAATGACAATACCGTAATCAAATATACAATTGCTCCAATCAGAATTGTAAGCAACGTAGAAAAAACAATTGGTAAAAACATGGCGAGTAACATATTTACTAGCCAACATATTAATCCCATAACACTTGCAGAAATGAGGGGAATAATAAAGGTTCTTTTATACTCTTGTGTATTATGTAAATATTTTTTAATTGACATACTATTCAAAACACACATACAGAAAGAAAAAATGATACATGAAAATACCACAGCAAACAGTTTTAAATCAGTGTATTCCAACATAAAATAAAGTGAAATAAGATGTATCACAAGCGCTATTGCGGCATTCTTAACTGGAATATTCATCCTATTGATACCTTGTAGTACACCCGTTGACAATGTCGATAAGGTATAAAATACAACTGAAATCGAACCAACCTGCAATAATTTCGCAGGAATGTCTATCTCTCCTGTAAAAAGCATCGACATAATTGGTTTTGCAAGAACAGTAAGACCCATCGCACAGGGAATTGCAATCAGCATTGTAAATCTTGTCGCTGTACTTACTTTATGACGTATCATGTGGAAATCACCATTTTCCATCGATTCCGTAAGAGAAGGCATCATGGATGCACAAATAGCACTAGCTAGTGCAATTGGAACATTTGTTAGCACACGGTATTTGCCGGAAAACATGCCCCAATATGCTGTCTGAATATCGCCCATGCCATTTTTTGTCATAACATAATTAAAAATACCTTGATCTAAAGGATCAATAATATTATAAATGGCAGCGCTCAATATTACTGGTAAAATCGTAATCCACAATACTCTAAAAACCTGTGCATACGTTTCTTGATGATGTGAATTATCTTTTGCAACTTTACGTTTTCTCGTGCCACTTTGAAACAAAAGAATCAGCGCAAGAAAAAGAAGTCCTGCGACAGCTCCCGCCCCAGTACCTATGGTTCCACCTGCGGCTCCATATGCATATGAGTATGAGTCTTCACGTAAAAGCACTGCCACCTTAGTTCCATAAGTAAATAAATAGGATGCCATTGCTATTGACATAATTGCATTTACAATCTGCTCCAGCACTTGCGATATCGCAGTAGGCATCATAGTACCCATACCCTGAAAATAACCACGGATAACTCCCATTAACGCAACCACTAATAGGGTTGGTGCTAAAACACGCAGTGCAATTGCACTTCTTGGCTCTGTCATCAATACTCCCGAAAAAAAATCTGCTTCAAAAAAAACAAGAAGGCACACTATCCCGCCCATGATAAGGGCGAGCAAGAGTGCACCTCTAAATACCTTTTGCCCATTACGAAACTGTCCTTTCGCTTGACGTGCTGATACAAGCTTGGAAACAGCTAGTGGAAGGCTATAAGAAGAAAGCAAGAGCATGATTGAATAGATTTGGAATGCCGCTGCATACAAACCATTTCCTTCATCACCGATAATGTTTGTAAGTGGTACTCTATATAGCAGACCTATCAATCTTGATATGATGCCTGCTGTAGCCAAAATACCACCTTGCACTATGAAATTGGAACGTTTGCTTTTTACGCTTCTTCCCATTATTGCCTAATTCCTCATAATGAATCATTATTTTATCTCTACTTTATCTTCTGCAAAATCTTGAATAATGCAAATCCATGTCTTTCCTTGATTCATGACTATTTCATTTCCTTCATTATCATAATACTTTGCAACACCCTCATCATGATTATCAGGATCATCGCCTTCTACAGTACGAATCCAGAATCCATCTACCACCTTACCACCAGTAATATATTTCATTTTTCCACCACTATGACAATCAAATGCTAAATAGTCATTTTCATCTAATTGTATGCATTTACAATACTGCAAAATAATATTGTCATATGATATCTGTTCCCCAGTTAATTCGTCAATCTGGGGGCCTTCAAACTGGAATCTGTAGTATTTCTTATCTTCGCTGTTATATTCAAACCATGGTTTATTAATAAGATAGCCAGGTGCCACATAGGTAGCATCATCGCCATCCTGATTCGTTGTGAGTTCACCATCTTTTGCAAATTTAAACTTTCCCTCATAGGTACTACGATATTCAGTATCATATCCTAATTTTTGTACTCCTGCTTTGATTCCTTCAGCACTCGCATACACGTTATGCGGTGACTTTCTGTCACTTGTTCTATAAAATACAGTACTTCCGATAGCAGATAATCCACTTAAATTATCAACATAATCCTTTTCTAAAAGCTCTACTGCATAAGCTGCTTGTCCATAATGCGCATATATAGCATCAAATTCTAATGCAAAATATACATAATATTCCCTACAGCTTCTGACTGAACCTATCTTCTCGAGATCGGCATAATCCTCAAAAATACCCATTAATCTTGTTATTGAGCCTTCAACCACAGACTCATATACAACGTCTGCACGCGAAATACCACACATTGGTTGCGCTGCTTTTAAATTATTTAGCATAATTGCAACCGGTCTTTTCCTAGCGATTGAAGGGTCCGTTACCCGTCCTGTAAGATAACTTCTTATTTGTCCATCATCAGCTACTTCAGCCTCTTGTTCTGCATTATTATTAGAAATAGACTCCGTTGTAGCAATATTAGTTTCTTCTTCTTCTGCTATATCATTAGATTCTTCTTTACCACACCCAAAACTTAAGAACATTACTGTTCCGATGAGCAAACATGTCACAATCCTCATCCTTTTCATAAAAGTACCTCTTTTCAACATTGTATTAGCGCTCTATATGCAAGGCGCTTAATATATCTTTTTGATTGCTTTCCATAACCACTTCTTCCTCCCTTGAAAGATGGTCATATCCAAGCAAGTGTAACACACTATGTGCAATAAGAAAAGAAAATTCTCTCAAAATTGTATGTCCAAACATAATTGCCTGTTCCTCAACCTTGTCGGCTGACAGCACTATATCGCCAAGGACCAACTCTCCCGAATCAGGATCAAAGCAGTCCTGTGTTATGACACTATCATCCGCAAAATCACTTGGTTTTCTAAAATCAATCATCGGAAAAGACAGAACATCTGTGGCACTATCTATTCTCCTTTGCTCTTTGTTCACCTTCCTTATCGCTTCGTTATCAGTGATCAAAAGGTTAATGCTTACTTCAAAAGGACATTTTTCATGTTCTAACGTTTCTTCCGCTACAGCCCTTAATTGTTCTTCAATATCAAACTTCCAATCCACTTGCTTCTCATAATCAACGTAGAAACTCATAGTATATCACCTCCGATTTGTAGTATTCCTTCATCTGATGAAACATTGAAAGTGTAATGCCTGCATCCTTCAATATACCGCTTTCATATTTTTTTTTGAACACCGCCTCAATGATTTTGTCATAATCCGGGTCTCTATAGGGTTCTTTTTCAAACATATACATAATTGTAGCAACGATAGCATCTGATAACATAACGATGACAGCTTCTAATGTCTTTGGAGACTCATAACACCCTGTATATTCACGAATCAATTGTATAAGAGCCGGAGGAAAATGATACTCTTTTCCAATTTCAATGCTTTTACTTACATGATTCTTTGATTGTAATACTCCGATTTTATGGTAGTATCCACCTGTTTTTGCTAGTAAACTGTCCCCATATAATAGCTTTGTTAATCGATCGCTTAAATACGCGGTATGAATTGCATTATAATATTCGACTGGGGCTGCCTCTTTCAGCTTAGTCAATAATTCATGTTCTGGATTACAAAGTTTATTATATTTACTCTTGTATTTATTGACTATAGTTTTATCCACCACAAGCATTGAAATTAGTAATACTATAGTATTACTAGCAAGCCCTCCCAAGAAAGATACTGATTGTAGCATATAGAGTCCTTTTTCATTCATTAGCATAACAAATACGGCATATAGAATAATGTACTGTCCAAAAACAAGTGCAATTGTCCAAACTATTTTAAAACATTTATTACTGATTCTTAAAATACAAATTACGATGAGTCCTAAAATAAGATACAATAAGAAAAATTCGAATGGCATATTAACTAAAACGGAAAAAATAATCATACAATAAATATACATAATCAATCCAATATGAAAATCAGAAAATAGTAATAAGATTGCCGCCATCGCAGTATAAGGAAACAGCATATAATAATTAGATATTTGTGCCATAAATGCAATCCCAAAAAGACATATTGAATACGAAATACATATTCTTTCATAATGTACTGCATTGTCAAACAAATATTCTTTTGCCATATTTGCCTGTAGCATCATGTATAATATCAATCCGATACCAATGATGCTTATAATGACATTTCGCATAATGGTAGTTGTCCCCATTTCGCCAAAATAAGAAGTAAACCCCACCACAATGGGTGTCATAAAAAATATGGCGGTATAAAACAAATACACTTTTTGACTATTAAATTCAGTTTTGTTTTCATTTTGCATATAATCCCGCCTTTGAAATGTAAGTCCCTTTTGGAACATAAAACATATTCCATGCATAAATATCTGCTATTCCTTAATAATACCCTTTATAAATTTTGCTTTTGGAATAGCCTCTGTAGCATAGCAATAAGCGTCTAACATACAGCTCTTAGCTTCTTTAACCTTAATCGGATCGTTCCCATATATTGTTGCAAGACTTTCTCCTGTTTTTACATAGTCTCCTACTTTTTTAAGTAGTTTGATCCCTACTGCCAAATCAATTTCACTTTCCTTCGTTTGTCTGCCACCACCTAGTATTAGTGAGGCTACTCCTACTTTGTCACAAATAATTTTTGCAACATATCCCTCTTCTACTGAAATTAACGCTTCTTCTATTTTTGCTTTTGGCAATAAGTCTGTATCATATACCGCATGATTATCGCCTCCTTGTGCTGCCACAAACTCAGCCAGTTTATTTAGTGCACTTTTATTTGTAATGGTATTTTGCAACATTTTCCTGGCATCCTCAACATCATCTGCCTTATTAGCACAAAGCAACATATAAGAGCCTAAAGTAAGGCACAGCTCCATAAGATCTTCTGGTCCCTCTCCATTCAATGTATCAATTGCCTCTTTTACCTCTAGCGCATTACCTACATAGTAACCAAGTGGTTGATCCATGTCAGATATGATAGCTATTGTTTTTTTACCCGCCAAATTACCAATGCTCACCATTGCCTTGGCCAGCTCGATTGCGTTTTCCTCGCTTTTCATAAAAGCGCCACTTCCTGTTTTAACATCTAAAACAATTGCATCTGCGCCTGCTGCTAGTTTCTTACTCATGATTGAGCTTGCAATCAGAGGCATATTATCAACTGTAGCCGTAACATCACGAAGTGCATAAAGTGCCTTGTCTGCTGGTGCCAAATTAGCTGTCTGACCCATAATTGCAAGTTTTATTTGATTTACATTTTTGATAAATTGTTCGGTTGAAATGCTAGTATTAAATCCGCTAAAACTTTCCAATTTATCAATTGTACCACCGGTATGTCCAAGGCCCCTGCCACTCATTTTTGCAACTGGAACACCGAGCGCTGCCACCATGGGGGCGAGAACAAGAGATGTCTTATCACCCACTCCTCCAGTACTATGTTTATCTACTTTAATACCCTCAATCGATGATAAATCAAGCATATCTCCGCTATGCGCCATAGCCATGGTTAAATCAACTGTTTCATGAGGGGTCATGCCACGAAAATAAATAGCCATTAAAATAGCCGCCATTTGATAATCGGTTATCTTGCCACTTAAATATCCACTTATCATAAAATCAATCTCTTTCTTGGATAGTTCTCCCCCATCCCTCTTCTTTTCGATCAGTTCTACCATATACATAATTAAAGCACTTCCTTTATCTTAATTTATTTTTTCCATATCAACTATAAGCTACTATTTATGATATGGTTCAAGATGTATAATTCTGTATCCTCGGTATATCTGTTCTAATAAAATCACACGCATCAATTGATGTGGATAGGTCATTTTTGAAAAACTCAAATGAAAATGTGCCTTTTTTATAACTGATTCATGTAATCCTAGCGAACCGCCAATAATAAAAATAATGTGACTTATTCCACTAATACCAATCTTATCAATCACATCAGCAAATTGCTCCGATGTTTGATGTGTTCCTTCTATTTCAAGAGTCACAACATAAGCATCTTCCTTTAAATAACGCAAAATGCTTTCTGCCTCTTTCTTCTTGATTTGTTCATTTAATATAGCACTATTCTTTGCAGGTGTCTTTTCGTCAGCGACCTCAATAATATGCAGCTTACAATATCTTTCCAGTCTTTTAGCATACTCCTCGACGGCCTCCGTAAAATAGCGCTCTTTTAACTTTCCCACTGCGATAATTGTAATATTCATATCCCATATAATTCCTGATATAAATCATCAATTAATTTATTCAGAAAAGCTTTGTCCAGTTTCTCATATCGTTTTGTAATTAAAGCACTAATTGCTTCAATTCTTTTAAAATACTTAACCTCTTCTGCATCATCATCAAATGGCTCTTCTACATATTGTTCTACCATATCCGAGGTATATGATTCTAAAAACCATTGCGTAATTTCTACCGTAAGATTATTTTCATCCTCTGCCTCTTCACTATATTTCTTAGCATCTCTAGCAGAATGAACTCCCATAATAAGAAATACCATAAATAGAATTGTCAATGTGATGTATGATATTATACGTATATTCTCAGCAATATTGATTTGAATCACGCCAGTCATAAAAAGAATCACAAATATCATCCCCAATGTTCCCACAAGAATAAGAAGATATGCTGAAGACTTATAATTTTCTGCTTTTTCTTCTGCTTTTACATAGGCATGCTCAAAGTCAGGTTTTTCCTCTTCTTCCTTTTGTTCTACATCTTGTTCGGATATCTCTTTTTCTTCTTTTAAGAATATGATGGCAATCTTCTTTGCTTTATTGATTTCGGTATTTTCTACCTTCACTTCATACAAATCTGACTTTTCATCCAAGGAAATTTCCGCTGATGGAATATTATTATAAACTAAAAAATCACAGAGTCTGTTCATTAAGGCTTCTTCTCCATACATAACTGCGGATTTTTCTTCCATATCCAGCCTTTCTACAAGTTCCTCACCACAATCACTGCATATTGTAATTCCGGACTTATATTCATTTTTACATTTTGGACACCAAGCCATATCGTTCTCCTTTTTTTATGCTTTATTTTTGAGTTAGATATTCATTAATACCTTCTGCCGCTGCTTTACCAGCCCCCATTGCAAGAATAACCGTGGCTGCTCCTGTCACTGCATCTCCGCCGGCATAAACACCTTCTTTTGTGGTTTTTCCATTGTCTTCATTTGCAATGATGCATTTCCACTTATCAGCCTCAAGTCCTTCTGTTGTAGAAGAAATCAATGGATTTGGAGATGTTCCAAGCGACATAATCACCATATCTAGTTCTATTTCAAATTCTGATCCTTCTTTTACCACGGGTCTTCTTCTACCCGATGCATCTGGTTCTCCCAATTCCATTTCTACACATCTCATTCCTCTTACCCAACCATTTTCATCTGCAAGTATCTCAGTCGGATTTGTTAAAAGGTTAAATATAATACCCTCTTGCATAGCGTGATGTACTTCTTCTACTCTTGCGGGAAGTTCTTCTTCACTTCTTCTATATACAATATGTACTTCAGCGCCAAGTCTGAGCGCTGTTCTGGCCGCATCCATGGCAACATTTCCGCCACCTACTACTGCAACTTTTTTGCCCATCATGAGTGGTGTATCATATGTATCATCAAATGCTTTCATCAAATTACTTCTTGTTAAATACTCATTTGCCGAAAATACACCGTTTGCGTTCTCCCCTGGAATTCCCATAAATTTAGGAAGCCCTGCTCCAGAGCCTATAAAAACCGCTTCATAACCTTCTTCTTTCATAAGCTCATCAATCGTCGTAGATTTTCCAATCACAACATTTGTTTCTATTTTAACACCAAGATACTTTACATTATCAATCTCCTGTTGCACCACTTTACTTTTTGGTAAACGAAATTCTGGAATACCATATACCAGTACTCCACCAGTCTCATGCAATGCCTCAAATATCGTAACATCATAACCCATTTTTGCAAGATCTCCTGCACAGGTAAGACCTGCTGGGCCCGATCCAATGACAGCTACTTTTTTTCCATTTTTATTCACTGGTAATTCAGGTTTGATTCCATTACTTCTTGCCCAATCAGCCACAAAACGCTCTAATTTACCAATTGAAACAGCTTCTCCTTTAATCCCTCTGATACATTTTTGCTCACATTGACTTTCTTGTGGACATACACGACCACAAACAGCAGGTAATGCGGATGATTTACCAATGATCTTACTAGCCTCTTCAAAATTACCTTCTTTTACTTCATATATAAATGCAGGTATATCAATTGCAACTGGGCAACCTGCGATACATTTTGCATTTTTACAATTAATACAACGGGATGCCTCCGCAATTGCTTCTTCTTCGTTATATCCGTAGCATACTTCTTCAAAATTGCATGCACGAACCTTTGCATCCTGTTCTCTTACAGGAATTTTCTTCAAAACATCCATTATTCGTCACCCCCACAGTTTCCGCAACCACCGTGATGAGTGTCACCCTCTTTGTGTCGCAGTATTGCTCTTCCTTCGTCAGTTTTATATAATTGTTGTCTCTTCATCGCTTCATCAAAATTAACTGCATGCCCATCAAACTCGGGTCCGTCTACACAAGCAAATTTTGTTTTTCCCGCAACTGTTAGTCGACAAGCACCACACATGCCGGTTCCGTCAACCATAACAGGATTCATACTGACAATAGTGGGAAGCCCTAATTCCTTTGTTAGTAAACATACAAATTTCATCATAATCATAGGTCCTATGGCAATGCAAATATCATATTTAAGACCTTGATTTTGTACCAAATCCTTAATTACTTCAGTGACCATTCCCTTTCTTATATAAGAACCATCATCAGTCGTAATATAAAGGTTTCCTGCTACTGCTCTCATTTCATTCTCTAGTATGAGCAATTCTTTATTTTTCGCACCTACGATAACATCTACATTGATACCATTTTCATGAAGCCATTTAACCTGTGGGTATACGGGAGCTGTTCCAACACCACCCGCCACAAAAAGAATTTTTTTCTTTTTAAGCTCATTCAGTTCCTCATTAACAAATTCTGAAGGCTGACCAAGAGGTCCAGTGAAATCTCTAAATGTATCTCCCTCTTTTAAAGTAGACATCCTCTCGGTTGAAGCTCCAACAGTTTGGAATACAATTGTAATCGTTCCCGCTTCCCTGTCATAATCACATATTGTCAATGGAATTCTCTCACCCTTCTCATCCATTTTGACAATTACGAACTGCCCTGGCAAGCAGGTTTTCGCAATTCTTTTGGCTTCAACATTCATTAAATAAATATTATCTGCCAACATCTCTGCCTTTAAAATTCTGTACATGATATATTTCTCCTTATAATTTTATTATATAGTCCTTAGACTGAATAGCACTCAAAACATTAGTGAAAAAAGTGAAAACTCATATAACCCTGTTTCCTGATTGATTGTTACATTATACAACTCTCCTGTTCTTACATCAACACCAAAATACCTTCCTGTACTTTCTTGTGAGGAATCTTTTTCTTTAAATTCTTCAACAATATAATATACTCTTGAACCGGCTTTTGCTGCAGCATTGCATTTATATAAATTGATGCCATCTCCATCTTTAGGCTTGCCTACCAAATCTAATAGTTCTCCCTTCCCAAATAAAGTAATGATAACTGCTTGTTCTGCCGCTTTTGTATCCACTAGAGATACAATCTGTAAATTATATTCTCGTTTCACTACTTCACTACAAATACCTTCTCTACTGACCGCCATAAAATAGAATGTACTATTATTAAGAGGCATTGGAATTGGTGTTACATATTCTTTTGCATCAATTGTAGGCTGTGAACCATCATCCGTATAATATATAATTGCGTCTTGACTACTTTCAACATCTACCGTAACCGCTTCTGGTATCGTATAATTACCACTTTCAGGCTCTATCATTGGCATCGTTGGCATCTTTAATTCTACAGTAAATGTTCTTTTAACAGATGTGCTCATGACACCCCATTCATTTACAAAAACTGCAGTTATTATATTTGATCCTTCATTTAAAAATATCCCATCTTGATAGAGTTTACTTGACAGAGTCGGTTCTTTACCATCAACAGTATAATATATCGATCCTTTACTGCTAACAAGTAATTTTAATTTTTCGGATTTGTAATAGGTTCCTTCCTCCAGACTGAATTCTGGTGGAATAGCAGTATACTCATCAAACATAGCTGCAATCTGAATATCTTTGCACTCACTGATTAACTGATTAATTGCTTTATAATTACCTTGTTTTTCATATATCATTACAATTTCTTCGTAAATATCCTTGTCGGACTGATCTATGTATAATAATGGTAGCATAACCGCTATGGCCTCATCATACTTTTCTTACTG
>Ga0209373_10004548_pt1 | contig 11862 bp, 9 predicted proteins | sample Higcelweek5metaG_FD_187173 | JGI IMG/M metagenome (GOLD analysis project Ga0209373, IMG submission 187173) | Freshwater pond sediment microbial communities from the University of Edinburgh, under environmental carbon perturbations - High... | ecosystem: Environmental > Aquatic > Freshwater >... | reverse complement strand
AAAGCTGAAGAAATGTACCTATTCAAGTGCTTGTTCTTGTGTTCCGAAAATTTTGAAAATGGATGAGAAACCTGAGATGTCGAAAATTTCTTTTATGGTAGGTTGCATTTCACACAAGTTTAATTTGCCGTTTATTGCCATCATCTTTTTCTGGGCAACAAGGAAAACCCGAAGACCAGAGCTGCTTATATAACTCATATTTTTGCAGTTAAAGACAATCTTAGTTTCACCACTGCTAATTATTCCTGAAATTTCTTTTTCGAATGAATTGAAATTAGTGGTGTCTATTCTGCCTTCAATTTTCAACACGCAAAAACCGTTGATCTTCTCTTTTGTAATGTTCATGATTGTATTTTTTTCTTTAAAGTTAAAATATTTTTACCCTGCTCTCTTTTATAATTGACATGATCCATGATCTTAAAAATGAGAAATATACCCAAACCTCCTATTGGCCGTTCTTCGGCAGGAAGGTTAACATCTGGTTGTTTCATCGAAGTAGGGTCAAAAGGTATCCCTTCATCTTCGATTTCAACTTCTATTTCCTGATTCAACAACGAAACCGAAATCTTGATCGTATGCTCGTTTTTATCGGGGTATCCATAAAAAATAATGTTTGAAACAGCTTCTTCGAGCACAAGGTTAAGGTTCATTGTTAATGGCATGGGAAGATTCCATTTTTCCGATAGTTCTTCAATCTTTTCGGCTAAAGCAGGCAGTTGATCTACCCTATTCGTAATGATTATTAATTCTTCCATATTTTCATTTTCCTCGATAAAGTATGCACATCATCGTAAGATCGTCAGATTGCAGGCAGTCGTTTACATGGATTACCACATCGCGGGCTACACTCATTACAATCTCAACGGGCTCTAAAGTTCGTGCCGATAAAAGACTCTGAATCAGCCTCTCTTCGGTGAAAAGTTCCTGATCCCAGTTTTCGGCTTCAGTAATACCATCGGTATACATGAAAATGCGATCATCTTTTAATATGGTCCGTTCTTTTTCTTCATAATCGAAACTATCGAATAACCCAATTGGTATGTCTTTGGTGATTTCAAACGTTTCAATTTTCCCCCCAGCATGGATAATTGCGGGAGGATTGTGCCCAGCATTCACATACCTTAAATGGCCGGTTTCAACGTTTAATATTCCGATGAAGAAAGTTACAAACATGCTTGAATCATTTCCCTGAGAAAGCGATTTGTTGAGCATGTTGACTATTAACCGTGGCGATTGTTGGTTTGGAGCAACAGTGCGCAACAATGTGCGTGTGATGGCCATAAACAACGATGCCGGAACTCCTTTTCCCGATACGTCGCCAATTGCAAAACAGAGGTGCCGGTCGTCGATGAGGAAAAAATCGTAGAGGTCGCCACCCACTTCACGAGCTGGTTCCATCATCGCAAAAAGATCGATCTCTGTCATGTCGGGGAACGGAGGAAAAATTTTAGGGATCATTCCCATTTGTATTTCGCGGGCAATGCGAAGCTCGCTCTCAATTTTCTCCTTGGCCGAAGTGGTTTGTTTCAGGTTTTCAATGTATTTCTTCAAGTCTTTCTGCATGTGAAAAAATGAGTCATACAGATTCTTCATCTCGTCTTGAGTCTTTATTTCGGGCAAATCAGCATTGAAATTCCCCTCTGCAACTTCGTGTGCCGACTTTGCAAAATGGCTAAGCGGTGACAGTTGCTCTGAAACAATTTTAGTGACAATGAATGTAAGCAGAATCAAGCCAATTGAAACTAAAATAATTAGTATAATGGTGATTCCACGCAGAGGCAAATACATTTCAGCTTTTGGAAAAATTACAGCCAATGTCCAGTTGCTTGAAGGTAGCGGAGTAAAATACATTTTCCGTTCTACACCACGTAGGGTGCTCGATACAAAATCGGTTTTGCCTTTTTGCATTTCACGTCCAATATTTCGTAGTTCAGTGCTGTTTAGCTCATTGGCCACACTGAAAACACTTTGGTTCATGATCCAATCCTTATTGGGATGGGTAATGAATGTTCCGTTTCTAGATATTACTGAAGCATAACCTGTTTCGAGTATCTTCACTCCTGAAACAATGGTGGTAAACCAATCGAGGGCTAAATCCATGGTTATAATTCCCACCGCTTTCCTCTTTCCGTTAATCGTTCTGAAAAAGGGAACAGAGTAGGTTGTCATTAACACATTGCCACCACCGGTATCATAGTATGGTTCTGTCCAATAGGGTTTTTCTAATGTCATTGGTATTTGAAACCAGTCCATCACAAAGTATTCGTATTCTGGATTTCCCAGTTGTATGGTTTTGATAATGCCATTTTCGCGAAACGAATAGGGAGAAAAATAGTGTCCCTGATCTTTAAAGAAATCGGGCTCAAAGGCAATAGCGCTGCCCATTATCTCGGGGTTATTTTCGACAATTCGACGGGTAATGCTGTAAACCGAATCGCTGCTGAGATCTGAATTCTCGATAATCCATTTGTAGTTATTGGTAATTTTAGTAATTGGGTTTAACACCTGCTCTGTCTTATATACCGTATTGTTGGCTATTGCTTCGGCATTTTTAAAGGTCATTTCCTCAATTTGTTTTTTCGAGAAAAAATAGAAGACAGAAAGCGAAATGAGAAAAAGAAATACGCAGAAAGTGAGTACATAAAAAACAATACGCGAGGCTAGCGATTTGTTGATGTTAAAGATCATTCTCATATTTCTTTTGTTAAAAATTTGATTTTTAATTGCCTAACACAGGTTTATAGAACTCGGTAAGATTAATTTTCTTTTCGATATAACCTTCTTCTATCAAAATACTTTGGGTTTTGTGAAAATCTGATTCAGAGAGTTCTCCCTTTTTTACATTTTTTGTGCCCGGCTCAATAAGTTCAAGCATCTTGTCCAGCATCCATTTCTGGTGTGCAAGGTTAGTTGGAATGTGTTCTTCTTTCATCAAATTCAATACAACATCGAGGGTTTCTTGTTTGTTTTCCTTTGCGTATTCCCAGCCTTTGAGTGAAGCCCGCACAAACTTCTGCAAGTCTTCTTTGCGGGTTAACCATGTTTTATTCAAACAGTAAAGGCCATCTTCGGGTATATTGTATCCAAAATCGGAGCAAAGAAAGGTGTTCAGTTCTTCGGGATTAATCCCTGCATTGATAATCTGATCAAATTCGTTGTACAACATTACAGTCATCGCATCAATTCCATCGAGCATAAACAGATTGATGGTTGACAAGATAGGAACCCATGTCACTTTGTAGTTGCTTGAATTGATAAGTGCCTTAGGTATTTCGTCAAACCCACTCTCCCAAATTCCTATTCTTTTGCCGTTTAAATCGGATAATTTACTGATGTTACTACTCTTTTTTGCTACAAAGAGTAAGGCTGAATTTTGTGACATTTGGGCAACGTTCACCATATCGAGTCCTCTGTTTTTCATCGAAAGTGCAGAAACAAGAAACAGCGAAATAATATCAGACTGTTCACTTTCCAAACGTTCGGTAGCCATTACCGAAGCAGATGGATGTACTATTTTCACATCGATACCTTCTTGGGTATAAAAACCTTTCTCCAGAGCCATGTAATAACCTGCAAACTGGGCTTGTGGCAACCAGTGTGGCGAAAATGTGATTTTTGGCAATTGGCTAAATGCAAAAAGTGAGAAAAGAATAAAAGAAAAAAGCAGGGTTGACTTTCGATTCATTGCAATTCTTTTTTTGAAAAATGAACTGCTCCAAATTACGAATTATAGTAAAACAATTGTTACTATAAGTGCCTAAATTTTTGAGTGCCCAAATTGCCTAAAGTAAGAACACAATTCTTATGCATTTGAAGAATGACTCTTAATATGGAATCACACAAATCAACAACTGCTTATTTTTGAACTTTAGGCACTGAATAGTTACAAACAATTAATAAAATTACTGTTGTCCGGTAAAAAAATGTTTCAAAATATTTCGCTGCGATGCAGCTTAAGCTTTGTTTATAATTAACTATCTACAACCATTTTGCTACATTGCAGCAAAAGCAAGTAAACAAAAAATCAAGCTCCTTAGGAGCAGAGCATTCTTAAACAGTTGAAATTAAAGACCTTTAAGCCTTCTCAGCTATTTTTAGTATCCTTGTTAAGCTAATTAAAAAAATCGAGGTTCTTAATTCTTACAAAAAAAAGCCTCACAGCTAATCCTGCAAGGCTTTGATTTTCTGTGGAGAATATCGGAATCGAACCGATGACCTTTTGACTGCCAGAAAAAAGACAACCCAAATTTAAATTCTACATAAAACAATTTAATAAACTTTAATGCCTTAAATACAGCATCTTACAAATATCATACATGAAAATATATTGCAAAATAATGAAATAAAATGTAATTTTATACCTGAAATGTTTCTCCTATGTTTCACCCAACTTAAAAACTTCAGGTATGGCATCAGTAAAAGCTCAAATAAATATTCACAAAAAGAACGCTAAAGGAGAACATCCAATAATTATTCAAATCATTCATAATAGAAAAAAGAAAACGTTTTTTCTTGGACATTATCTGCTCACATCTGAATGGGATGCTTCAAAACAAATGGCAATCGAAAAAAGCAGCGATAAAGACCAGCTGTTATACCTCAAACGACTAAATTCAAACATAGCTAAAAAGATAAGTGAGATTAAGAAAGCTATTGTTGATCTGGAAGAGAAAGGATCTGCTTTTTCAGTTGATGCAATCGCTGATCAAGTAATTCAGAAAAAAAATACTATGACAGTTTTTTCGTACTGTGATAGGATCCATCAGAAGATGCTAAATGCTGGTCGTGTTGGAAATGCAAATTACTATATCAATTCATTACAAGCCTTTAAAAAGTATCGCAAATTCAAAGACTTGACTTTCGATGAACTAACCTACAAAATAATTATTGGTTTTGAGGAGTACTTGCAGAATGAGAAATGCAAACCTAATTCAATTGCAGCCTACATGAAAGCATTAAGAGCATTATACAACTTTGCGATTAAAGAGGGTTATGCAAAAAAAGAGCTCTATCCGTTCAACGCTTATAAAATAAAGTTAGAACGAACCACAAAAAGAGCAATAATAAAAGGCAATATTTCTGACATTAAAGAACTTGACTTATCAAGTACTCCAGGTCTGAATAAAGCAAGAGATCTTTTCCTTTTTAGTTTTTACACCCGGGGCATGTCGTTTGTCGATATGGCTTTTCTTAAAGTCAAAGACATTTCTAATGACAGGTTAGCTTACACAAGGAACAAGACAAACCAAAAATTCACAATCAAATTCACTCAACAAATGAAGGATATTGTGTTCAAGTATAATGATATGTCTGTGCCTGAAAGCTATTTATTGCCAATAATAGACCCGAATAACGATGATCCATATCGGTCATATAAAACAAAACTTAGAAGCGTAAACAGAAAGCTCGAGAAAATTGGCAAAATGATAAAACTTCCCGTTACCCTTACCACCTATGTTTCCCGACACTCCTGGGCAACTATTGCAAAACGCGAAGGCATTTCAACCGCAATTATTTCCGAAGGCTTAGGCCACGAAACCGAACGTACAACTCAAATCTACCTCGATAGTTTTGAAAACGACGTTCTGGACAATGCCAACGATCTTATTACAAATTTCTGATTTGCTTCATTTAAAATTGATTAATCTTTTTGTTAATTTATCTTTCTACATAATATTTTCGGTAATTCATAGTTTTTAGTTATAAAAACCCTTTTTGATAAATATTATGCAACAAGAACTACTACGCCATATCCATTGCATCAAACATGTTCATTTTAAATGGTTTGATATTGCCATTGGTATCTTGTATTTCCTGTTTCAATCCTATCCTCCATCATCAAATACAACGCCAAATGAAAAACCAAAAAATCCACAGTTATCTAAAACTCCACTCCAAAGCAAATGCAATTGTATTTCAAAATGAATTTATTAGCGAGCTGATCACCTTTAACGATCATGTTTCGGTTGATAAGTATTATCATTTTATAGAAAAGAAAAACGAAGATGCGTTCATCGTTTATCTGGATAATCTGACATTGATAAATGGTGACTCTTCCAAATATTTCAAGTGTCTCCATAAACAATTTGAGGATGCACTTTCTTATTTTAAAGACAACAATGGTTTCCTGATTCATAAAAACTTGGTAATTAAAGATAAAAATGGAAACTCTCTTGCTTTCGAAGAATTATCTTCTGAATTAAAACACAAAATTTCCTCTTTCATTTCAATTCAAAAAACCAGTTTGCATTGTTTCCTTTCAAAGCTGAACCTTTCAGATAACCACATTCCCAGGACTGTTCTTAAATGGAATGGTACAAAAACAGATTTCATCGAACTTGCTACAGCTATCTATGAAGGGGGGTTCATCACTTCTGAAAATGGCTCTTTCTCAAAAAAGGAATTCATGGAACAATTTTCAAACATCTTCAATCTCGACATCCAATTTTATAAAAACTTACTTAGCAAAGCTATGGTTAGGGAAAATTCTGCAACATTTACGTATAAGCTAAATGCCATATTAACAGAATTTTACAAGCGTCTAATTAACTAAAAAAAAAGGTGTACTACAACAAAGTACAACAAAAAACGGCCAAAATGACCCTTTTTTGCACTTTCTCAAAATTTTAAAAGCTTGATTAACTGCTTTTTATGAATTTAGAAAAGAAAAAATATAGGTGTACTTTGTTGTAGTACGCCTTGCAACCAAATCTCCTGCTCTACTATTGCATGCAGTATTCATCACTAAAACTGTTTGCCATGGAAGTAATTACAATCGAAAGCCAGGCTTTTTCAAAACTCCTCAACAACCTGGAATCCCTAACTCTTGAAATCCGTTCCCAGAATCTAAACCTTAAACCCAAAGACGACCAAACAAAGCCAAAGGAAAAACTTGCATTGGGTGATCAATGGCTCGACAATGAAGATGTTTGCATGGTGTTGAGGGTTACTAAACGCACCCTTCAGAATTATCGCGACAACTTCGTGTTACCCTATTCTCAAATCGGAAAGAAAATCCTATACAAAGCTTCCGATGTCCAAAAACTTCTCGAGAAAAACTACATCACCCTCGACACGCCATAAATCCCTAATGTACTCAGAAACTCAGTCACTAAGTTTTCCTAATGACTTTTTTCTAATGACGAATGACTTTTTCCCACTCAGGTACTCAGTCACTCAGTTACTCAAATCTCATTACTCACAATCTCAAATCTCAAATCTCAAAGATCATGTACATCTATAAAGACATACTCGTCAGCTCCAACATCGACTACCTATGGAGCAAGAAAAACAGAGAACCCATCAAATCAGCCGAATCCATCGTAATTCATTACACGGCCGGTGCAAGTGCCCTCTCTTCTGCCCGGTACCTGACCACCGACAACACGCCCGTATCTGCACATCTATTAATTGGCCGCGATGGCAAAATAATTCAAATGGTCGATTTTCAAACACAAGCCTGGCATGCAGGGAAAAGCCAACATTTGGGAAAAACAGATTTAAACGCCTGGTCAATCGGCATTGAACTCGATAATGCCGGACTACTCCACGAACGCGATAAACGCTTTTATGCATGGTTTGGCAAACGAATTCCCGACGATCAGGTTGTTCAACTGGTCAACCCGCAAACGGGGTTTCATGCGTATTGGCAGACCTACACCGAAAAGCAGCTCAACATGCTAAACGAGGTTTGCAAACTATTACTCTTCCATTATAAAATCAAACGCATTGTTGGTCATAATGAAATTAGCTTGTCCGGAAAGATCGATCCCGGCCCCGCTTTCCCCATGTCCGACTTCAAAAAACTAATCTATGGCTAATCCTCAATCAAATCACTCAGGCACTAAGGTACTAAGTTACTCAGGAACTCAGTTTCCTAATGACTTTTTTCTAATGACTTTTTTCTCTAAGGAACTCAGGCACTCAGGCACTCAAATCTTAATACTTAATACTAAAAATCTCACATCTTCTTCATGACCCTTCCCATCACACTCATAGCCTATGCCCTTTCCGAAAAGGTGGTCAATCAGCTGAGACTTTACCTTTATCTGAAAGAAAATTGCAGTGGCCATTTTCGTGTAGATGAGAAGAAAATCAATCATGCGTGTGAGTTCCTGGGGCTGAAATCTGAAAAGACATTTTATAAAAACCTCAACTGGTTGATCCAAAACAAATGGGTTGCCTTCAACTCGAGAACAAATAGTTGCAGGATCATCAGTTTTGCCCGGTTATGCCATAAATTAAAAATCACAACCAAAACTGGGGTGCATTTTGAAACCGACGATTTCCAAAATTTTCGCCCATTTCTTTATGCGGCAATATTTGCCTGGACAATCAGGCGCAAAGATTGGCACGAACGACAGCCGGTGCGGAAAAAAGGGCGCGCCAGAAAGAGCATGTCAAAGCCAAAACGCCAGATGCCCAATCGGTATTTGGGGAAAATATTGCGCCTCGATCAATCCACCATTTCCCGTTACAAGGTGGTTGCCTCAACAGCTGGCTATTTATCGTTTCAACATCAGTTTGCAAATACTGAACTGCCCGAAATGATGCTCTATTCAATGCAAAAGTACCAACCAGAAGATGCGCATCTTTTGGTAATGCACAAAGGCACAATCCAGCGTCAGCAACCCGACACAATCAAACACTCCATTCACCTTAAGCACTGCCGTACCCGCTCACCTTAGCTCAAGTCGCTGAGCTATGTTTCTCCTCCTTGGAGGGGTTGGGGTGATTAACCATGTAACTTGAAATATTGGCAATAAAAAAACCAGATTTTCATCTGGTTTTTAGGGATCATTTCCTTTACACCGTCATAATCAGCCGCTCGTGTCCCTCCTCCCCAGGTTATTGGCACTCACTTACCCGCAAATGAATCTATTGGTAAAAATAATAATTCAAGTTCTTTGAAATACGAAACGTTCAAGTTTTCTCTTATTAACTCCTTCTCCAAATGGAGAGGGCTGTGGTGAGGTGGAAAAAACTTCAACCGTAATGAAAGGAGTGTAGAGGAAAACATGAAATTTTTCCTCGGAACGAGTTCAACGAAACGAAGTGGAGTTAAAGGGGATACAAGAGGGAAACGAGGAACGAGTTTTCCGATTGTATCGAGTTAAACCGAACACAAAAAAAATAGAAAAATAGTAGTGAGGTAAAAGGAGTGTAGAGGAAACGAGCTTGCGAGTTCAACCGAACACAAAATTTATTTTTTATTGGTGAGGTTAAAACTTTCCTCGGAACGATACCGATTGCTATCGTGTACAAGCACACCTTAAAAAATAAACAATCTGTGATTAAAGGAGATGAAAGAGGGAAACTTGAAAAAATCCTTTTCTCTAAATTCTTTGAACATTTCACGTCTAAATATTCGGTTTATAATTCGTTATTGTTAAATTCGGGGTTTAAAATAAATTCCAATGCCGAACCAGAACCCGGAACAAATAGCCAGAGATCAAATTGATAAGCAATTAACAGCCTGTGGTTGGCTTATTCAGGGACTTAAAAAAATTAATCTTCACGCTGGAATTGGAATTGCTGTAAAAGAATATCTAACCGATGTTGGCCCTGCCGACTATGTTTTATTTGTTGACGGCAAACCCTGTGGAGTAATTGAAGCAAAACGTGAAGAGGAAGGACATAAATTGAATGTCCACGAAGACCAATCTGAAGGTTATGCCAATGCCAAACTCAAACACCTCAAAAATGAACCGTTACCTTTTGTGTATGTAAGTACAGGCGAAATAACTAGGTTCACCGATTTCACAGATCCCAAACCAAGGGCAAGAGAACTGTTTTGTTTTCATCGACCTGAAACATTGAGAGAATGGCAGAAAAGAAATAAATCGCTCAGAAAAAGATTACTTGATTTACCAGTTTTGCCAACTGATGGATTAAGGGACTGCCAAATCAAAGCTATCAACAAATTAGAAGAATCATTTAAAGCAAACAGGCCAAAAGCCTTAATACAAATGGCCACTGGTTCGGGAAAGACCTTCACGGCCATAACCACTATTTACCGTTTGCTGAAATTTGCCAAAGCCAAAAGGGTATTGTTTCTAGTAGATACGAAAAATCTTGGCGAACAGGCCGAACAGGAATTTATGTCGTTTGTACCCAACGACGACAACCGAAAGTTTACTGAACTATACAGTGTTCAACGATTAAAATCAAGCTACATAGCCACCGATAGCCAAGTCTGTATCAGTACCATCCAACGTTTGTATTCCATCTTAAAAGGAACTGAATTGGATGAAAAGGCAGAAGAAGAAAATCCGAATGAAAGGAAATTTCAAGCAAAAGAAATTCCACCTATTGAGTATGATCCTAAAATGCCCATTGAGTTTTTCGACTTCATTGTCATAGATGAATGTCACCGCAGCATTTACAATTTGTGGAAACAGGTGTTGGAATATTACGATGCGTTTGAAATAGGCTTAACAGCAACACCCGACAAGCGTACAATAGGTTACTTTAATCAGAATCTGGTTAGTGAATATTCTCATGAAATGGCTGTTGCTGATGGTGTAAACGTGGGTTACGACGTTTTTATCATCGATACCAAAATAACTCAGCAAGGGGGAACGCTTTGGCAAGGTGAATACATTGAACACCGGGAACGATTGAGCAGGAAAAAGAGAATGGAATTGCAGGATGAAGATGAAAATTATTCATCAAGGCAATTGGATAAAGATGTGGTCAATCCCAACCAGATCAGAACAATTATCCGGTCGTTCAAAGAACATTTACCATCCATTTTTCCCGACCGTTTTTCCACCTCTCCTTCAGGAGAGGGCCGGGGTGAGGTTTTCGAAGTTCCCAAAACCTTGATCTTTGCAAAAACCGATAGTCATGCCGATGACATCATTCAAATTGTAAGGGAAGAATTTGAAGAAGAAAACAGGTTCTGCAAGAAGATCACTTATACTTCAGATAAAGACCGTGTTGATTCAGACGAAAAATTGCTGGAAAAAGGCGAAGATCCCAAAACTACCTTGGCTCAATTCCGGAACGATTATCATCCCAGAATAGCAGTTACAGTGGATATGATTGCAACTGGTACTGATGTGAAACCATTAGAGTGTTTGCTTTTTATGAGAGATGTTAAAAGCAAGAACTATTTTGAACAGATGAAAGGCAGGGGAACTAGAACTATTGATTTGGATAGTTTGAGAAAGGTTACACCAACTGCCAAAAGTACCAAAGATCATTTTGTCATTATCGATGCCATTGGTGTTACCCGAAGCCTGAAAACTGATAGCAGACCATTGGAAAAAAGACCAGGCATACCCCTGAAAGAGTTATTGCAAGCAGTTGCTGTTGGCGTACGCGACGAAGAATTGTTTACTTCACTGGCCAACCGGTTAACCCGTCTCGATAAACAAATTACGCCAAAAGAAAAACAAAAATTTGCTGAATTGGCCAATGGCAAAAGTGTTTCGCAAGTGGTGAAAGAGTTGCTGAATGCCTATAACCCTGATGTAATTGAGAATTTAGAATTGATAGTTGAAAATGAGATGTCCGCTGAAAGTCCCGATAAAAAACAAGCTGCATTCTCCATCCTCCATTCTCAATTAATAGATGAGGCTGCCAGAGTGTTTACTGGTGAACTGAATGAATACATTGAAAATGTGCGTAAAGCACATGAGCAAAGGATAGATTTAGCGAATCCTGATGAAGTAGTTCATATTGGTTGGGATCAGGAGAACAAGGATAAGGCCTATGAACTGATAGTTGAATTTTCAGAATGGATGGAGCAGCATAAGGATGAATTGACAGCATTACAGATATTTTATAATCAGCCATTCAGAAGAAGGGAACTCACTTATACCATGATTAAGGAAGTATTGGAGAAGCTGCAAAGTG
>Ga0209373_10004546_pt1 | contig 11863 bp, 5 predicted proteins | sample Higcelweek5metaG_FD_187173 | JGI IMG/M metagenome (GOLD analysis project Ga0209373, IMG submission 187173) | Freshwater pond sediment microbial communities from the University of Edinburgh, under environmental carbon perturbations - High... | ecosystem: Environmental > Aquatic > Freshwater >... | reverse complement strand
TGATCGGAACTCATTTTCAGGGTATCCTTGGCCAGCAGCCCCAAAATCGCGGGACAGGCTCCGGTAAAGAGCGAAAGCAGAAAAATGTAGGCGCAAAACGCCAGGTAGCCAGGTGTCCGGATGACCGCCCGCAGTGTGTCGATCATCCGGGTTTCCGGCAAATGGCGGTCAAGGTCGGGAAGCGCAGCATACATGACGGTTCCGACGATGCGTAACAGTACGATGAAGCCCAGGCAGCACTGGAATACCAGCCGCGACGAATGATACGCGAGCAGCCATGTGATGGCGAAAGTTATGGCGATGACCGCAGTTTGGTAGATCAGCCGGTTGTTGCCCAAAAAGCGGCCGCGATATTCGGCCGGAACAATGGTGGACAGCATTGGGAACCAACTGTCGACATACATTCCGTAGCCGATGCCGTAAAGACACATGGAAAGGAAAATCAGCGGCTCCATGAACGGGGTCGATACCCACCCGACACCGACCAGGAGAACCATCGCGACGGTGGACAGCGAGAGGCCAATGACGCCGGCGGAAATCTTGCCTATCCGCTCGGTCCACTGGGCAAACGGGATCAACGTGAAGATGCTGACAAAAATCGGCAGCGCCAGATAAAGAAGAATTCGGTCATCAGGTACTCCCAGGCGGGCCAGATAAAGCAGCATGAAGCTGTTGGTGAACATGATTTCGCCGATTCCATAGAACATGCAGGCAACATAAATGTAATGCATGAGCTTGAATCGTTTTGCTGTCGTCATCTCCTGACCGTCTGCGGTCATAATCGGCAAAAAACGGACTTTATTCATACTGTGACTTTTGCAAATTTCGCGTTATATCATAACTGGCAACAGCCAATCGATCATGGTCATTTGTCTTTAATATGAATATGGTCTATCTTTTCAACCAGTTCGACATCATCGGCGGATACATTGTCCATAACACGACCGTCATCCAAGACGTTGACCTGTTTTTGGTCCAGGGCCCGGAACATGCGGATCAAGTCCCAGGTGCCGCCCCAGCTGAACCAGAGCGTCGAAACCACGGCGACCACGCCGCTAAGTATAAACTGATTGAAGAAAAACCACTTTACCCACCAGTGCATCGGCCAGGGGCTGAAGGCATTCCAAATGATAACCCCTAAAAATGTGCAGCAGAAACTCCAACAGAACGACCAGATGAAGACCGACCATGTAATGATCTTGTCGCCGCGGGTGTATTCATCGTTGATGCCGATGAGTTTCCTGAAAAAATCGCGAACATTTTTGATGCCATGCTCAATCTTCTTGCCTTCGCGCTGGTATTTGCCGCGATGCAGCATGCGTTCTATATTGAACACTTCGCGACGGGACAGCAGCGAAACAACCACATAGATGGTAATCGAGAAGAGCATGCTTGCAAGGGCAATTTCCTGTGAATTGATCGGAAATTTTGTAGGGATCACTCTCCACAGGATGTAGGGTTCAAAGGGATAGGATGCCGTTTCGACAACCCCGGTGAAGCCTTCCAGCCAGCCATTGCGTTCCAGCATCGGATATATGGTTCCGGCCCAGATGCTCTGGCAGACGGCTCCGCAGGTGGCAATTCCGGAACCGATGATCAGGGCGCAAAAGGCTCCGGCTGTTGTCCCGCGTTTCCAGTAAAGTCCGCCGATAATGACGATGCCGGCGCCGCCGGTCCAGATGGCCCCGGTAATGGCAAAAAACATCAGGATATAATCCACTTGCCCGAAGAACATGCTGAAGCAAAATGCGAAAGCCGCAACGGAAGCGATCATAATGCGCAGAAGCCGTATCTGTTGAACCGGGGTGACGGGTTTGCCGTGCAATGGCAGAATAATATCTTGCACCAGGATACTGCCCCAACTGTGCAGATAGGAGGTATCTGTCGATACCATCAGAAAGATTCCAATCGCACAGAATATCCCGACCATACCGATGGGCAAAATGTATTTCAGGGCCATCGGCACCCGCATCTGTCCGAAAATAGTTCCGAAGACCTGAGCTTTTTGTGGAGATATCGAGCGGATCGCGTCGCTACCGATGGTCAACATGGGCTCTTTATCAACGGATTCTGCCGTCGCAGGGGAACTCGTATTAATGGATGGTTTGCGGACGGAATTCAGGCTATTCTGCAGAGCAGGCGTTATTTTGCCGGTTGCCAGATAATGGCGGTACTCCTCACGCATCGGGTCAAATGTGCGGTCTGAGGCAACATCATCAAATGCCTTTTGCGCCAAAGCATTGCGGCAGGCCGCCGATCCGACGTTGCCGGTTACAAAGGCCGGACTGTTAAGAAAAGTATAGGCGACCACGGCCAGTAGGATAAACATCATACTGGAAAAACCGGCTCGCCAGGTGCCCAGAATTCCCCCCATTTTTTGCTCATGCGCATCCTTGGCCGCGGCATTGTAGCCCTGGGTGCCCGACCAGCTCATGCGGCCGATAATACCGCCGAAAATACCGACGGCGACGAAAAAGAGGTTGAAATCGCGTAGATTGTTTATGTCAAATGGATTAAGCATGCTTTCCCCGGCGGGGCGATCCAGCAGGGTCGGTGCCAGATCATGGAACCAGGAAAAACGCCAAATGATATAGCCGACGATAATGGCATACATGGGGTAACTCAAAAGCCCCTGAACGCAGTCAGTCACCATAAGCGTGATCTGGCCGCCCATGCAGACGATCCAAACAGCCAGACCCAGCAACAGCGCCATAACCAGACCAAAAGTTGGGAAGATCATGCCGAAAATGTCAGTCTGAAGAGGAAGATCGCAGAAATATACCAGGAATCGGGCTCCCACCGCCGGGAACAAGCTGTAGTTGAGGATCCCGGAGATCGATTGAAGAAAGGCAGCCACAATACGGAATGGCCGATTATAGCGGATTTCCAGAAATTGCCCCATGGTCATTGCCCGGGTTTCACGGAAACGGTAAGTGCAGTAACCGGTTAATCCCATGACGATTCCGATGGGGGCGGCTATCGAATTCCAGAAGCCATAGGCAAAGCCGGAATGATACATGGCCTCGTACATCGCCACCAGGCTGATGAGCCCCATGCCCGCCTCGCCGCTGGCCACGCAAACGACATAACGTCCGGCAACACGTCCGGCCGTCAGGAAGTCCGATACCCCTTTGATGTATTTCCGGCTCTTTAAACCGATGCCAAGTACCACGATCAGTGGAATACAAACAATCGTCCAATCAATCCAATGCATTTACTTCCCTTTTTTAATGTTGGTCACTGACGCTTCTTTGCCGGACGCGGATTACAGTTCCTTAAAGAAGGCCGGTATTGAGGTCGTCATCGTTTAACCACTCTGAGTTATTTTGTTATCTGGCTCACTACTTGTGACCGCAACAACTGAAATATACCGTCGGCCAGCACGGCATTTCCCACGGACGTGAGGTGAACGCCGTCGGGCAGCGTATAGCGGTCATGGTCGTTAACACGGATCAGTTTCGTCAACACCTGATTGAGATCGAACAGCGGATAATGGTTTTCCGCCGCGAACTGGCGGGTAATTTCAACATAGCGGTCAATGCCCATTTCCGCCTCGGTTCGTTCCAGATACTCGCGATAGCGGGGATCTTTCCAGTAAATATGCCATGCCGTGAATACCGGCGGAAAGGTAATGACGAGCACGCGGGTTTTCGCGGGTAGTCGCTCTCTGAAATGAGCCAGGTGTGTTTGAAACTCAGCCGGAGGGACGACCCGCGCCGGATCGGAAGGATCATTGTTGTTGCCGCCGAATTCCAGCAGAATCCAGTCGGGATCATTACTCAGAACGTCCCGATCCATGCGGGCCATGGCCTCGCGGGCGGAATTGCTGCCGACTCCGGCATTAAAAATTTGAAAACGGCATCGCTCCGGCGCCAGCGCGTTGAGTTTGACTTCCAGCCGATTGAGCCAGCGCAGACTGACGTCCGGCATATTGGTGGTGGCTTCGGTAATCGAATCGCCGAATCCGACGATCTTGATTTTCTGTGACAATTCCATATGAAACAGCCTTCTTAAAGCAGTCGGTCCTCCGGCCCAGCCATGACACAAGCTGTGACGCAAGCCCTTATAACAAATCGGCTTGGTGCTGTCGTTGGTTTTTACTCATACCGGACGGCAACCATCTGGTGACAACTGAACCGGTCGATCTTGCAATGAAGACGGCGCCCCGCGATCTTGAACGGAATCGCCCGACCTTCCGGTTCACAGGTTACCGTTTTTATGCGTTCGGAAATCAATAAGGAGATTTCTACGTCGCAAAGCGGTGGCAGATCCTCAATGATTTCGATATTTTCGCCTCGCTTGACCGCCGGACCATATAACAGATGGATGATTTTCCGCCGGTTGATACGGTCTTCCGTCACTGTCAGTCGGGCCGTACCGGGCATATTGTCTGTGACGGTGATGTCCGGACCCAGCAGGTGAGCGATGACTTTCGTCAAGAAGTGTCGCATCACCACCGCGCCGTCCCGCCGATATAGCGTAAATGCCGGATAGGCAATGGCTGCCGCATTATCCCTGATTACGCCGCCGGAAAATCCCGATGGCTCGGGGCGATTAGGGGTCTGGCGATGACTGCAAAAATGGCCGATGCTCCGGTTGAAATAAGGATAGTAGACTTCGCCCAAACTCATTCCCGTGGTAACCGTTAATTCCAAGTTGGCGCCGTAGATCACGAATGGAGTGGTGACAAAATCAGAACGGAATTCCGGTCCGGGAAGCAGATAGGTGGGGAAGAAGCCGGAACTGGATCCGACGGCTGCTCCGAAATCCAGTGGCAGCCCTTTCAGACTTTCGCCGCAAGCAAGCAGTTTGCCGTTACGGGCGACGTATGCTTTCAAGCGTTCCGCCAGTTCTATGGAAACGGGAATACTGTCCGGCAAAATGACCATTTTGTAGGCGTCAAAAGCTGCTGACGGATGAATTACATCAAATAGAAAATGACCTTCCAGTAATATTCTGCTGGCGCCGATGTCGCTATCCCGCGATTCCGCGCCGCAGGCTTCCGCGGAAATAAGCGCAATGTCGGCAATATTAACGGCATCGCGGCAAAACACTTCCTTGCGCTTTATTTCCCGGTAGGCCTGCCCGATTATCTCATAAGTGGACCGGTCCAATTTTCCGGAGGGATGCATTTGGTCGCCGATACTGCATTTCGCCCCCGAAGCGATCATGGCCGCACACTCATAACGCAATGCATTCGGATGTTTCAACCCGCCGAATTCACCCCAGCTGGAATGAAACTTTCCGGTCATTCCCAGAAATTCCAGGCCGGTTTTTCGCGCAAAAGCTGCTGTTTTCGGGAAATTGTCATACCCCCAGCCGCCCGTCGGCAGACTTTCCAATTCCAGATGGCTGAAATATTTTAAAAGATCAAGCCGATCCAGGGCGAGATGCCCGGAATTATGGAATACCGGCATGGTCGGATTATGTTTTCGCGCGGCAGCGGTAGTTGCTTCATAGTATTTCTGCAATACATCCAGAGAAAACGCTTTCCGGTCTTCCGGATTTTCCGGATTCATGCCGCGGGCCAACATGTCGGCAACACATTGAGGGCAGCAGCATTGCCGTTGTAAAATGATGTCGAAAAATATGCCATCCGCATCGGGAAAACGCGAAACTGTTTCTTCGGTGAGGCGACAGAGATAATCGAGATAGCCTGTATTGAAACACAACTTATGGAATCCGGGGTGAAGTTCGTCCCGGACACCCCACGGCGAGACTTCCGGCGGGGTGATTTCCCGCCATTCCGGATGACGATACGCGGCAACTTCATTGCCACCGGCGGAGATGTACACCGGGACCGCAATCCCAACCTCATGCGCGGCATCGATTTGTGCTCGCAACAGGTCGAATTCCAAGGACGGGTGCATCATTCCGATTTGAGTCGGATGATAACTGTAACCATGGTGGCAGACGGAGAAACACGTGATGGAATCGACGCCCGCTTCGGTCAACGTCTGCTGGAACTCCTTGGGGTCGAATTGAGCGCCGACACCGTCAATTTCTCCCGACGTATGAAAGTCCAGATGGACTTGGCGAAATCTTAATTGCATTTTTCCTGATTCTTCACTTTCCGGATCAATCATTGTGTTATAAAATAGCTCGCCTTCCCGTCATAAAGAGAGCGGCGCCGGAATCATCGGTGATCTCTCACAAGATTCCGGGTCGGCAAGGTTTTATCGCGGCAGGTTCACGTCAATCACGGGCGTTCCTCCAGAATCAGGATCGCGCCCTCTTTGAAATGGATCGGAATTGCATCGTTAACCCTGTATTCTCCAGCAGGCTGGAATTTTTCGATTCCAGGTTGAATCAGCCGACATTTTTCTGGATCGAGTCCGAGCTTCTTCCAATCGAAACAGAGGCGAAAACGGATTTGATCGTTGAGATCAAATGCAGTGGTTTCCTCGACGGTTGCCGAACTACCCAGTCGCAGAATACCGTAACTGGCGGTATCTTTATATTTTTGCACCGGCGACCACATCGAGATAAAATTGCGCGGAACCTTGTGATTGCGGAAAAAGTTCAGCGTAAATGACTGTCCTTTTTCCACCTGCGAAACGCCAAGCGAAGACCATGGAATCGAAAATTCACACGTCCAGCGGTCGGCTTTCCGAATACCGGCAATTTTGAGGCCGCGCAAATCACCGCCGCCCGGGGCCTCCGCCCAAGTCGTCCCGAGCGAATTCACAATCAAATGCACGAGATTTTTTCCTTCTCCAAAATAAAACTCGAAGGAGTCGTCATGCCATACTTTCCCGTTATGCTTGGTGATCGCGGCCAGTGCGTCCTTCCCGTTGGCGGTCAGCGCCACGTATAGGTTTTCCCGGTCGGCACGGATTTTGACCACGCTTTGTTCTGCCGGGGCGAGCTTGAGCATATCTCCGAACTTGGAGAACCCCGTACTCTGTGCGCCATGCGCCCATTCCGAGTCACCGATTTCTCCGTCGATCACAATTTCGCCACAAGACTTCTCAAGGACGACAGAAAATTCCCGTTTCCCGATACCGGAGTGTTCGAGTTTCGGCCAATGCGCCGCGGCAATCAATACTTTGCCGGGTTTGCGATAAACCGTGGCAAGCACCTCGCCATTATCGGTGCGGATAGGGCACTGCTTATCCCAATAACCGAGCATTTGGGCATCGGCAATACCGAAGCTGTCCCACAAATCGTACATCGCCGGGGCCGAAGGATGGGCTCGGCCGGTCATCCCGTAAACCATGCCGCGATAGGCATTGCCGCCGTTTTCATATTGAAGCATGTCCGAATAAACGCCGAACGGAATTCCTGAAATCTCCACCAGCCAGTAGTCCGGATTGCGATCATAATCGAAGAATTCGCCGACCCACAAATCCTTGACATAAGGCAGATGTTCCATATAGGCATTCAACCCACTCGAACGTATATCCATAAAGTCGTAAGTGTTGCCGATGTGGGCATTGATCCGGTAGTCCGGATTATTTCGCTCCATGACTTTGGCGACCCGACGCATGATCCGGCAGTCGTAGGCGATGCCGTCCAGATAAAGACCGTCGATGCCAATATCACGCATCAGCCGGTTTAAGCCTTCGAGATAATAATTGTCCCAGCGCGACAGTCCGGTGGTGCCGATGGCGGCGTCGACTTCGTTATTGCCCAATGGCTGCCGCCATGCCGGGGCGTAATCGGCGACCAGATGTTCCCGCAACCACGGATCGCCGCCGCCGGAACCGCCGAATTCGCTTTTTTCAACCGAATAGATAAAGGCATTGCCGCTCATGTAGACCTCGTTGCCGAGCGAACGCAACGCCCAGATTTCCGGCAGGTAACTGGAAAGTTCGCGGACGGTATAATAGAGATTGGTGCCCATCGGCATGGCAACCGGTTGGTCGCCGTTGAAGGTGAACTCGGCTTCACGAGTGATTTTACTGTGATGCTTGACCACCGAAGTTGCTGCTCCCGGCTGATCCAGTAACAATGTCGCGGCGTCACGAACCAGGGGGGCGGTCGCAACAGCGGCATCAAGCGACTGGTTGCGGGTACGTACCGTGCCGATGCCGAAGCTGTTTCCGGTGAAAACAATCCGCCCTTTATCCGCTTTGCCGCCATTCCAGGTGGCGGGGTAGGCAGTTTTTCCGACCAATTTGCCGTCCAGCCACAGCGACAGGATGCCGTCGGCCCAGGATACGCCGACGCGAGCTTGACTGCCCGGCTGCCAAGCCGGGGTCGGACAGTTGATAAAACTGAAGTTTTTGCCTGACGCTTTATCCTGCATAAAAACCCGCAAGCCGCGCACATCGACGTTCCAATACAAATTGAGCAGATCGCCGTTGTCGAATTCCACCGTCATCAACGGCTGATTGTCGCCGGCAACTTTAGGACTGCATAGCGCCGGGTCGAAATTTACTTTGACTGTGGCTTCGATGCTGCCGCGTGCCGGAGAAATCGCGGCATGCGTCGGATAAAAGAATTCGCCGCTGTCTTTCCTGCTCACCTGATTATGCCAGGTGGCAACCAGTTTGCGCAGCAAATTCAGTTCGAGAAAGGGATAATTAATGTGCAGGTTCCCGACTTTGCCGTGATGAAAATGCCGGATATTCGCTCGCGGCCCCACATAACGATAACTCCAATGTTCCCTCGCCGCCGTCAGCGGCTTTGACGGCGTTATCATCAGCCGGAATTGGAAAACCAGTTCTTCTCCAGCGGCCATTTTACGCGCACCGGAATAGGCAGTGATATTCACTGATTTGTCCGTTTCGATGACTCGTCCGCCACCGCGATTGTTGTTATACCAACCCTGCGGCAGCCCGACCGTTTCGAGAGTGGCACTGTCAAAATTATCGGTGGCTCCGATCAGTTTCAGTTGCAATCCGCCCCAAGCCTCGCCAATCCAGACGGAATTGGTGGCGCGTTTAATATCCCACTTCCATCTGACATCGGCTTTGCGATAACCGCCGCGGACGCCGAACCCCATCAGATAGGTCGCGACTTCCTTGGTCAACGGAACGGTCAGCTCCATATTTTCAAATGCAGTATTCTGGCGTGCTTTCAATACAAGCCGATAAACGATGGAGCCATCGGTATCGATTCGGTTTTCCAGCCGGGAAGTCAAATCGGAGTTTTGCGCCGTGGTCACTCGTTCCACTGCCTCAGGCGCGGTCATCGTGTTTTGGCTTTTATCTGCGAAAAAATCCAACCTTTTGCCGCTGGCGTCATAAATATTGAACGCAACCGGCTGCGCGAGAATCTCGCGGCCGTCGACCATGATTTTTTCCGGGAGACCAGCCTTGCCGAAGGTCACCTGCGATGTGGTCAGATCAAACGTGTTTCCATCGGCGACCACCGGCTTGAACGGCGGGATCACGTTGTTGTCGCTGCCGATCGTCGAGTTCAGCCACTTCAACCGCGACAGCCGCCAAAGTTCGCCGACGCCATGATCCGGCAGCACTTTGCCGCTGACCTTCAGTACGACTTCGATGGTTTGCGCCGCCGCGTTTTGCGGCTTAACCGTCACCGTGCCGCGATAAGTTCCGGCGGCGTTTTCGGGAATGCTTGCGATCAGCCACAGCGGCTGAACCTGACCTTTTTCCACATTCGGCGCGGCGGCAAACGGTTTGCCGAGCGCATCCGTTCCCTCGGTGTTGAGACAGGTGATTTCGTCGGCCGGAATGGTTTTGCCGTCCGCGTTAACGAAATCGCTCCATGTGACGCTGATTTTTTCCAGCGGCGTTCCGCATGCCCAGACCGCGACTTGCCACGGATACCATTCATTCGGTTGCGCGTTGCCGATAAATTCCTTTGTCGGTCCGTCAACTACCCATTTCAACGGAATCGCGTCGCGCATCCGCACCGAACGGGCGCGGTCTTCGGCGAACAGAAGATAAGGTTTATTCCCGGTACGTGTGAGGAGCCCGGACACTTCGCCTGGCGCAGGCATCACTTCCATCGGATAAAACGTATGAAACTCGCCGCGCGCCTGGATCTCTTTCAGCGGCGCCACCGGTAAGGTTTCCCCGAGTTTGGCGAGCCAGTCGGGCGTCGCCGTGTTTCCCGGTGCAAAATAAGTACCGGGATTGTCGAAACTGCCGGTCCCTGGATTGTACGGCAGCCAATAAATATAATAATTGCCGGGTTTTGACGCTTCAAAGACAATGATCCCTTCCGCCGCAGTGAGCTTTTTGGTTTTAACGTTCAGCACCTGTTTGCCGGTCGAGTCGAAAACCAGGACGGCTTTTGTTTCCGGCGCGACATCACGTCGCCGCCATGGGATATACGTTTCTACTGCCGGTGCGGCCTGGGCAACCGTCACTACCGCGCGATGGTTGCCCAAGCCGCGCGCGTTCCACTGGCCGATGCCATATTGGGCAACCGGCAATTCCAGCGCCGCCGGCGCTGCCGCTACGGCCAATACCGCAAACAGACAACCCAACCCAATCGTAAACTTATTCATAACCCGTCCTTCCGCTTCCAGTCGACAACCAGTTTGGAGCTTGAAACCCAAACACTAATGAATGCCAAGGTCTTTGAAACCGTGCTTTGCCACCGTAGCCGCCGCATTGATGGCTTCATAGCGGAAATAATTTTTGGCCGCATTGCTGATAACCCAGGCTTTATTGCCTTTTTTGTGTGCGGCACTGCCATCGGAGTACCCGACCGTCCAGCTGTAATCGCTGTGGTTCAAAAAGTCGATGCCGGGATATGTGGAATACGTAAAGTTATCGTGTGCAATGGGAAAGGTTTTGTCGATCCCGACGCGATGTCCATAGGCGAAATTCAATCCATTGGCATTTTCTACTGCTGTACCATTCGTCTTCCAAGCATCATAAGTCGCCTGACTGTACATATTCCAGCGTGACGCCGGACATGTTAATGGTCCATAGCTCCTGACGTAATTCTTAAAATAAGATTCATACGGAGAGTTCGCGTTGTATTTACTAAATATTCTCGCCGCCCAGTTTGATGAATCATTGCATTTGGGATTCCCCGGAATCTGATTGACCGCTGGCGGCGTCCAACCCTTATTGTCATTGGCATAGATCAATGCCTGTTGGGTCAGGGTTTTAACATTGTTTACACAGGTAACCGTTTTGGCATTTTCCCGCGCCTTCTGCAACGCCGGCAACAGCATTGACGCAAGAATTGCGATAATTGCTATTACAATCAAGAGCTCTATTAATGTAAATTTTTTCAACATCTTCAAATCCTCCTTATTACGTTTAGCTCTGATGCATAGATGCAACGGTGACACAACATTAATTCCCATTTTCATCCGCGACTCCCTTTATCATTCAATCAGCGAACTTTTCCTGCTTTTCTAAATTCATCTACCGAATCGCCGCCTGACCTGGAGGCCGGTCGCCGTTGTTTTGTCCGCTGGGAAGAACCGCGGGAAAAATTGTTTGCTTTTTTCCTGACGGCCAAGAATAGGGCCTTGCCGGACCGAAACACCATTGCTCCGTTTATCGTCGTGATCAGCCTCCTTGCGTCGTGCTAACGCCTTGCTTCCTCATTTTCAAACCTCGCGCCATTCCGATTCCTTCGCCAATCCCCGCCGTTAAGTCCGTCTGCGCGTTTCTTCCCATTTTTCAGGAAAACCTCGCCAAATTTATGCATGTCCCATTATTTTTTAACAAGTCCCATATTTATATTATAGCTAGAAATATTTTTTTGTCAATAGGGCAAACAGAAAAAACGTGAATATTGGTGAAATTGGGTAATGCCTCACTCTTTTCGGAGAGGCGTAAAGGCGGCAAAGCCGCCGATCCGGTCCGGCACGTTGCCGGTCGGGTGGCGCCCGGTGGCAGGTAAGGATTGCTGACCGAACCCGGCAGTGACAACACGACCGGAAACGTTTCAGTCGCCAAAAACGGTATCGTCGCCCGGTATC
>Ga0209373_10004545_pt1 | contig 11866 bp, 10 predicted proteins | sample Higcelweek5metaG_FD_187173 | JGI IMG/M metagenome (GOLD analysis project Ga0209373, IMG submission 187173) | Freshwater pond sediment microbial communities from the University of Edinburgh, under environmental carbon perturbations - High... | ecosystem: Environmental > Aquatic > Freshwater >... | reverse complement strand
CAAATATAGTTTGTTTTGAAAGTGATGGGTCAAGAAACTTATGAGCTTCTTCTATTGTAATCATAAGTTTTCTAGGTTGAGGTTTATTTTCTGGGTCTGCATTATATGCCTCTGACATATTTTGATATTTTTTATGAATACGGCGTGTAATAATATTTGTTGCCAACATATAACTAAGCAAACTATTATTTGAACCAAATTCAAGAACAACATTTTGACCAGCTTCAAGATATTTTAAAATGCTTCCAATTGAATCATTTGGTACATTTCTTCTTACATAATCAAGACTTTCCAACCTAAATAATTTTCTTTGTAATGCTTTCAATGCTCCAGAATGTCCTTTATTTGACATTACAAAATCATCAATGTCTTCATTAGACATATTTAAAAATGATTCTAACCAACGTTTTCCAAGATTTTCTTGCAATATAAAAGCTGATTCTATACTTGCTTCGGAAAGATTTAATTCTTGTTTTAATAAAGCAATGTCTTCTATATCAATCTGCTCCAAAGAAATAAACATTTCATGTGCATCAGAAATTCCTCTACGTTTTGTTGATTTTGTATCTAATGTAAATACAACAACTTCATTATTAAAAAGTTGTTTTAGACCTTTTACTGAAACTTGACCTTTATTTTCACTTCTTGACTGCCAACCATATTCATTATGCATATCAAAAATGAGATTTACACATGCTTTTTTATAAATAGTCCCACAAAGTACAAGCCTAGTAAGAAAAGATTTTCCTGTCCCAGATTTGCCAAAAATACCATTACTTCTTTCTGTAAATCTATCCAAGTCAAGACATACTGGTGTACTCATATCAATAGGCTCACCAATATTAAAAAGTTTTCTTGTCATATCATCTTCTGAGCCAAAAACTACTTTGAAGTCATTTTCATTTGCATCAAAGACATTTGAAAAGTGACTAGGTATTGTTTTTACAGGTCTAAGCTCTTCTTCATTTGTTTTAATATTTTTTTCCAACATTAACATTGGTTGAACTTTCACATTTCCAAAAATACCAATACCATTTAATATTTCCGAAAGGAAATCATTATTTTTGGGAGGGTCCAGCAAAATTTTGGGGTTGGAAGTACCCAAGCTAACATCTGTAAGCATAGAAAAAAAACGATTTTGTTTTCCTTCTATGACAACAAATTTACCAACTCTTACATCTTCTACAGAGTTTTCATAAGAAAGTCTCATTTCCAAACCACCAGAAAGAGAACCTTGAATTATTAAACCTAAATGTTTTCTTGCCAAATTTTTCATTAGACCCTAAAATCAAAAATATCAATAATTTTAATATATTTTTCTATGGAAAATATGATGAAACCTGAAAAATTATACACCGAAAATAATATTTTTTAATAGAGCGTTTATTTTTTTAAAATTTTTATTAACAATAATATTTTTCAAACAATTTTTATTCATATTAAGTATAAAAAAAACTTAGTAATGGTATAGTATAGTAAAATTAAAAGTTTTAAGAGGATTTTTTCTTGTTTAGAATGTTTCTGGGTGTATATAATCTACCCAACCTTATTACAATCATAGGTCTGAGTCTTTCTGTATGGGCTTGTTATTTTTCATTTAATAACAATTTGAACCTAGCTGTTATCTTTTTTATGTATTCTGGAATTTGTGATTTATTTGATGGTTACGCTGCAAGAAAATTAAAACTAACAGATGATCAAAAAGAATTTGGAGCTCAATTGGACTCTATTGTTGATATGGTTAGTTTTGGAATTACACCTGTAGTCATAGCATTCCAATTTTTAGGAGTTGGAACTATCTTAAAGGATAATATGCTTGATTTGGTTATATTTTCTCTTTATGCTTGTTGTGCTGCAATGAGATTGGCATATTTTAATGTCTATGGAACAAAAAAGATTGCTGGAAAGAGTTATTTTACTGGTTTGCCTGTCACATCTTCAGCATTAATATTTCCTCTTGTATATGCTTTAATTGTACTTTTTTGGTTTATCTCTCCCCACATGGTCGTTGTAAGAGCAACTTTTTTGATTCTTGCATTTATGTTTGTTATTAAAATTCCAATACCAAAACCACAAGGTATTTTTTATGTAATATTTCCATTACTTGCAATTTTCGTTACTATATTTTGGTTACTTGCTTAGATAAAAATGTCAAAAATTCAATTATATAATCGTAAATCTAAAACTGTAGAAGAAGAAATTGTTTTTGAAAAGCAATTTATAGATTTTTTTTATGGTAATAAATTTGGACTGTTTTTAACAGATTTAATTTTAAAAAAGGCTTTTGTTTCAAAAATATTGGGAATGAGAGAAAATTTATCTTCTTCAAAAAAGAGAATAAAACCATTTATCGAAAAATATAAAATTAATACAGATGAGATTTTAGAGCCTTTGGAATCTTTTAAAACTTTCAATGAATTTTTTACAAGAAAACTAATACCTTCTGCAAGAGAAGTTGATATGAATAAAAATATATTAATTTCCCCAGCAGATGCTAGATTATTGGCTTATAAAATAGAAAAAAATACTGTCATACCAGTAAAAGGTTTAAGATTTACTCTCAATGAGCTTATTGGAGATGAATCAGTTTCTAAAAATTATAACAAAGGAACTTGTCTAGTTTTTAGGTTAGCTCCTGTTGATTATCATAGATTTATTTATATTGATAATGGAACACATGAAGAAATAAAACAACTAGGAAAAGATTTTCACTCTGTAAATCCTCTGGCTTTAAAAAATAAATTTCCAGTTTTTCAAAAAAATTATAGAGAATATTGTGTTTTGAAAACTGCAAATTTTGGAGATGTTATACATGTTGATGTAGGTGCTTTGGGTGTAGGTAAAATCATTCAAAATAATAGAGAAAAATCTTCTTTTCTAAAAGGAGAAGAAAAAGGATACTTTGAGTTTGGTGCATCTACAATTATTTTAATATTTAAGCCTTCAATGGTTAGAATGGATAAAGATATTATAGATTTCTCTAAAAAAGGTATAGAAACCATAGTAAAATGTGGCTCTTCTATTGGTGAGAAAAAAACAGTATAAAAAAAGTTTAGATTAGTTTGTAATGGTAAAAAATACAAATCCTATTTTAAGTGTAATAATATGCTCTGCACAAGGAAATCTAAATACACTTAAATTTTCTCTAAAAGCAATACTTGAACAAAAAATAAAAATACCTTTTGAAGTTATTGTTACAAATGATGGTTTTGATGAAAAAATTTTAAACCTTATAGATACATATAAAAAATATCTTGATTTACAATACTTTGATAGAAAAAATGATATGTGTCTTTCTCGTTCAAGAAATATTGCTGTAAAAAATTCAAAAGGCAAATATTTAGTTTTTATAGATTCTGATATTATATTAAATCCACTTGCTTTAAACTCTTATTACAATTTGCTTTGGGAAAATAAAAATACTTCTGTTTGGGGTGAATATCATTTTCAAGGAAAAAAAGATATAAGACTTGTAATGGGAAACAAAGAATATCAAGAATATATCAACAGTAAAAGAAATATAATTTTATATTTCAAACCCTTCTATCACACATTTGCTGGTTCATTTGGACTAAAAAAAGAGATATATCAACAAATTGGAGGCTTTTGTGAAGATTTTGTTGGTTATGGTTACGAAGATAAAGAATTTGCTTATAGATTATATAAAAATAAGATAAAATTTATTTTTAGTGAAAATGTTTCTGCAATACACTTAGGTAATTCTGAAAATGATTCTGATTTTTATAATAAAGATAGAATAAAAAAAAATAGTAATTTACTTTTAAAAAAATTATTTGAAGATATAAAATATTTTTATCTATTAGATGAAAATATTGTAATTAAAGAATTTGAGTATGTACATAAGTTTATTGGAAATTTGATTTATTTATTTTATATAACATATTTTTTATCAAGAAATAACGAAAAAAAAGCATTTGAATATACACAAATAGCAGAAAAATATCTTGAAAAAAATAGTATTTTAAATCTATGGAAAGAATATAGCATAAAAAAAGAAAATAATGATTTTTCTATATGGTATTAGCAAAAAAACTAAATAATTTATACATAAACTGATACTAAATTATTATAAAACGTTTAATACTCAAATTAGCCTACATGAAAAACATGTGAAGAAAAGATTCCTACAAAGAAAACAACTAAAATAATAGCCAAAATCCCTTCTTTACTTATTATTATTTTTCCCTTTTTTATATAATTTAGTAATGAACGCCAGTTATAAAAAAAATGAAACATCGCAAAAATAATAAACAATAAAGCAGACATATTGTGAACTGACATCCAAAAATGCCTTTCTTGTGTCATTGCTTCAAATTGCAATTCATGACTCATTATTCCTGAATAAGGTAATCCAATTAAAGAAACAAACATAGCAATAGAAATAAATGCACGTTTATTAAATTTCTTTACCTTGCTTTCATTATCATTTTCAGAATAATTAACTTTTGATTCCATACAAACCAACCTATCACAAAAACATTTTAATAATAATTTTTATCTTAATCTTCAAAAAAATCTGTAGGTATTTCCCAACCCATAGCAGTTCTTAATATTTTATTACCCTTTTTATCTATTTTTTTAATTTTTTCGCTATATTTTTATCTTAATCTTCAAAAAAATCTGTAGGTATTTCCCAACCCATAGCAGTTCTTAATATTTTATTACCCTTTTTATCTATTTTTTTAATTTTTTCGCTATATTTTTCTCTTATGATTTTTGTCAGTTCTTCCAATGGACTATACTCTTTAGCAATTCTTTCTGCTATATCTTTATCAAATTCTTTACTTTCCAAAAGATTTATTGTATTTTCTTTCGATATTTCGTTAAGTTTAATATCTGTTGTTTCTTTTTCTTTTGTTTTATCTTTTTTCTTAATTTTATAAATGGTAGGCTTTAAACTACTAAAAGTTTTTTGTACACTTGATAACTCATCTATAAAATCACTATCTTCAAAATCTTTATTTATACCAGCAGCTTCCAATCGAAACTCTGTTTTTATTTTTTCTCTTAGTTCCAATACATCATCGTGAAGATTATTTTCTTTCAACAAATCTATAAAAAACTCTATATTTGTCAAAACAACCATTGATTTTAAAACTAAATCTTTATAATAAAGTAACTCTAATTTTTGCTCATCTGTATTATTAGAAGATTCAAGCTCATAAACTGTATAAAGAATAGCTTCTGATTTCATTATGATATTCATAACTGTATCAAGAGGATCTATTGGCTTGGAAAAATCTTTATTATCAAAAAATTTTTTTACAAACACTTTTAATGATGTGCTTAAACGCTCAAGAGTTGATTCACTACTTGCCGAAATTCCAACAAGTAATGAAAAAAGTCTATCTTCTTCTTTTTGAGACATATAATATTTACTTAATTATTTAATTATTTAACAATAGCTTTATAAATCATATTATATAATAATAATATTAACTATTTTTTATCTTTCATTTGAGGTATTTTTATTGGCTGACGATAGCGAAAAAACTGAACCGCCTACGCCCAAAAGACGTAGAGAAGCAAGAGAAAAAGGTCAAGTTTTAAAAAGTAAAGAAGTTAATACGGCTGTTTTAGTATTAGTAGCCGCATATTCTTTGTTATGGTTTGGAAAAAGAACTTATATATATCTTTTTACCTTCTTTGTTAATACCATGGAAGAATTACCATATAATCTTTTAAGTGCCTCTGTTTTTATAAAATTTAATGCAAGAGCTATTCTTGTTCTTTTATCAATAATAATTCCAACTTTAATGGCTGTTTTTATAGCAGCTTTGCTTGTAGAGGTGTTGCAAGTTGGAATACTCTTTACACTTAAACCTTTAAAACCAGATTTAACTAAAATTAATCCCATTAAAGGTTTCAAAAGAGTATTTTCTCTCAAATCTCTTGTTGAGCTTGTAAAAGGTTTGGTTAAAACAATTATTATTGGTTATATAGTTTATGGTGTTCTCAGAGATAATTTAAAACGTATAATTGGTGTAATTCGAGAACCTCCCGCATATGCTTTTTCACTATCTGGAGAGCTTGTTATTGTCATTGCAAAAAAAGTTGCAGCAGCTATGATTATCATAGCTGGTATAGACTATTTCTATCAGAGATGGGAGTTTGAAAAATCTTTGAAAATGTCAAAGCAAGAAGTAAAAGATGAATACAAACAAACAGAAGGTGACCCTTTAATTAAATCTAAGCAAAGACAAAAGCAAAGACAAATTTCCAGAGGTCAAGTACGTCAAGCTGTTGCAGACTCTAGTGCAGTTGTGTCAAATCCAACTCACTATGCTGTTGCACTAAAATATGATCCAGAATCAATGGATGCACCTATTGTTATGGCAAAAGGTGAAGATGAAATGGCTATCTTTATAAAAGAACTAGCAAATAAATTTGATGTACCAATATTTGAAGATGTAGAACTTGCAAGGGCATTATTTGCTGTTACTTTAGTTGATAGACCAATCCCTCCAGAATTTTATATGGCTGTAGCTCAAATTATTGCAGAAATAATGAAGAAAAAGAAAGAAAAAGCATTTCTTGATGCAATTAAAAAATCTTTGGGTAAAAAATCGTATGATGATTCAAAAGAATCTCAAAACGATACACAAAAGAAATCTGGACCTTCAAGTATATTTGATTAAACTTTTTTAATATTTTAGGTTTTTAATAATAAATATATTGCATTTTAAATTTTGTTAATTATATAATACAAATATGCTTTATACTTATCTTATAGCTTATTTATTTGAATGAATTCAAAATTAAATAATTTAATATATCAATGTTAGCCAAGATTTTTTTAAAATTAATATAGAATATACTTTAATTAGAGTGAGATAGTTTACAGATTTTTATTTCTATTGAGTTTTAATATTAGTTTTAAAAACGTAATTGATGGTTAGGAGAACTTATTTTGCTATGATTATGCCTGATGAAATAATTTATAACCCACCAAAAACTACTGCAAATAAGTTTGTAGAACAAGTTACAAATATTGAAACAAATAGAAAAAAAATTGTATTAGATGATCCCAATCTTTTGCAAAATCTAATTCAAAGTGGGCATTCTCCACAAGATGCAATGCTCCTTATGCAACAGATGACACAACAATCCAGTATGGATTCACTACCTCCAGAAGCTATTGCATTGATGCAACAAATGATTTCTGTCCAAGCTGACCCAAATGCTGGAGCTTCTGTAATAAGAAAAAGACCTGATTACCTAGAAAAAGCAATCAAAGATGTTGAATCTCGTGATAGATTTGAAATAGATATAGAAAGGTCTTCTGTTCTTGATTTACATGTAAATCAACAAACAAAAGAAGATGTTATAAAAACACTAAAAACATTAAGCAAAGTTAGTTATGAAAATAATAAAAGCGAAGCAATTTTTTATTTTACAGATATAGATATTTCTTTCTATTTTGATGAAAATAATACTGTAAATGAAATAGAAATTGGTGAAAAGTATAAGCATTCAACAACAAAAGGTTTAAAAATTGGAGATGACCTAGAAAAAGCAATTGAACTTTATGGCAACCCTAGAATGAAATCTGCAAAAGGTGCTATTTGGAATAGATTCTCAATTTTGATGGAAGGTAAAGAAATTCGTCTTATTAGATTAAAAATAAGGGAGTAATATGAGCGAATATCAAGACACTTTATTCAATCCTAAATCAACAGCAAATAAATTTGTACAACAAATTGTAAGTATTGAAGAAAAAGGAAGAAAAAAAATTGTATTAGATGAAAACATAAATCTAAAAGAATTTTTTTCCAACTCAATATCACCTGAAGCAAATGTGTTGATGAAGCATCTTATGAGTGCAAAACAATCTGATGGTTCATCTCTACCAATGGATGGGGTTTTACTTGTAGAACAATTACAAGAAGCAGAAAAAGTTACTCAACAACAACAAGAAATTCTAACAAATCTACCTCCAGAAGCTGCGGCTTTGATGCAACAGATGATGATGGCACAAGAAAGTACATCCATGATAAAGGTTATTCCAAAAGAAATAGAAGAAGCTCTAAAAAAGAAAAAAAGAATACCTCCAGAAAATCCTTTACTCATTGATATAGAAAATAGTTCTATTTTGGGCTTATATATAAATGAAAGTACACTTGATGAGGTTTTAGAAACACTAAAAAATTTTAGTAGCATAAGCTATGAAAAAAATAAAAAAGAAGCAGTACATTATTATACAGATATTGGTATCAACATATTTTTTGATCAAGATAATATTGTAAATGAAATAGAAATTGGTGAAAAATATAAACACCCAACAACAAAAAGTTTAAAAATTGGAGATACTTTAGAACAAGCAGTTGAATTTTATGGCAATCCTAGAATGAAATCTGCAAAAGGTGCTATCTGGAATAGATTTTCTGTTATTTTTGAAGATAAAAAAATCAATATTTTAAGATTAAAAATTAGAGAATAAATTTATATTATCTTAATATTATAAGGACAAAGGAGTTTTATTTATGGATAAATATGAAGAAACCTTACAAAAATTTAATACATCAAAAGAAGAATTGAAAAATAATGGTGTATTAGAATCAGATTTACCATTTTTATTTGAAAATAAAAAAAATAAAATAGGTTTTTTACTTATTCATGGCTCAGAATCATCTCCTTGCAATACAATAGAAATTGGTAAAAAATTATCAGAAAAAGGCTATACCACACTTGGCATTTTATTAAATGGACATGGAGTAAGCCCAGAAGCATTAAATTCTGGAAAAGTAACATGGGTAGATTGTTACAATAATGCAGTTGAAAGTATTTCTATGTTGCAAAATTTAGTAGAAAAAATATATGTTCTTGGCATCTCATTTGGAGGAGGACTATCTTATTTATTAGGTATAGAGTTTGAAAAATCATTAACTGGTGTTATTGCAATATCAGCTCCATCTCATTCAAAATCAAACCCTCCACCAGATAATTTATGTTGGAAAAGACAATTATATGATGCAACAAAAACAGTTGAATATCATATCCAAAAATTAAAAATACCAACACTTATTTTACATGGCTCTGATGATAATCTAATTCGTATAAGACATGCATCTTTTGCCTATGATAATATAAGTACAGAACAAAAAAAATTAATAATTTACAATAAAATAGGACACTGTCTAGGTTTTGGCTTTAATACAGATGAAGTTGTGAGAGATATTGATAACTTTGTGTCAAGTTATAAAGAACAAAAAAATATCAAGTTTGAATTAGAATATAATCATGCTACAAGTATAAATTTAGTTGGTGAATTTAACAATTGGGATAAAAATGCAACTCCAATGTATTATGAAGATGGAAAATGGAAAGTTGAAATTCAATTATCAGAAGGTAATTATCATTATAAATACTTAATAGATGGTCATAAGTGGATAACTGACCCTAATACTGATATTATAAATACTCCAAATGGTGGGAAAAACTCAATTATTTGTATATAAAATGAAAAAATGCCGAGACCCAGAGTTGAACTGGGGACACAAGGATTTTCAGTCCTTTGCTCTACCAACTGAGCTATCTCGGCGTACTTATATAGAATATTAAAATTTTTTTATTTTGTCAAGACCTTTTACAATTTATTTTTAATTTTATCTTTAATCCAATTTAATGTTGCATCAAAATATTTATACTCAATATAAATTAATCTTGTGAAGTAAAAAAACTATTAAAATCAAATTATTATCAATAAAAAAGATTCTTATTCTTAAATATTACAAATTATAAATTTAAAAGATTTAAAAGATTTTACCAAAAAATAACTAAATTTAAAGAAAAAAGAGTTAAAATACTATTATCTTATTATATTTATAGTAAAAAGTAGGAAATATTTTTATGAAAAGAGTATTTTTAATAGGAGCAGGCAAATCTGCATCATCTTTAATAAGATATTTTGTAGAAAATGCTGAAAAAGAAAATTGGAATATTACTATTGGAGATATTTCCATAAATCATCTTGAAAATATAATAAAAAAGAGCAATCGAATAACACCAATTATTTTTAATATTGATGATGAAGAACAAAGACAAAATGAAATAAGTAAAGCTGATATTGTCATATCAATGTTACCTCAACCTATGCACCCTATAGTTGCAAAAGATTGTTTAAAATTAAAAAAACACCTTGTCACAGCTTCTTATGTTTCCGATGAAATGAAAGCACTAGAAGAAGATGTAAAAAAAGCTGGTCTTATCTTTTTAAATGAAATTGGACTTGACCCCGGAATTGATCATATGTCCGCAATGAAATTAATAAATGAAATAAAAGATAATAATTATGAGCTTGAAGGCTTTGAATCATTTACAGGAGGTCTATTATCTCCAGAATGTGAAAAAGATAATCCTTGGAAATATAAATTTACTTGGAACCCAAGAAATGTTGTACTTGCAGGACAAGGCTCACCTGTAAAATTTATCCAACAAGGAAACTATAAATATATCCCATACCACAAACTTTTTAGAAGAACAGAATTTATTAATATAGATGGTTTAGAATTTTTAGGATATGCAAATAGAGATTCTCTAAAATATCTAAAACTTTATGGCCTTGAAAATATAAAAACTTTCTATAGAGGTACATTGAGAAGACCTGGATTTTGTAGAGCATGGGATGTTTTTGTTCAATTGGGTCTTACTGACAATACATTTGTTATTAAAGACTCTGAAAATATGACATATAGAGAATTTTTAAATCTATTCCTTGCATATAGTCATCATGATTCTGTTGAAATGAAATTACAACACTATTTACACATAGACCAAGACTCAGACTTGATGAAAAACTTAGAATGGCTTGATTTATTCAAAGATATAAAAATAGGAATAAAAAATGCTACACCAGCACAAATACTTTTACATATTCTTGAACAAAAATGGACATTGGAATCAGATGATATAGATATGATTGTAATGTGGCACAAATTAGACTATATAAAAGATGGTAAATTAAATCAATTACAATCATCTATGTTTGTATATGGTGAAGATAGAACTTATACAGCTATGTCAAAAACTGTCGGTTTGCCAGTAGCAATTGCAACAAAATTAATTCTAAATGGAACAATAAAACTTACAGGTGTTCATATACCTGTTATAAAAGAAATATATGAACCAGTTTTAAATGAATTAAAAGAATATGGAATTACATTTAAAGAAAAATATTTTGACCATAATAATATATTAAATACAGCTATTTAATTGAACTAATTTATTTTTAGGCTAAAATTAAGATTGTTTATAAATTTTGGCAAAGGTAAATCTATATGTCTGATAATAAAATTAATTTTACAATAGAAGAACTAGAAAAATTGGGAAGATTAGAAGAAGTTATTTCTAGGCTAATAGAAGAACTAGATTCTAAACCTAATGATGTAAATTTATTATATAAAATTGGTGTGTCGTATTCAAAAATTCATTTGTTTGATAAAGCTCAAGAATTTTATGATAAAGTTTTGGAAATTGAGCCAGAGTTTGTTGATGTAATATTATCAAAAGCAAATGCTTATTATTCAATGGGTGAAAAAGAAAAAGTAATCCCTTTATATGAAAAAGCTCTATCAATAAATCCAGATTATACAGAAGCCTTATATGTTCTTGGCACATTTTATTACGAAATGAATAATATTGAAAAAGCTATTGAATATCACAAAAAAGCAATAAAAGCAAACCCTAATAATATTCAAGCTCAACTCAATCTTGGTAATATTTATTTGGCAAATGGATTTTCAAATGAAGCTTTTGAAACCTTAGAGCCACTTGCAATATATGAAGATGAATTACCAATCATAAGTTATAATCTTGGCATTTTATACCAAAGCCATTCCATGTATGA
>Ga0209373_10004544_pt1 | contig 11868 bp, 11 predicted proteins | sample Higcelweek5metaG_FD_187173 | JGI IMG/M metagenome (GOLD analysis project Ga0209373, IMG submission 187173) | Freshwater pond sediment microbial communities from the University of Edinburgh, under environmental carbon perturbations - High... | ecosystem: Environmental > Aquatic > Freshwater >... | reverse complement strand
CGTTTATGCTTCCGCAGAGATGTTTCATCGAAAACGTGATGCGTTTTTCCTTTCACAACATTTTTTCATCGAAAACGTGACGCGTTTTTGCTTCTGCATAGATGTTTCATCGAAAACGTGACGCATTTTACTCCGTACATCTCCTTCGTTTAACTTGCGCAACTAAGGGGTTAACATCCTTTGTGAGCTTTGTGGTTACATTGCATTGGGATAATAAAAAGATTTGTTAATTTCCGCTCCGCATGATTGAGCGGTCGTTGAACCATGGTTGTACTGAAATGTGCGATTTTTTGTTGTGTGCATATAAACAGTCTTTTAAAAATGCCTCCGGTCGTTTGATGTTGCGTGAGAGTATAAAACAATTGATAACCAATGTTTAACTTTAAAAAATTAAGCAATGAGAACATTGAAAATTAAGACCCAACCCACATTTACTTTTTCGATTATCCTTGTCTTTTTATTCCTGTTTTCAGGCCGTTTGGCAGGGCAGGGGCAGACTTACGAGAATTTGTTTGATTATAATAAAGGAGCACGAGTTGTAGCTTATAGTAGCAACTATGGAAGTGTATGGGATGTTGAATATGTGTTGGCCAATTGTCCGTTTGATGTTTCAGGAAGCCCTGTATGGTGTACAGCGCAGAATGCACCGTTCCCTCATTTTGTGACCATCGAGCTCAAAAATCCCCAATGGTTAAACATCATTGAATTTAATAATGCCATTCCAGATGAAAATAGTGGTTGGGAAGGAATTTCGGCCAAAGATGTTGAGGTTTATGTTTCAACGGTATCGAAAGATCAGGGTTTTGTTAAAGCAGTGGATTTCCGTTTGGAGCCCAATAGAAATATTCAGATCGTTAAGATCAGTCCCGTACAAGCACGGTGGGTGAAATTTGTAATTACAAGCAATTATGGGCATGAAGAATACACCGAATTTGGACAGATTGGGGTTTATGATGATAAGCAACGGAACGGAAGAATTATTGATGATTTAAACACTAAAGGCTTTGTAGACCTGTATGGAATCTACTTCGATTTTGGTTCCGATGTCTTAAAATCTGAGAGCCAAATTGTAATTGAGCAGATTGCCGACTATATGAAAAGTAATCCGGCAATAGCAATTCAAGTTGAAGGCCATACCGACAATGTCGGAACTGATAGTGCCAACCAAACCCTATCAGATAAAAGGGCCAGTGCTGTAAAAAGAGAATTGGTAAAAGAGGGAGTTGCCGAAAGCAGGTTAACAACTAAGGGTTTTGGTTCAAAACAACCTGTTGCTTCAAACGAATCAACGATTGGAAGGGCTCAAAACAGGCGAGTGACTATTCGAAAGATTTAATTATCTGCTTGCTGGCGCAGCCTCCACGCTCAATTGTCTTTAACATTTCTATTCATTGGTTTTAAAAATGAAGGCTTTTGACTAATTTGAAATTGCATTTGGTTAACGTCACCTATTCTCCAAATTTGCAAAACAGCTTCTTCAACAGCTGTGTTTTTAAACCTTTTCCTTCCCTATAAAAAACAAAAAGGGCCACCTCACGGTAGCCCTTTGCATATCTTGTGTCTTTTGTTCTTACTTCAACTTTGCAAACAATGCTTTTGTGCTTATGGCATCGCCAATAATTGAACCGAGTTTCGAAATCTCAACACGGTCTTGCGCCATTGTGTCGCGGAAGCGAATGGTCACGGTGTTGTCTTCCAATGTCTGATGGTCAACAGTTACACAGAATGGCGTGCCAATGGCATCCATGCGGCGGTAACGTTTGCCAATCGAATCTTTTTCGTCGTACATGCAGTTAAAGTCGAACTTCAGGTCGTCGATTATTTCGCGAGCTTTTTCTGGCAGTCCGTCTTTCTTCACAAGCGGCATCACAGCCAATTTCACTGGGGCAAGCTGAGCCGGGATGCGCAATACTACGCGGATATCTTTTTGGCCGTTAACATCGGCAACTTCTTCTTCGTGGTATGCAGCCGATAGCACCTGAAGGAACATGCGGTCTACACCAATCGAAGTTTCAACCACAAAAGGCACATACGATTCGTTCTTTTCGGTGTCGAAATATTGAATTTTCTTGCCCGAAAATTGTTGGTGTTGGCTTAAGTCGAAATCGGTACGTGAGTGGATTCCTTCCACTTCTTTGAATCCGAAAGGGAATTTATATTCCACATCAACAGCGGCATTTGCATAGTGTGCCAGTTTTTCGTGTACGTGGAAACGGTAATTTTCAGCACCAAAACCAAGCGATTGGTGCCAGCTCATACGTGTTGTTTTCCATTTTTCGAACCAGTCGAGTTCAGTTCCCGGTTTCACAAAGAACTGCATCTCCATTTGTTCGAATTCCCTCATGCGGAAGATGAACTGACGGGCTACAATTTCGTTGCGGAAAGCCTTACCAATTTGGGCAATACCAAAAGGCAGTTTCATGCGGCCGGTTTTCTGCACGTTAAGGTAGTTCACAAAAATACCCTGAGCCGTTTCGGGGCGGAGGAAAATTTTCTGAGCACCATCGGCCGTAGATCCCATTTCGGTCGAGAACATCAGGTTAAACTGGCGCACTTCGGTCCAATTGCGGGTTCCCGAAACCGGGCAAGCAATCTCTTCGTCAACAATAATTTGGCGGAGCTCTTCAAGGTTACTATCGTTCAATGCCTGAGCAAAGCGGTTATGCAGCGCATCCCATTTTGCCTGATATTCAACAACTCGTCCGTTAGTTGTGCGGAACTGAGCTTCGTCAAAACTCTCGCCAAAACGTTTGGCAGCCTTTTCAACCTCCTTGTTTATCTTTTCTTCAATCTTAGCCAGTTGTTCTTCAATCAGAACATCGGCACGATATCTTTTTTTCGAATCTTTATTGTCAATCAACGGGTCGTTAAACGCATCTACGTGGCCCGAAGCCTTCCAAATGGTTGGGTGCATAAAAATTGCGGAATCGAGGCCCACAATGTTTTCATTAAGCATCACCATCGAATCCCACCAATATTTCTTGATGTTGTTTTTCAACTCAACGCCGTTCTGACCGTAATCGTACACAGCGCCCAGCCCGTCGTAAATTTCACTGCTTTGAAACACAAACCCATACTCTTTGCAATGGGCAACCAGTTTCTTAAAAATATCTTCAGCCATAATGCTCGTCTATGATTTTGAAATTGAGGCGTAAAAATAGGATTTATAATGGAAAATGGAGAACGTATAATGGAAAAATAAAGTGCTGAGTCCCATTATTAACGATTTCAGTTGGCGGCCATTCGGGCTGTACGCTAAAGTTGCCTTGTCCGGGTCAGGCATTCACACGTTGCGATCCGGGGCTTCCTTTGGTCGCCCGTCCGCGCCGGTTCATGCACTGTCCGGCCATTGGCAAGCTACCGCTCCCATCCCTGGCCGTGTGTGCCGGCATGTTTTGTTTCATTTCTAATGGAAAATCTCGTTCAGCACTTTGAGCGATCTTATTTCGCCAATGCTTTCGAAATGGAAAACGTAGTATTCAATAATTATCTCAAGTAGCCTGAAACGGTGGTTTCCGTTTAGTTGGAACGTGTCCAAATCGTCGTGTTTCAACCCAATCAGTTGTGAGATAATTTTCGACTCTTCAATGTCGGGTGTATTCGGGAACGAGGGCCTGAATGTAACAAACCGCCCGTTTTTCTGGTCGAACCACTTTTCGATTGGGCTGTAGTTATTTTCGGGTTGTACACCCAAATAACCAAGCAAATTAATGAGGAACCAAAGGTGAAAATTGGCTGTTCCCTCTTTCATGGTATCGAAATAGAGGAGCGAATTGTAGATAAAGCCGAACATTTCGGGGTCGGCCTCTACATTCCTGATAACCTTATACATTACTTCGGAGAGGAACATCGACATGGTGCTTTTCACCACATCGAAAGGAATGTTTTGGTAAATGTTGTTGAGCCTGAACTCTTTCAGCCGCTGAACTTCGCGGCCTGTTTTGTGAAATGCATCAATTTCGAGCAGGAAGAGAGGCTGTAGCAAACCACTTTTCTGTTTCGATTTTGGGCTTCGAATGCCATTAACGATGTACGACTGACGACCAAATTCTTCGGTGTAAAGCGTTGCTATAACACTGGTTTCCGAATATTTTACCTGGTGCAGTACAATGGCCTTCGACTTCGAAATCATCGGATAAACAAGATCTTTGTAACGGTCGATGCAGTACCATCGGCTGAGGCGCAAAAGGCAAGGTAAACACCTGTGTGAACGCGTTTGCCTGCGAGGTCGGTTCCTGGCCAAACAGCCTGTCCGCCCAATGAGGTTGTTTCGTAAACCAGACGGCCGCTAACGGTTGTAATTTTCACATTTGCATCGTTGGTAAGGCCGGTAATATAGATATCTCCAGTGTACCCTTCGCGCACAGGGTTTGGATAGGCATAAACATTGGTGAATACGTTGTAGGCATTTTTTGAGTCGGTTCTTAACGCGGCTAAACCAGCCTGAGTTCCAACATAGAGAATACCGTTTTTACCGTCGTAAGCAAGGCTTGTAATCGCATCTGAAAGCAGGTCAGAGTTTTCGGTTGTATAGTGTTCAATTTCATCAGTACCATCGGCCGAAACAAGGAACAACCCTTTGTTGGCGGTTCCGCACCATTTGCGGTTGGCTCCATCAACGGCTAAAGCAGTAATGTTTGAGTTTCGCAAAAGTGGGTGGTAAATGCCGTCGTTTTCATCAACGCCGGGAGTTGAGGCGTAATAAGGATTTTCAGAAAAAACATTTTCAGGATCGGTATAAACTGCAATCCCGTCAGAAGTTCCAACCCAAATTTCTCCGTCGTTATCTTCAATTATATCGTTTACTTTATTCATTGATGTAATTACCTCATCTTCACCATTTGTAAAATAACTTTTTACATTCAGGTGCAGGTAATCAGAGCCACTGTTGCTCATTACATATAATCCACTTGGCGAACTTGTGGTTATGTTTTTTGGAATGGTCATCCAAATATTATCATTTGCATCGACTAAAACTTTACCTATAACATATCCTTGATCAAGATCGGGCAGCGCAAATCCCTCCCATTCGCCATCAGTTCTTAAAACATGGAGGTTTTTTGCTACTTCGGAGTTCGAAACCCATAAGTTTCCTTGTGAATCAAAATCCATACCCCCAACTCTTATGTAGCTGTCGTTGCCAGGCACTGCACTTTCTAATTCTGAATTCGAAGCATTATATGTTTTGATAACTTTTCCGTCTTTAAATTCAATAATCCCTGAACTATACGTTGCGGCATAAAAATGGTTGGGTTCGCCGGGTAAGGGTAAAACCTGAACTACATCAGCAATTTTTGAATCGACATTGGAGGTGTTTTTATCAATTGTTTCCCATTTTCCATCTTCAAAAGTGTTGATTTGAAAGCTTTTCCAAAGATTTCCATAAGAAGCACTAATACCTCCAGCCGACGAGTAAAGTTTTCCATCGGCATAAGCAAGGGAGTATACCGAATTGGAAAGAGGGCCATCGGGCGAAAGTTGTGTAAAGGTTCCGTTAGAATAGCGTATAGCACCGTAGTTTTTGTCGGCAATCCATATATTTTGGTCATCATCAATAATTGCTGAGGCTGGTTCTATTGGTATATCGTTGTTACTTATTGAAGTATATTGGTCAATCTCCAATATTTTCCCTTTATCCTGATTAAAAACAACAACCTTGTTTTCCGAACAGTAAACCAACATTTCATCATTGAATTTGATATCCTTAATGACATTAATTTCTGGGTTCCCCTGATACCAGATGTCAGGAGCATGGCGGCTTATTGTAACATCTCCATGCCACTCTTCACTAAAATGGACTGTCCAAAGCCGATTCCATCCAATTTCAAGAATGTTGTAATTGTACTTTTGAAGCGCAATGTTTTCAACGTCTTTCCAGTTCGAATAATCGAGCAAATTTGAAGAGCTTAACGGGGCATATTTGAGTCCTTCTTTTGTTCCAGCAAATATCTGATCGTCAATAAAATCGACATCATAAACAGGCAGGTAGTTTCCCTCTTGGCCAATAATGTACGAGTCTTTAATTTCAAGCTTTTCAACATCGAGAACAACAATGCCAAACCCGCACGACAAGTAGCAGAGTTTATCTCTATTGGTTACATTGTAAATGAGCTTATCGCCCGAAATATTCTTGCGTTTAATATCGAGAATTGGGTGTACGATTTCATCTTCATGGATTACATCAACAGCCGAACTTTTATATGAGATAATAAGGCTTTTTGTGCTTTCGTTGTAAGCAATTCCATAAAAATCGGAACCCGATAGATTTTTGTTGAATGGTTCAACGCTGTTGTCGGTTTTGTTGAAGTAAAAAATGCCCCCATCGCACAAAAAGTAGATGCGCTGACCAGCTTCGGCTACTTTGGTTGAGTTTGTCATCGACAGGTGGTAAGCCCATTCGCCCGGGGCAAGTTGTGCCATGAGCTGAAAAGAACATGTGAATAAAAACAGGGCTAGGTAAATTTTTTTTATCATGCTTCAATATTGTTTAAATAACTGATCAGTTTAGCTACGGCACGTCCACGGTGGCTTATCTCATTTTTTTCGGTTAAAGCCATTTCAGCAAAGGATTGTTCGTATCCTAAGGGTTGAAAAATTGGGTCGTACCCGAAACCTTTTTCGCCTTTGCCCTCGGTTAGAATGTTTCCGTCGACAATGCCTTCGAACAAGGTCTCTTTTCCGTTAATTATTAACGAAATTGCAGTTCTAAAACGTGCTTTTCGGTTTTTTATTTCGCGAAGTTCAAAAAGTAATTTTTGCATGTTGTCGTCCGAACTGCGTTGAGGCCCTGCATATCGGGCAGAATATACGCCGGGAGCCATTCCAAGAGCTTCGACTTCGAGGCCGGTATCGTCGGCAAAACAGTTTACGCCATATTTTTCGAATATGTAATGGGCTTTTTGCGATGCATTGCCTTCCAACGTGTTGGCAGTTTCCGGAATGTCGTCGGTGCAACCAATTTCATTCAGACTGATTAGCTCAAATTTATCGTCGAGCATTTTTTTTATCTCGGTGAGCTTATGCTCATTATTTGTTGCGAAAACAAGTTTTATCATACTGCAAAATAATAAATGGTCCTAAATATAAATGGTTTTATTGAATGCCTGTTTGTTTTTATTCGCTGCAAGCATCCGTCAGGCTTTTCAAATTAAGTATTTCAACTTGTTTATACCTAATGTCGATTATCCCCTCTTCCTGAAGTTGCAAAAATGCCCGACCAACCGAAGGCCTAGCCACGCCAAACAATTCTGAAAGTTCTTGTTGCGAATGTTTTAGTTTAAATGAAGTCGATTTTCCTGCCTCATTTACAAGGTAGAAGGCCAGCTTTGCTTTGAGCGATTTGAAGGAGTGAAATCGTAATTTCTCTGATAAAAACTGCGCTCGCGACGAAATCATTGACAGAAAATTTTGAAGAATTTGTTGATCCAGTTGGAAAAGTTTAAGCAACTCAGACTTTTGAATTACAATGAATTTGACATCGGAAGTCGAAATAATATTTACAGGAAATTGATTTTTCCTTCCAAAAATAAATGCCGATGCTAACACCGATGGAGCTTCCATGTCTTCGATTTTGAGGCTTTTGCCCGTTGGGGCTATCATTTCAGCTTTTACGGTTCCTTCTGTTAAAATCATTAATCGGTTGCATTCTTCGCCTTGGCTTACTACAAGTGAATCAACCTGAAAGCTTTTTCGCTGAAAAACAATTTGCGAGAACAACTGTGTAAGTTCAGCTGTTTCAACTCCTCGGAACAGTGGTATTTCAGACAGTTCTATTTCCATTGTGAGAATTTTTTTCAAATGTAACAAATGTGACAATTTAATAAGATGTGAGTCAGTAGTTTTGTTCTGTAAAATTATTTATAAGCGAATGAAAAGAGAAATTGTAAAAATAGACGAAGAATTGTGTAACGGATGTGGCTTGTGTATTCCAAATTGCCATGAAGGTGCACTGCAAATAATAGACGGAAAAGCACGTTTAATCAGCGATTTGATGTGCGACGGACTTGGCGCTTGCCTTGGCCATTGCCCCGAAGGTGCTATTACAATTGAAACACGCGAAGCTCAGCCTTACAACGAAACTGAGGTGATAAAAGATATGGTTGCAAAAGGGAAAAGCACAGTTGTGGCTCACCTTAAACATTTGCGCGAACACAACGAAATCGCTTTTCTAAAAGAGGGGATGCAATACCTGAAAGCCAATCAGCAGTTGTTGAACTTCGATTTGGAAGATGTGATTGACGAAGTTCACGAAAACAAACCTAAGTCGGGTTCGGGCTGTGCAACTGGCGGTTGCCCGGGTTCAAAAACGGTGGTTTTCGATTTGCCAAATGAGGTTAAACTTGCTGATAATGGTTCGAAACAACCATCGCAACTTAGGCAGTGGCCGGTTCAGTTGCATCTGATTAATCCGATGGCTCCGTATTTTCAAAAGTCGGACCTGCTGGTTGCGGCCGATTGTACAGCTTTTTCAATGGGAAACTTTCACAGCGAATGGCTTAAAGGAAAAACATTGGTAATTGCTTGTCCAAAGCTCGATCATGGTGCCGAAACGTATATTAATAAACTTGCAACGCTTATCGACGATGCTAAAGTGAACACAATTACTGTGTTGATGATGGAAGTTCCTTGTTGCGGAGGCTTGCTGAACTTGGTTCGCGAAGCAAAGCAAATGACATCACGAAAAGTTCCGGTAAAAGCAATTGTAGTAAGTATAAAAGGTGAAGTTTTAAGTGAAGATTGGGTTTAAGAGGGAGATGGTTTTTAGGTTTTTCGAACACACTTCTTTTGTTAGAGGTGTGTTCGATTTTTATAACTAGGTAACATTCAGCTTACCCTTCAACAAATTCCCAATCTTTTATCTCTTCAAATTTTTCGTAACCTTCTTGAACCGAAGGGTGTTTCAATAGAGACTCAACACTAACTTCGGGAATTAACTCATCAGCAATTCCATTTTTAATGAAAATAAAGTTGAATCCAAGCTCGTTGGCGCCAACCAACCGGTAACCTTTTCTGTTGGCAAGTTTAGTCATGGCAACAGGCGAGGCTCCATGATAGAGTTTGTGCTTTCCAGGATAAAAGTAATTTGGATCGTAAGGAACAACAATGTTGTTTAGTCCAAACTCGTTATGTGTTTCGATAACAACAACTTTTGGACTAATTACATCAATGGCATCCCAAATCCAATAGTCATTTCCGTCGATATCGATTGATAAAAGCCCAATTTCGCCCCGAAAACCTGCACCGCCAATCAACTGATTAATATTTTCCCTCGAAACTTTTTAGCAGATAAACTTCGGTTGGTAAAAGAAGTTGTGCGGATATTTGCTGAAGAATTTTTTGCCGCGTTTAATACTTCGGGCATTTGCATCAATAAATAATCCATGCCAGCCAAAGTTGAAATAGAGGTTTGCTGAGTTGCTGTTAACTCCGTCGTCTGATCCAAACTCAACAAATATCTTGTTCTCCATTCCAATAACCGAAAAGATGAAAAGAAGCATTCCATCTTCTTCAAATTGAGAGAAAACCCTGAAGCCAGTATTTGAAAGTGCCGGCAGTTCGTTTTTCTTTGCAAGTTCCTGATAATGTATGAATAACTGTCGTTGTGATATTTGCACTGATGGATTAAACCTGTTCCTGATTTTTGCAATCAGAAACTTATCTTTTAAAAATTCCTTTATAATCGTCTTCATTAGTATATAAGGTTTTACCAATTTTATTGTCAAAATTCAGTGCTAAAAATAATTCATTTACTATTGATTGGCGTAATTGTTAGTCACTTTAATAAGTTTCATCGGTTTATTTGTGTGGGTTATCAAAAAAACTAATTTTAGCACACAATTTTCAATCGAAATAAGATGATAAATATTGACGAAATAGAAGACCGTTTTAGCATTGAAGGCGAAGTTGGTTTTTATGAAGGCGATGGCGATTTGATTTACATTTCAGTATGTAACAAATATGCCGACGCCGAAATTTGTTTGTATGGAGCGCACGTTACTAATTTCATTCCTAACGGTTCGCTCGACATGCTTTGGATGAGCCCCGACACTGATTTTGAAGTTGGGAAACCAATCCGCGGAGGCATTCCTCTTTGCTTTCCTTGGTTTGGACCTCATGCAACCGACCCTTCGAAACCCGCTCATGGATTTGCCCGCATAATGTACTGGGATGTTGCCGAAACTGCTTCGTTGGATAATGGCGAAACGTTTATAAAGCTTCAGTTAGAGTCTTCGGAAGAAACAAAAGAATATTGGCCTTACGATTTCCGAGCTGAGCTGGACATTACAATTGGCCGAAGTCTTACTGTAAGTCTCAATATTTACAATACCGGCAATCAGTCGTTTGACTATTCGGCCGCGTTGCATTCATACTTTAGTGTTTCTGAAATCAAAAATGTTTTGATTGAAGGGCTACAAGGCGTTTCATATTACAATGGTTTTGGAAACGAATTAACGGTTCAGGAAGAAAATTTAATCAAAATAGAAAAGGAAGAGAACAGGCGTTATGTGAACACTACCTCTGAATGTTTGATTTTTGATACTGTATTTCGCCGTGTAATAAAGGCTGGGAAAGAGGGAAGCAATGTTACTGTTGTTTGGAATCCTTGGGACGAAACCTGTGCCAAAATGAGCGATATGCCCGACGATGCTTATCAAGGTTTTGTGTGTGTTGAGGCGGTAAACGCTTATAACGACACCATTTCTCTTGCCCCGGGTGCAAAACATGCAACCACTGCCATACTAAGTTCTGAATTCAGAAAAGGTGAATTTAATCTTGGTGGCGACAATATTGGTTTTAGCGTTGTTTGATATTCAATTGGTTAAATATACAAAGAAGAGGGTGTCTCAATAGTCTGAGATACCCTCTTCTTGTTTTTCTCAGCCATGCTTTGGTGAAACATTGGGAAAGTTCAATTAAATTTCAGGACAGACTTTCTCAATGTTAGGACAGGTCAAACCGGTTGTCGGAAATCTCGTCACAAACGAGAAACGGTTAACCACTCGTTTCTGCTAGGCTTAAATGAGTGTTAGAGTAGAGGTTCGATTATGTTTTAAAGTTCAGGTTATTACAAAATCCACATAAATCAAGGCAAGAGATTGAACAGGAGGCATGTAATTTTATCTTGAGAAGTGGGAGATGAAAATACTAGTTTACTAAAATGATATTGAATAGTTACGGTGCATAATAAACGCTCTCGATTGGCAGTCTAAAGTTTGGATATATGTAACTTATAAGTTACCTTTGATTTCTAAAATGACAGATGGAAAAAATCCGTGAAATTGTTGCATATAAGGACTATTTTGAAGATTTTATTATCAAACAACCTGTTAAGGTTCAAGATAAAATATTCAAGATTTTAGAAGCAATTGAAACTTTAGAAAGGATTCCGACCAAGTATTTAAAATTTATAGTTGGGACAAAAGGACTTTACGAAGCCCGAATACAATTGGCAACTGATATTTGGCGCATTTTCTGCTTTTTTGACAATGGACGGTTAGTAATACTGCTAAATGGTTTTCAAAAAAAGACGCAGAAGACACCTATAAGTGAGATTGAAAAGGCAATAACTTTAATGAACGAGTATTATGGAAGCAAAAAACAGCAATAAAAACGTTTCGACTTGGACAGAGATAAAAGACCGAGTTTACGGAGAAAAAGGTACAGATAGACGAGATAATCTTGAAAGAGAGGCTGAATCGTTTAAAGTTGGACTATTGCTAAAAAAAGCAAGGGAGTCTAAACATATGACACAGGAAGAATTAGGACAACTCATCGACAAAAAGAGAACATATATTTCTCGTGTTGAGAATGATGGAAGCAACATCACGTTGAGTACACTTTATGACATTGTTGAAAAAGGACTTGGAG
>Ga0209373_10004540_pt1 | contig 11881 bp, 11 predicted proteins | sample Higcelweek5metaG_FD_187173 | JGI IMG/M metagenome (GOLD analysis project Ga0209373, IMG submission 187173) | Freshwater pond sediment microbial communities from the University of Edinburgh, under environmental carbon perturbations - High... | ecosystem: Environmental > Aquatic > Freshwater >... | reverse complement strand
ACAAAACATTCAATTTTTCTTGACATTTTGCTCTGTGCTCTGGCGTTGCTTCAGCACGAGTTGCCTCTTCGTTCATGTGGTAAATTTTCAAAGCTAAAATCGATAAACGATCAATTGCCCAAGCTGGACTCTCGGTATTGATTTTTGCATTTGGTTTTACTTGAACGTCTTTATATTTATCCAAGAAATAACTATCAATATATTCCACCATATCCGTACGAACCTGGTTAGACGCATCAATTTTACGTTTTAAATCTAATGCCGCAACAGGGTCAATATTTGGATCACGCACGATATCTTCATAATGCCATTGCACAGTATCTACCCAATTTTTTGCAAATAACAAATATTCAATAGTTCCTTTTTCAAAAGGATTTACAACTGGTTGATACACATCGTCTACAATGTGATATGTTTTGATACTTTGTTCAAAAATGGGAAATGCAAATTCAGCAAACATAATTATAGCTTTAAAATTGATACAAAAATAGCGATTTTTTGTACTTTTATCCTGAAAATAAAAAATAAATCCAATGCACATTCATTATATCTCAGAGCAAAACAGTATTCTTAATCATTTCTTGGCGCAAATTCGCGATGTAAACATCCAAAAAGACAGCATGCGTTTTAGAAAAAATATTGAGCGTATTGGAGAAATAATAGCATATGAATTAAGCAAAACGCTTGATTACAAAGAAATTGATGTGCAAACACCATTAGGAATTAAACACACTACAACCATAGCAGAACCAGTGGTTTTGTGTTCGATTTTACGTGCTGGTTTAGCTTTACATCAAGGCTTTATGAGCTTTTTTGATAATGCAGAAAACGGATTTGTTTCGGCTTATCGTCATCATTATGACAACGATGATAAGTTTGAAATTTTAGTAGAATACCAAGCAGCTCCGTCATTCGAAGGAAAAAATTTGATTTTAATTGATCCGATGTTAGCCACTGGACAATCATTAGTAGCGGTTTTACATAAATTACATTTGGAACACCAACCTAAAGAAATTCATATCGCCGTAGTGATTGCAACACCAGAAGGTATTCAATATTTAGAAGAAAATGTTCCTTCAACTTGTCATTTGTGGGTGGCTGCTTTAGATGAAAAACTGAACGAACACAATTATATTGTTCCTGGTTTAGGAGATGCCGGAGATTTGGCTTACGGAATTAAATTATAATTGCATTATAAAAAAGAAAACACCAAAAGCCAATAAAGAATACACAACGATTTCTTTTACCCAATTATTTTCAATTTTTTCGATAAAATTAGCGCCAATGATTGCCAACGGTGCAAAACAGAAAGCTAAACTTCCATTATTCTTATTTGCCGAAAGCACATAAATTCCTACTCCTAAAATGAAGGAAAACAAAATGGTTTTGTGCGAAGATTGCATGTTTAATGCTTTATTTGGTACATCAAAAACATGTAAAACAAACGCAAATAAACTTAATGATGTAAAAACCGCCAAAGCAATTCGTTGGTAAATATTTTCAAAGTAATAAAAATCAAAACTGATATACGTTTTATCTAACAAAGTACTCATCAAAGTATTATCTAGAATACTATTGGCAAGGAAAAACAAAATAGTTACAGCAAACAAAGCAATAAAGGGAATAATCCAGTTTCTGTAATCTTTAGATACGTGTAGGATTATAGCAATGAACACCAAAATAATATAAAAAATACTCCAAAAGTGAAATAAGGCCGCAAGAAAAATCCAAAACGAAGCGTCAAAAATTTTCTCTTTTGTTTGTAGTAAGGATTTCAAGGAAATTAACCTTCTTAAAGCTAAAAGCAACAGAAAATTAGAAATAATAATGTTCTTATTCTGAAAAATAGAAGAAAAGAATAATAGGAAAACAAAAAACAAAAACAACGCATAATTGTTTCCTTTGGTCAATCCGTTTTTAAGTGTAATGAAATTTAGAATGAATAAAGACGCGAAAAGTAAAACATACAAACCAAACTCTTCAGCATAGTAAATCCAATTAGCATTGGGTTTTGCTAACGCAATTATCTTCACAGAAAAGAAAAAAAGCGATAGAATTCCTATTACTAAATAATTAAATGGTCTTGTTTTACTAAAAACGCTTGCTAACATGCGAATATTTTATATTTTTGTGGTGTAAATATAATACTTTATCAAAATGAAATCATTTTTTGAAGGAATACAATCACTTTTCGTAGATTTTTTATTCTTACCAATGGATTGGTTAAGAGAACTAGAATTAACTAATTGGTGGACTGCAAATATCTTAAACTGGATTTTTATTATAATCTGTTGTGGAGCTATGACTTATTGGATTAAGCAATTGAACATCTTCAAAGCAAATAATGAAGATGAGCAAGATACTACTGCACACTCATTTTTAAAATAATCTTAAGATATTAGCAAGGATTATAAATCCTTACCAATATCCGTTCTAAAATACATCTTATCAAATTGTAGTTTTGCTATACTTTGATAAGATTTTTTTATGGCTTCCTGAAAGTCATTTCCGTACGAAGTTACCGCAATTACGCGACCTCCATTAGTTACAACTTTTCCATTTTCTAATTTTGTTCCCGCATGAAATGGAATAGAATCGGTGATGTTTTCCAATCCGAAAATCTCCTTCCCTTTTTCATAATCTTCTGGATATCCGCCAGAAACTACCATGATAGTTGTAGCTGCTCTTTCATCAATTTCCAAGGTGATTTTCTCTAATTCATGATTTCCTATCGCTTCAAAAATTTCAACTAAATCACTTTTTAGTCTTGGCATCACCACTTCCGTTTCTGGATCACCCATACGAACGTTGTATTCGATAACCATTGGTTCGCCTTTCACGTTGATTAATCCGATGAAAACAAATCCTTTATATTCAATTCCGTCTTTTTGCAAACCAGCGATTGTTGGTTGAACTATTCGGGTTTCTATTTTTTCTAATAAGACCTCATCCGCAAATGGAACTGGAGATACCGCACCCATTCCGCCTGTGTTTAATCCAGTATCGCCTTCCCCGATTCGTTTGTAATCTTTTGCTGTTGGCAATACTTTATATGATTTTCCATCGGTTAAAACAAAACAACTTAGTTCGATGCCATCTAAAAATTCTTCAATGACCACTTTTGAACTCGCTGCTCCAAATTTAGCTTCCACCAACATATTTTTCAACTCTGTTTTTGCTTCCTCTAAATCGGATAAGATTAAAACGCCTTTTCCGGCAGCTAATCCATCTGCTTTTAAAACGTATGGAGCTTCTAAAGTTTCTAAAAATTGGCAACCTTGCTCTACCGTTTCTTTAGTGAAACTTTCGTAACGAGCGGTTGGAATGTTGTGTTTTACTAAAAATTCTTTTGCAAATTCTTTACTCCCTTCTAATTGTGCTCCAACTTTTGATGGTCCAATTACAGGAATATGATTGATTTGAGTATCATTTTTGAAGAAATCATAAATTCCTAAAACCAATGGGTCTTCTGGTCCAACCACAACCATTTCTACTTTTTCTTGCAAAACAAAAGCTTTAACAGCATCAAAATCATTCGGATTTAAATCCACGTTTTTTGCAATAGTTGCTGTTCCTGCATTTCCAGGCGCAACAAAAAGAGAAGTACATTTTGAAGATTGAAGCATTTTCCAAGCCAGTGCGTGTTCGCGACCGCCAGAACCAAGTAGTAAAATAGTCATTTTTAGTGTTGTTATGTTGTTTGGCAAAAGTACTATTTCTTAAGAAGAAAGAAAAAAGAAAAAAGAAGAAAGATTATTTTCAGATTTATTACTTTTGGATAAATTCCAACGAATGTTCAACTTGTTTCATCTTTCTTTAAAATTAAGCGGTTTTCCTATTGCGAAAGCTCAAGCTGATTTTGAGAAAATTCTACAAATTTCTGAAGCAGATTATCCCAATTATCTCGAAACTAAAAAACGAGAAATTGTGGAATTTCATTTGAAAAACAATACTTTTTACCAAAATTTAGTTGGAAAAGACAGCTTTGAAAATTGGAATGATTTACCCGTTCTGACCAAAAAAGATTTACAAAAACCTTTAAAAGATAGACTTTCAAAAGGTTATTCCGAAAAAGCTGTTTTCGTGAATAAAACTTCAGGTTCGAGTGGTGATCCGTTTGTTTTTGCTAAAGATAAAGAAGCTCATGCGATTACTTGGGCTTCGATAATTCATCGTTTTAGTTGGTATGGCGTTGATTTCAATTCGTCGTATCAAGCACGATTTTATGGGATTCCTTTGGATTTTATTGGATATCGAAAAGAGCGTTTGAAAGACTTTTTAAGTAAGCGATATCGTTTTCCAATTTTTGATTTATCGGATAAAATATTAGATGCTGTTTTGGAACATTTTAAAACCAAAAAGTTTGATTACATCAATGGTTATACAAGTTCGATTGTGCTTTTTGGAAAATATTTACAAGCACGAAACATCATTTTAACCGATGTTTGTCCAACGTTGAAAGTTTGCATGGTGACTTCGGAAATGTTGTTTGAAGAAGATAAAATTTTATTGGAAAAGCATTTAGGAATTCCGGTTGTGAATGAATATGGTGCTTCGGAATTGGATTTAATTGCGTTTCAGAATCCGAATGACGAATGGCAAGTGAATGCAGAAACCTTGTTTGTGGAAATTTTAGACGAAAACAATCAACCTGTTCCTTTCGGAAAAGAAGGGAAGGTGGTGATTACTTCGTTGTATAATAAAGCGCATCCATTTATTCGATATGAAATTGGAGATGTGGGAATTTTGGACGAAAAAAGCACGTTAAAAAAACCCATTCTAAAAAAATTAATTGGACGAACCAGTGATGTGGCGCTTTTACCAAGTGGAAAAAAATCACCAGGATTAACGTTTTACTACGTAACCAAAAGTATTATTGAAGACGATGGAAACGTGAAAGAATTTATCGTTCGTCAAACCAAATTGGATTGTTTTGAAATTGATTATGTGAGTTCGGTTGAGTTGACTTCAGAACAAATTCAAGAAATTGAAAAAGCTATTGCGAAATATTTAGAACCCGGTTTACATTTCACCTACAACCGAAAAGAAGTTTTGGAAAGAACGAAAAGAGGAAAATTGAAGCAATTTCAGTCTATGCTTTGAATCAGTTACACAGAGTTTCACAAAGTCAAGCACAAAGTTCCACAAAGTATTTTTAAAATTTGAGAATCTGCGGTTAAAAACCTTGTGTTCTTTGAGCCTTCCTTGTGTTCTTTGTGGTAAAATAGGAATTAATTTCTATACTTCATAAAACCTCTATACATCCAATGTAACATATAATATGCCGATTGAAAAACATTTAGCTTTTCAACTTCTCTATAAAATTGCCATTGGTATTTAATTAAGTCCGATTTTTTTCTAGAAAGTGAATTTTCTCTAATTCTGTAAATCGCTTGAGTTTCTTGGATTCCGTATGCGAAAGGAATCACTTTTAAATAATTCAACCATAATCCCATGTCTTGACGTTTACGAATTAATGGCATGTATTTTTTACCCAATTTTTTAATGTCCACAAAAGCAGTTAAACAGCTTATTGAGTTTGATTTTAAAATATCAGTATAAGAAACTTTCTGAGGCACAATGAAATCAGAATACACAAATTCTAATTGTTCATTAGCTCTTCTGTAAGACGAAAAAACGAATGGAATTCCAGTTTCCTGAATAGTTTTGATGTTGTTTTCGATGAACGTTGAGAACCAAATATCATCGGCATCAATGAACGTCATGTAATCTCCAGACGCTTTTTCAATTGCGGTATTTCGGGCAACTGCTGGTCCAGAATTTTGACTTAATTTATGAAATTGAATGCGTTTGTCATTTTGGATTATGGATAAAACAACACTTTCGGTTTCATCAGAAGAACCATCATCTACAATAATCATTTCCCAATTTTGATGAGTTTGATTTTGTACTGATTGAATGGTTTCCGCAATAAATTTTGCCGAATTATAGGAAGGAGTAATTATGGAAACTAAAGAGTTCATTAGTAGGCTTTTTCTTCTCCTTTAAAGATATTGATTACCGTTTGAATAATAATCTTTAAATCCATCCAAATGGACCAATTCTCTATATAGAAAACATCATACTTGATTCTATTAACCATATCCTCGTCTGTTTCAATTTCTCCTCTAAACCCTCTAACTTGAGCTAATCCAGTTACACCTGGGCTTACGTGATGACGAATCATATATTTTTTCACTTTGGTTCCATATACTTTATTTTGTGTCCACAAATGTGGTCTAGGGCCAACAACCGACATATCCCCAAGCAAAACATTAAAAAACTGTGGCAGTTCATCAATACTTGTTTTACGTATAAACTTTCCTATTCTTGTTACTCTTGGGTCATTTCTTACTGCTTCTTTTTCCGTTGTTTTGTTAATCATCATAGATCTAAATTTATAGCACAGAAAATCTCGTTCTTTAAATCCAGGTCTGTTCTGTTTGAAAAAAATTGGTCCTCTAGACTCTATTTTTATTAACAATCCAAGAATAAGTGTTAACCAAGATAAAATAAAAATGATTACAAATAGGGAAAAAACAATATCAAAACTTCTTTTTAGTCTACTATTAACCTCCATTTCTAAAGGTATTTTTCTAAGAACAATAATTGGAATTATCCCATAGTACTGAACTGCTAAATTTCTATACAGTGTACTTTTGTTATCAGGAATAAGCCTTAGCGTTATGAAATTATTATCGGTAAATTCAATTAAATTTTCAGTCTCATTTTTAGATAAATCATCTAATGATGCATAAACTTCTTCTATCTTCTTCTCTGAAATAAATTCAAAAATGCTTTGTACCGATAAGGTTTTGTCTTTTTTTACATCAAAATGCTTAACTATTACATATCCCAAATAAGGATTTTGAGTAAAATACTTAACTAATTCTGCTGTGTTTTGTTTTGAACCAATGATAATAACGCTTCGAATATTTCCTCTATAATGTACCCTATACTTTTTTAGCAGAAAAAAGACTAAAAACTTAAAAAAACCTACTAAAATAAAAGAAACAAGAATATAAATAAAAATTTCCTTAGTGGTTACAAACTTATATTTAAAGCCAACATATGCAAAGGTTATTAACGATATAAAAAGAAATTGTTTGAGTAATTTTGTGAAAATTGTGGTTTCTTTTGTAGTTCTGTATACTTCATAAAAACCAATATAATAAGCTACAACCAGCCAAAAGGTTGACAAAATCAAATGATAGCCAATATTACTCATTGCAGATCTAAGGCATACCAAAACCAATAGGTTTATGACTAATAAATCTATGAAAATAATAATTGGTCTAATATATTTGGAATATCTTCCCTTTTGCATTGACTAATGAATGTATTTTGAAAAATCTTTATGTTCTTCTTTTAATAGCTCTTCCGAAGAAAGTGTCTTAAAGTAATCATACGTAATTTTCATGCCTTCAGATCTAGAGACTTTTGCTTCCCAACCTAAAATTTCTCTTGCTTTGGTCGTATCGGGTTGTCTTTGCATTGGATCATTAATTGGCAACGGATGATACACCACTTTTTGATTAGTCCCTGTTAACTTTATAATTTCTTCGGCAAAATCTTTAATTGTGATTTCGTCTGGATTACCAATGTTAACAGGTAAATGATAATCAGAATGTAATAATCTGAAAATTCCTTCTACTTGATCATCAACATAACAGAATGATCGTGTTTGACTTCCATCACCGAAAATAGTTAAATCTTCTCCACGAAGCGCTTGACCAATAAAAGCAGGAATTACACGACCATCGTTTAGTCGCATTCTTGGTCCATACGTATTAAAAATACGCACTATTCTGGTTTCTACTCCGTGAAAAGTATGATATGCCATGGTTATAGACTCCTGAAAGCGTTTTGCTTCGTCATAAACACCTCTTGGGCCAATGGTGTTTACGTTTCCGTAGTATTCCTCCGTTTGTGGATGAACCAATGGATCGCCATAAACTTCAGATGTTGACGCAATTAAAATTCGAGCTTTTTTTACTCGAGCCAAACCTAACAAATTGTGAGTTCCAAGTGAACCTACTTTCAAAGTTTGGATTGGAATTTTTAAATAATCAATTGGACTTGCTGGTGATGCAAAGTGCAAAATATAATCTAATTTACCTGGAACATGAACAAATTTAGTAATATCATGGTGGTAAAATTCGAAATTTTTATCTTTAAATAAATGTTCAATATTTTTTAAATCACCTGTAATTAAGTTATCCATTCCGATAACGAAATATCCTTCTTTAATAAATCTATCACAAAGATGTGAGCCAAGAAAACCCGCTGCACCTGTAATTAATATTCTTTTCATGTTATTTTTTTTCTTTTTCTGATAAATGAATTGTGTTGAACAAACAATAAAAAGCTGTAAAAAACACAACACCTCTTTGTCTCCACAAAAAAGATTCGGTCAAAAATAAGCTTATCATTAGAATTGCAAAAGCAATATGTATAAAATCTTTATTTTTTAATGCGTTTTTAAGGTTTGCGAATAAAATTAGGATCAATAAAACAAACCCTATAAACCCTAACTCAGAAAAAACCTGAATATATTGATTGTGGAAATTTTTCTTTTGATATCCTTCTGTGGTTTCATTTCCATGAAAAACATTGTATTTTAATCCTTTTTCTTCCAGTTTTTTATATGAGGCATTTAGTCCTAAACCTTGAAAAAAAACATTTTCTTCTTTCATTATTTCTAAAAACATTCTAAACTGGTATACTCGAAAAGATGCTCCAGAAAAAAAATCGCTTTGTTCAAATTTATTATTTTCCCAAGCCTGTTTCATACTAATAATTCGATCGCCAACAATTTCTTTAGGAATAACGGTGTGTCCAATATTATTATCCTTATCCAATTGAAATTCAAATTCGATTTTTTCTTTTATTCTGTTAAAAAATAGAAATGAAAAAAAAACGATTCCTAACAAGACAATGTTTCTCAACCGCATTTTATTGGCTGATTTTGAATAGAAGAAAAAATATAACCCAACAAGTAAAATATCTACTAATATTATACTTTTAGAATTTAATAATGCTAAAAACAGTGTAAGCAATAGTAATTGAAGATAATCTGTTTTTGTTTTGATTTCCTTCGTTAAAAAATAAAAGAAAGCCACACTTACAAATGCCGAAAAATGAATGGCATTTAACTCCTTTGTAACTAATTCGTGTCCGAAAAAAACCGCTGTATTGTTTTCGGTGAAAAACCGAAAAACCGCTTTTATTAAGAAAAAAAGAACATAAAAAGATATTGAAATACTATAATATTTAATCAATAATCCCTTATTGTGAACAAAAATTATAGCACAACAAAAAGGAAACAATATTAAAAAGCTTTCTTTAGGTAAAGCATTTAGAGAACCCAAAAAATCGATAGACCAAATACAAGAAATGGCCATCCAAACAAAAAGAATAATTGGTAAAATCATCTCTTTTGTAAAGTAAAACGATGTTTTTTTTAATTGAGATAAAGTAAACAAAACTAATATTCCCGTTACAATATTGTTAATAACATTTGGCAATGGAATGGTACAAATTAGAAGTAACAAACAAAAAAATGAGAAATCGTAAAGATTACCATTTTTTAATATTTGGGAAAAAGAGAGAGAATCTAATTTGTCTTTCATCATTTTTAACTATTTGTTTGAAAACTGTAAATCAATTGCAAGATATTGCTTTTTTTAAAAACTTAATACTTTTATTTTTTCTTTTAAAAAGAGTACAAGATTAAAGCTTTATGTTATATTTGCTAATAATTTTTTTTAAATGAAAAAAGCCTTAATAACAGGAATAAATGGACAAGATGGCTCGTTTTTAGCCGAACTATTATTAGAAAAAGGATACGAAGTTCATGGAATTATTAGAAGAAGCTCTACTTTTAATACAGAAAGAATAGAGCATCTTTACATAGAATCTTTAATACGCGATTTACATAAAGACAAAAAAATTCAGTTGCATTATGGCGACATGACTGATTCTACAAGTTTAATTCGATTAGTACAGCAAATTCAACCTGATGAAATATACAATTTAGCAGCGCAATCGCACGTAAAAGTATCTTTCGATCTACCTGAATATACTGCTGAAACAGATGCAATAGGAACCTTACGTCTATTAGAGGCTATTCGAATTTGTGGTTTAACCCAAAAGACGAAAATATACCAAGCTTCAACTTCTGAATTGTATGGAAAAGTTCAAGAAGTTCCTCAAAAAGAAACCACACCATTTTATCCTCGTTCTCCTTATGGGGTGGCAAAAATTTATGCTTTTTGGATTACCAAAAACTATAGAGAATCGTATGGGATTTATGCCGTGAATGGGATTTTATTCAATCACGAATCAGAACGTAGAGGAGAAACTTTTGTAACACGAAAAATTACACTTTCTGCAGCAAGAATTAAACACGGTATTCAAGATAAATTATATTTAGGAAACCTAAACGCTATGCGCGATTGGGGTTATGCAAAAGATTATGTAGAATGCATGTGGTTAATGCTACAACAAGAAACACCAGAAGATTATGTAATTGCAACAGGTATTCAATATTCGGTTCGTTATTTTTGTGAATTAGCTTTTAGAGAAGTAGGTATTGAGCTTGAATGGCAAGGTGAAAATGAAACTGAAAAAGGAATTTGTAAAGAGACTGGCAAAACCTTAATTGAGGTAGATCCAAATTATTACAGACCTGCCGAAGTAGAAAGTTTATTAGGCGATCCTACCAAAGCAAAAACACAGTTAGGTTGGAATCCAAGCCGTACATCAATTGAAGAATTGGTAAAAATTATGATGAAACACGATTTAGAATATGTAAAACTTCCTAGAGTATGCTAAAAAGTGCTAAAATATATGTTGCTGGTTCAAACGGCATGGTTGGTTCGGCTATTGTTAGAACTTTAGAGGCTAAAGGTTATTCAAATATTGTTGTAAAATCATCTAAAGAACTTGATTTAAAAAACCAACAAGCAGTTCATGATTTTTTTAATCAAGAACAACCTGAATATGTATTTTTAGCCGCTGCAAAAGTTGGAGGTATTCATGCAAACAACACTTATCCTGCAACTTTTATCTATGATAACATAATGATTCAAAGCAACGTAATTCAAGCCGCTTATGAATTTAATGTGAAGAAATTGCTGTTTTTAGGAAGCTCTTGTATCTACCCAAAATTTGCTCCACAACCTATAAAAGAAGAATATTTGCTAACTGGTTCGTTAGAGCCAACAAATGAAGCATACGCTATTGCAAAAATTGCAGGTTTAAAAATGTGCCAATTTTACAAACAACAATATGGTTGTAATTTTATTTCGGCTATGCCAACTAATTTATTTGGTATAAACGATAATTTTAATCTTGAAAATTCTCACGTTTTACCAGCGTTACTTCGTAAGTTTATTGAGGCAAAACAAAACAACAAACAAGAGGTTACAATTTGGGGTTCTGGAACACCAATGCGCGAATTCTTATTTGTAGATGATTTAGCAGAAGCGTGTTTGTTTTTAATGGAAAACTACAATGGTGTTGAAACCGTAAATATAGGAACAGGCAAAGATGTATCTATTAAAGAACTAGCCGAAACAATAATGAAAATTGTAGGTTTTGAAGGAAATTTAATTTTTGATGCCTCAAAACCAGATGGCGCTCCAAGAAAATTATTAGACGTTTCAAAAATTAATACTTTGGGATGGAAACACAAAGTAACTCTGGAAGAAGGTATAAAAAGGACGCATCAATGGTATCTAAAAAAGATTGAAGAATAGGCTTTAGCTCTTAATTTAAGTATTTAGCCAATATAACACCTAATGAACATTTCATTCCAATAAATGGGATATTATCTGTACCTACAACAATTCTTAATTCAGATGCTGTTGTAATAAAT
>Ga0209373_10004538_pt1 | contig 11892 bp, 8 predicted proteins | sample Higcelweek5metaG_FD_187173 | JGI IMG/M metagenome (GOLD analysis project Ga0209373, IMG submission 187173) | Freshwater pond sediment microbial communities from the University of Edinburgh, under environmental carbon perturbations - High... | ecosystem: Environmental > Aquatic > Freshwater >... | reverse complement strand
CTCGCTCGATTTTATGCGTATTGATGAAGACAAACAGGCTGATCTTCCTAAGATTAAAGAACTGATACGCCCGGTGCTTGAAATGGCCGGCGATCAGGAAATTTATATTGCTCAGGGATTTATTTGCCGGAATGCCAATGGCGATATCGACAACCTTCAACGCGGGGGAAGCGATTATACCGCCTCACTTTTAGGGGCAGCAATTAATGCTGAAGAAATACAAATATGGACCGATATTGATGGTCTCCATAACAACGATCCGCGTGTGGTTGAAAAAACTACCCGCATCGATAATTTATTGTTTGTTGAAGCGGCAGAACTGGCTTATTTTGGTGCGAAAATCCTGCATCCGCTAACCGTTTTACCTGCCAAAGAAGCCAACATTCCGGTTAGGTTAAAGAACACAATGAAACCTTCCGATCCCGGAACTCTTATTTCAAACGATAAAACCGTTTCGGGAATGAAAGCTGTGGCCGCTAAAGACGGGATTACGGCAATTAAAATACGTTCGTACCGTATGCTGATGGCGTATGGTTTCCTTCGTAAAATTTTTGAAATATTCGAAAAGTACAAAACATCAATCGACGTGATCACAACTTCGGAAGTGGCCATTTCATTGACCATCGACAATTGTAAAAATCTCGATAAGATCATTGCTGAATTGGAAGGCCTGGGCGAGGTTGAAATAGACCGTGATATGACCATCGTTTGTGTGGTAGGCGATATGGAGTCGGAAGAAAAATTCTTTTCGAAAAAAATATTTGAAGCGCTTGAAGGCATTCCGGTGCGGATGATTTCTTATGGGGGGAGTCCACACAATGTTTCCATTTTGGTTAGTACCAGCGATAAAAAGGAAACTCTTCAAAAATTAAGCAATCATCTGTTTTATAGCTAATATAAGATGAAAATTGCCCATATTGCACTTTGGGTTAACGATCTGGAGAGAATGGTAGATTTTTATTGTCGTTTCTTTAATGGAACGGCAGGAAAAATCTATCATAACCCGGTCAAGAATTTCGAGTCGTGTTTTGTGGCGTTTGAATCGGGGACGTCAATGGAATTGATGCGTAAAACGAACCAGATTTTATCATCTCAAACTGAAGAAACGAAAACAGGTTTTCACCATCTTGCCTTTTCTGTCGGAAGTCGGGAGGTTGTTGATCAGTTAACACGGCTACTCAGCGACGATGGGTACAAAGTAAAAAGTAATCCCCGTGTCACAGGCGATGGATATTATGAAAGTGTTATTTCTGACCCTGAAGGAAATATCATTGAAATTACGGTTTGAATGCCTTTAATTGAACCAAAAGACATTCTTTAGTATTTTACCTTTGGCTCCATCGGGAGGTAAGATTTTTAGGTATTTGCAAACAGTTGGTACAATATCCGTTACATCAACAGGCTCCTCAAAAGTACCAGCTTCTACTCCTGTTCCAAAAAGTAACAACGGGATACGATTTTCTGTAGAATATTCAACTTCATCATACTTTGGCGATGGTCGCCAACCTTCCTCTAACAGAAGCATCACATCGCCTGAACGCTGAACACAATAACTGTTGTCGATGGCTTTAAACCGGGGGTTGTCGAGGTTTGTCTTTTCAATGAATACAGCCGGAACCGCCGATTTAATTCCTTCGAACTGGTTTAGGAACATCGCCGCTTTTTCCTGCATCTCTTCCAGCGGTTTGCCTTTTTGTTCAATCAGGGAATGGTTTAAATAGACCTGTTCCTCGTTGTACATGAGAATCCAGTCATCCATACCATAAATGGCATTCAAATAAACACGTAGCAGGGCCATCGCGCTGTGGGTTGCAAATTCACCGGCATTAAAATTCATGTCATCTTTCAAAATGTTGACAGGGTAATCGCTTGTTGATGCAGCCGTGAGGAAAACCAGATAATTATCTTTTCCAACCTCCTTGTCGAGGTAATTAAGCAACGATGAAATTTCCTGATCCATACGCAAATAGGTATCGTGCATTTCAACCGAAGCCGGACTGAACCATTTATTGGCAAAATCCATCGATGTAAAAGTGATGTTCAATAAATCGGGGTCGTTATCGAAGCCCAATTTGTATTGATCAATTAGTTGAAGAGCAAACTCTTTAACCAATTGATTCCCGAATGGTGTTGCAGGTAGAATTTCATATTTCGATTTTACCATGCTACTCAGGATGGAAAGTTGATAAGGAAAAGTGTTCCATTTTTTCCAGAACCCTTGCTCCAATACATAACCATCGAGAAATCCGGTATCATAACTGCTAATTGGTAACATTAAATCCCAATTGTTCTGAAGGAAACTATCGGGTAGTAGTTTGTCGTTAAAATCTCGGACCCAGTCAGGAAATTTGTCCATGTAGTAAGATGATGTAATCATTTTTCCGTTTGAATTATCGTACCAAAAAGCGCCATCGGCAGCATGTCCGGCACTAAGAACAGCGGCAACCGGATTCAGCGCTACAGAAAAAACCTGTGAGTTGAAATTTGAATACTCTTTTAAAACATCACCCAGGGTGAAAACCTTAAGCATTTTCGCTGAGGCATTCCCATTTTTTGAATCGCTGCCAAGGGTGAGGTAATAATCATCATATACCGCATGAATTTTATTGTGGGTCAGGTGTTTGTACCACTGGTCGCCGATAATTCCATGTTCTGCGGGATAAGTACCTGTATAGACCGTTGCCACAGTGGTCGAAGTCCTCAGATTGTGGATGTCTATCCGGGCATTGTTCGTATACGTACCGTTCTCTGTTAACCGTTTAAAACCACCCTCCTGAAATGTATTCCAGTAACGGGTAATATATTCCGAACGCAGGTTTTCTATCGTAATACCAACGACCAGTTTAGGAGTATTACCACCTTTGGTAATGTTTGGTTGAGCCATTGAGCTAACAACCAATAGAATCAATATGCTTCCCAATAAAAAAATTCTCTTGACCATCAAAATGCTATTAAAATCGTTTCAAATGTATGAAATTGGTTGGGTTTATGAAATCCAGAGCCTGAAAAGAAGGAAGTTTGATGACTAAGAAAGAAATGTCTTTTGAGAAATAGTACATAAGAACGAATTTTACGTCAAAATGTTCAATTGATGGTTTGTAGAATCATTAGGTATTATTTTTTTTGCTAAATTTAAAACATTCATGAATTGAAACGATTATCATGACCTTTTAAAAATGGAATGATGGAAAAGAAACTATGGCAAATATCGGCAACTTGTTTTTTTATTGTATTTCTTCTGCTCAATGCTTGTAAGCCCTCTGACCCGGAGCTTAACGATACCTGGAGTGAAGCATCGGAACAATATTGTGAACAAGTTCTTAATTTACAGGATGAGATTGGAGCTGATTTTGAAGATTGGCTTTTAACAATGGATTCGTTGGATGCCGTTGAAAAGGCTTACAAATCATTTATCTCCAATGAATTTGTTGAATCGGCTACAATCAGTAGTCAAGGTATTTCTGTTCAATACGATAACGGTATGAGGGGTGGTTTGTTTATCAGTACTAAAGATGATAAAACACAAGAAACGGGAATTATGCAAGCTGAAAATAATTCTGTATTTAAAAGTGATGGTTTAAAATCTCTCGTGAATAAACGAAAGATGATCCTCATTAACCCCCATTATTACGAACGAAGTTATTTTACTGATCAGATATTCGATATTACCAGTAGTAATATTAGCAGGGCAGGGTATGAGCTATCCGCTTTTTATAAAAACACTGAAGCCAAAGTTGATCGGTTTACCGAGTTGTCGGGGTACGGTATCATACAGATCTATTCGCACGGTTGGGCTTGGCCTAAAGAAAAAAATATTACCGATGTGTATCTGTTAACAGGCGAGACGGCCAATACAACTACTTCGAAAAAGTATTGGAGTGAACTTAAAACCGGAAATATCCCGATCATGAAAATTGCCGGCGCCAACAAATACCTTATCTCTCCAGAGTTCATTCATAAGTATAACGATTTCAGTAAAGATACCGTATTGTTTTATGGTGGATTTTGTTACAGCTTTCTTGGCGACTGGCCCGATATTATTGAGTCGTTTGCCGATGGGGCTTACGTAGGTTTCGATTGGTCGGTTTACACCTTCCGAAATGCCAATTGGGCAGTTAATTCTATGGCCATGATGAGCGATACCTCAAAAGCCACTCCCTTTACCCTTGAGCAATGGATGCAAAACAGCGCTATGGAGAAATCGTACGATAATCCCGATGATAAACGTGTGGTTGAGATTCACTATGTTGGCGACGGTAAGCTAACACTCTGGGATAAAGTGAAAGTACAACTTATTGCGCTTTCTTCCGATGGAGCTCCCGTGAGTAAACCAGGCAAAGCAGGCACTGCTTATTCTTTCCGTTGCGATGTTGTTACAAACATAAGCCCAATTGAATATGTGTGGGACATAGGTGATGGTTCTTCTCCTTCAACTACACAAGGCAGTCAGGTTAATATCACATGGAGCAAAGACGGTGATTATACACTCACGGTTTCGGTAAAAAATAAAAATAGCGGAGAAGTAATAGGAAAAGCAAGTCTTGGGGTAACAATTGGAGATAACGAAGACATAATTGAATTTGCTCAAACATGTACTAAAGCTAGTTGTTCTATTGGTCCCTCGAGTGCTATACAATTTTCTCCTCCCTGGCCTGTCAATGTAAATTTTTCTTACTTTCCCTGGTCAGCAACTCCCATTATATGGAGTGGTTTAAGTTTTTCAGGAACAGAAACAACTCGATGGGGGGAAACCAGTTCTATTGAAGGATCATTAAGTAGTGACGGGAAAAAAGTGAGTTTTACTGCATGTTATCAATCTCAAGTAAGTGTTAATTATAATAAATATATGAAGATTTCTGTTGCAAACCTTCCCCTTGTTAAATTTGAAAAGAACTTTGGCGGTGGTGGACTCGCTCTCGATTACTCTGTCTATGATGGTCCAAAAATGAAAGATTATGTGACAAAATTTGAAGGAACCATTTTGATGGAAACCAGTATTACCGCTCTGAAAGAATACACTGTTATCGGATTTGACTGGGGATATTCCCCCAACTCGAGTTATTTGACATTTTACCTGGAATGGCCAAAATAGAGATTTAAAAATCACCGTAATCACAAAACTGCTAAGTTCGTTCGAGCTATTGGCATTTGGTAGCATGCAATTTAAAAAGTGCAAAACCACAGGTCAATTCAAATCAAAGAATGCTTATATTCGTTTTTACATCAATAAATTACAGATAAAATTGAAAGTTAACATATTACTATTGATTGAAGCTATTTTTTTTATTACATTAAAATGGAATTTCTTTTCATACAACAGATACAATTTATTTATTTAACAAAATACAATTATGAAAAATAAGTTATTGAATTTGACTTGTGCTTCCATATTTATTATACTTTTTTTTCATAGCGCTTGCAAACCCGATGATCCGGAGTTAAACGATACCTGGAGTGAAGCTACAGAACAATATTGTGAACAAGTTCTTAATTTACAGGATGAGATTGGAGCTGAATTTGAAGATTGGCTTTTAACAATGGATTCGTTGGATGCCGTTGAAAAGGCTTACAAATCTTTTATATCCAACAAATTTGTTGAATCGGCTACAATCAGTAGTCAAGGTATTTCTGTTCAATACGATAACGGTATGAGGGGTGGTTTGTTCCTCAGGGCAAAAGACGACAGAACACAAGAAACAGGAATAATGCAAGACGCAGGTAGCCAGATGAATAAAAGCTCCAATTTAAAATCTCTTGTTAATAAACGAAAAATGATACTGATTAACCCCCATTATTATGAACGAAGTTTTTTTACCGATCAGATATTCGATATTACCAGTAGTAATATTAGTAGGGCAGGGTATGAACTATCCGCTTTTTATAAAAACACTGAAGCTAAAGTTGATCGGTTTACCGAGTTATCGGGGTACGGTATCATACAAATTTATTCGCACGGTTGGGCCTGGCCTAAGGAAAAAAATATTACCGATGTGTATCTGCTAACAGGTGAAACGGCCAATACGACTACGTCGAAAAAATATTGGAGTGAACTTAAAACCGGGAACATCCCAATCATGAAAATTGCCGGTGCGAATAAATACCTTATTTCCCCTGAGTTTATACATAAGTACAACGATTTCAGTAAAGATACGGTGTTGTTTTACGGCGGATTTTGTTACAGCTTTCTTGGCGACTGGCCCGATATTATTGAGTCGTTTGCCGATGGGGCTTACGTAGGTTTCGATTGGTCGGTTTACACCTTTCGAAATGCCAATTGGGCAGTAAACTCAATGGCCATGATGAGCGATACCTCAAAAGCTACACCCTTTACCCTTGAGCAATGGATGCAAAACAACGCTATGGAGAAATCGTACGATAATCCAGATGATAACCGTGTTGTTGAGATTCACTATGTTGGCGACGGTAAGCTAACACTCTGGGACAAAGTGAAAGTACAACTTATCGCGCTCTCTTCCGACGGAGCTCCGGTGAGTACTCCTGGCAAAGCAGGTACTGCTTATTCTTTCCGTTGCGATGTTGTTACGAATATAAGCCCAATTGAATATGTGTGGGACATTGGCGATGGTTCTTCTCCTTCAACCACGCAAGGCAGTAAGGTTAATATCACATGGAGCAAAGACGGTGATTATACTCTCACGGTTTCGGTAAAAAATAAAAACAATGGAACAATAATAGGAAAAGCCAGCCTTGGAGTAACCATTGGTGACAATGACGAGATCATTAAAGCTGCTCAAAAATGCACCTTTATTGAATGTTTTTTCGGCCCTGGTTCAGCTATCCAATATTCACCAGAACTTTCCGGTAATCTTGGAGGTATTTCATGGAAGGCTCATATCGTTTGGACTGGATTAAGTTTTTCCGGATCCGATACAACATATTCCAGTAAGAACGAAATAGAGGATGTATACAAGATATCGGGAACATTGAGCAACGATGGAAAAAAAATGAGTTTTACTGCTTATAATGAACTTTTTGGCTATGTTAGAACCACTAAGTCATATTCAATTTCTGTTTCAAATTTACCATTTAACAGGTTTGATCCCGATCCATATTATGCTTCAAGTCCAATTCTCTCATATTTGGTCGTCGACGCTTCAATAATCAAAAATTACATTACAAATTTCGAAGGGTGGTGGTTTCCTGATGTAGATTTTAATCCGGAAGATGGACCTGCCCAAAACCACACTATTGCAGGAATTAAGTGGGAAGAAGCTAATAATTTGCATTTGGATCTGTTTGAGAAGGAGACTAATTAAACGCAAAAGATTATTCCCGATTAATTTGTTGTAAAAGAAATAATTTCTACTTTTGCGCCGCTCAATTCGCTGAATCCATGTAACCGATTCTTTACCGGTCGATTACGCGAATAGGGCAAACGAGAGAGATAATTTTATTAATTAAGAAAGGTAAAAGTTCTATGTTAAACCAGTACGAAACTGTTTTCATTGCTACTCCTGTATTGTCAGATGCACAATTTAAGGAAGTAGTATCAAAATTCAGTGGGCTGATTACCGCCAACAACGCTGAATTGATCTACGAGGAAGATTGGGGCCTGAAAAAATTGGCTTACCCGATCCAGAAAAAATCTACAGGTTTCTATCACCTGTTTGAGTTCAAAGCTGATCCATCTTTTATTGAAAAGTTCGAAATCGAATATCGTCGTGATGAACGCATCATTCGTTTTCTTACGTTCAAGCTTGATAAACATGCTGTTGAATATAGTGCGAAACGCAGAATTAAAGTTAAAGCTAAAGCAGAGGAGAAATAAGTCATGGCATCAAATCAAACAGAGATCAGATACTTAACTCCACCTTCAGTTGAGATCAAAAAGAAAAAGTATTGCCGTTTCAAAAAGAACGGAATTAAATTTGTTGATTACAAGGATCCTGAATTCCTTAAAAAGTTCCTCAACGAACAAGGTAAAATTTTACCACGTCGTATTACAGGTACTTCATTAAAATATCAACGCAAAGTTTCTCAGGCAATCAAACGTGCCCGTCACCTTGCTTTGCTACCTTATGTAACCGATTTAATGAAATAACTGAGGAGGACTATCTAATGGATATCATTTTAAAACAAGACGTTCACGGGCTAGGCTCGAAAGACGATATCGTTTCAGTGAAAAATGGTTATGGGAGGAATTACCTGATTCCGCAAGGAATGGCAGTTACTGCTACCGAATCAGCTAAAAAAGTGTTGGCCGAAAATATTCGTCAACGTGCTCATAAAGAATTAAAACTGAAAGATGAAGCGCTGAAACTTGCTGAAAAAATCAAAGCGATTGTTGTTACAATTGGAGCTAAAACCAGTACCACCGGTAAAATTTTTGGTTCTGTAAACAATATTCAATTAGCCGAAGCAATAGCTGCACAGGGTGTTGAAATCGATCGTAAACACATTACCATTCCTAAAGATGGTGTGAAGGAAATTGGCAAACATACTGCCAAAATTAAATTACACCGTGAAGTGGTTATTGATTTTGAATTCACAGTTGTTTCTGAATAAGCTGAAAATACGTTCAAACGATCAATTGATCAAAAAAATAGAAATCCACCTCTGAAAAGCGGTGGATTTTTTTTTGCCTCCCTTAACCCCTCCAAAGGAAGGGAACAAAAAAGCAGATGAATAATGGCATAAACGAATGAACCAAATGAACCGGAAAAAATGAAAAGCAGAGAGCAGAACAACCGGGTTTGCTTAGCCATTAGCCTTTTACCGCTATCGTCTCAATTTCAATCAATACACCCATTGGCAATTCTTTAACGGCAAAAGCTGCCCTGACTGGTGGATTTTCGGGATAATATTTACCGTATATTTCGTTCATCGCCTTAAAATTGATCATGTCGCTTAAGAGGCAAGTCGACTTCACCACATCAGAATAGTGATAGCCTGCTTCGGTAAGTATGGCTCCAATATTCTTCATTACTTGTTCTGTCTGTGCCGTAATATCTCCTTCTACAATCTTTCCTGTTGCCGGATTGATTGGGATCTGACCTGAAATGTACAATGTTCCGTTGATCTCTACAGCCTGGCTATATGGTCCGATTGCTGAAGGAGCATTTTGTGTTTTAATGATTCGTTTCATAAGCATCGTTTTTAATATCCACTGAGGCTTGTTTTATTTATTTTTAAGTCTTTCAACATCGAAGCATTTGCATTAAGTGTAAAGGTGTAAAATTTCGCTGTTCCAAATGGTGAAAAATTGAGCGACATGGTCCAGCAATGAAGATTGCGGGTAACTGTCATTTGTGTATGTGTAATTTTCATCGTTTGGAAGTCAAAACCCGATGAGAAGGTCGATTTCCATTTCTCCGTGAAATCAATATTACCTGAAAGATTTAAACCCAAACGTTGTACCAATGCTGGTTTGTTATTGCTGTTGGTGTAATTGACACTATAATTGAGATTGACACCCCAGCCGACTTTCATTTGATTGTACGCGTTGTTTGTTGAGGGTTTTTGCGTCAGACCTTTCGATGGTGAAGAAGGTTTATTTTCTGTAGCGGTTGAATCTTTGTTTTCAATTTCACCCTTTTCTCCTTTCTTTATCCCGTTTAATTTTTTATTTAGTTTATCAGAGCTGAAGTTGTATCCAAGGCTTGTTCCCATAGAGGTAATCCTCCCCAATTTAGCTAAGCCTGTGGCTCTGTTCCAATTGTAATATTTTGTTTTTTTTCCTTTTTCGTCAAGTGCATAAGGATCGAGAACTCCTCCGATACTTAAAACAGTACCTGCAATTTTAGTTCTGATATTGATGCTTATTGGTGAAAGTTTCATTGAATCGGCTGCAATGTTATACGAACCAGTGAAGCCAATGTTGTCAAAAATTGGTATTTTTTTAAATTTTCCAGTCGCCGTAGTATCTTTGGCATTCAATACTTTCATTTCGATATTGTTGCTCATTCCAAATCCAATGGCCCCTGTTTTCCCACTGCTCGACAATCCGAAAATATTGTAAAGTTGCATCGTACCAAGTGAATCGGTTTGAACCCAGTTGTTAAAACCCCGGCGTGGATCTTTAAAATCCGGACTATAATTTAGACTTAATGATAAGTCAATTTTATGTCTGATGGCATTGATGTAAGAGTTTGGATTCTTCATTTGGTATAAACCGTATAAAGTAGTACTTGAACTAAGGCTATAGCCATATTTATAATTCCGTTTAAACCCATCTTTTTTCACCTCTTCAATATGACCTGAAACCCATTTCTCCATCCCGGTTTCATTGTCTCTGGCTGAATACCCATCAACCCAATATTTTTCCAAATAATCAAAAAACCAACTTTCTGAATAGCTAATAGAAGGGGTGAAGTTGATGTAATTCAAGAGTTTAAATGAAGGTAGCTTTATTGGGATTGTATGGTCGACCTTCTTATTCCATTTTGAAAATGGCAGGTGTAAGATTTCTTTCTCTTTGGCAGTAATACTATTTGTAATTCTGGCAGTATAACCGATTGAGAAATCCTCGTAAAATTTCTTGGCACCAACACGTTTCTTCTTTTTAAATGGTTGAATTTCTTTCATATAGAAAGTCATGTTTGGTAGCTTGAGATTGAGTGTTGAATCTGATGTATTTTGAGTTAAACCTAGTTCTGCTGATATTTTAAATGGCGTATTCAGAAATGTTTTACTGAACGAAACGCTCGACGATGTGCTGTTTTGTAGATATTTCTCCGCATTTTCATATTCATGATTCGTGTTATATCCTGACGATGAGAAATCGATATTGGCAGAAAATGTTATTGAAGGGTTCGCTTTTTGATCCTGTGAGTGGCTCCAGCGAAGTGCAAAACTTGGAGATGATTTTAAATTGATACCTTTTTCTCCGGTTTTTAAAATTCTATAATTGAATGAAAAATCGCCTGAGTACTTATATCTCATCTTGTATTTACTTTGAAAGTTTACGCCCCACGAACCTTTAGAATAAATTTCTCCGGTAAGCTTTACGTCGAAATAGTCGGAGGCGGCCCAGTAAAAACCTCCGTCTTTTAGGTAAAAACCTCTGTCGCTCAATTCGCCATAAGAAGGAATGATAATCCCGGAAGTATAGGTTGTCTTATTCGTGGGAATATATCCATAAGGAAGAAATGGAAAGTAAATGGGGAAATCTTCCACCACGATGTAAGAAAGGCCCGCAATAATGGCCTTCTTTCCAATGATTTTTCCTTTGGTAATATTCAGGTAAAAATGGGGATGATCGGCATCACAGGTTGAATATTTTCCGTCGGCCATGCAAAATACTTCTTTACTTACCATTTTTGCTCTGGCACTGTGAATTTTACCGTCTTGCTGCGAGCTGATTACGTTTTCAACAAATCCTTTCGATGTTACAAAGTTGTATCGTAGCGATGTGCAGTCGAACTCTTCCGATCCCTCTTTAAAATGGGGCTTTGTCTCCATATTCCCCAATGAATCGGTTTTTCCTGTGGCATAAATCTCTTTCGTACCTAAATTGACAGAGATATAATCGGCAGTTAATTCTATGGTGCCGTATTTAATATTGGCACCGCCGTATAGGTAAACTACCTGATCGCCCTCCTCTAATGAAACAGCCATCGAATCGGTCGCATTGTACGAAATAGGCGACTCGAATACTTGTTTTTCTTTTTTTGTTGAATCAATATCTGTGCGATCAGTTGAATCGTTGAGCGCAGTTAAAAGAGAATCGTCGATAAGTTGCTCTTTAGATTCAGGTGCAATTAAAAGCGAGTCGTTCATTTGTTGCTCATTTTGGGAAAAGGCCCTGGCAACAAAAAAAAGAAATACTATTAATAAAGGTATGTGTCGAAGTCGGATCAATCGTATTATTTTTAATCGTTCAAAAATAAATGAAAAAACTGTATCGTTCGTATGAAAAGTGAGGTTTTTGGA
>Ga0209373_10004537_pt1 | contig 11896 bp, 7 predicted proteins | sample Higcelweek5metaG_FD_187173 | JGI IMG/M metagenome (GOLD analysis project Ga0209373, IMG submission 187173) | Freshwater pond sediment microbial communities from the University of Edinburgh, under environmental carbon perturbations - High... | ecosystem: Environmental > Aquatic > Freshwater >... | reverse complement strand
CCCTTGGCCGGACTCTTCCACGTGTGGGCCAACAGTCTGACCAAGGGCGCGCTCTTCCTGAGCGCCGGCAACATCCGCCGCGCCGCCGGTGCGCGCTCGATGGACGAGGTCGGCGGTATGGCGAAGCTCACGCCGATGTCGGCGGGGATCTTTGTCGCCGGCATGTTTGCCGTGACGGCGCTGCCGCCGTTTGGGCCGTTCTTCAGCGAACTACGCGTCCTGCGCGCGAGCTTCGGCCCGACGGGCAGTACGACCGCCGGCATCGTTTTCCTCGTCTGCCTGCTCTTTGCCTTCTTCGGACTCACCCGCGTGGTCTTCGCCATCGTCGACGGCCGGCCGCGTGTCGCCACGAAGCTCAGCGGTCGCCGCTTCCCCGAGACGGCCGGCGTGATCGTGCCGCCGCTGATCCTGCTCGGGCTCTCGCTCTGGCTCGGTCTCGCGCTACCCGACGTGCTCAGCGCCTCGTGGACCGACGCCGTCGCCCAACTTTATCCCGCGCCATGAACGCCAGAATAGTAACGAGGAGCGAGGAGCGGGTAGCGAGTAGGTCGACCCTTCAGGGCGACCATCCGGTGTTTGCTCGGCGCCCTGGTGCCTGCGGCGTCGAGCGGTGCGTGCTGAAGCAGCGCACCACGCGCCGGCGTGCTTCGGAAATTTCGATTCTGCCATGAACGCCACTGAAACCCTCGCTCCGATCGCCAACGCCACCTCGATCCCGTGGGCCGAGGTTCCCGAGTGGCCCGTGGCCGATTTCGTGCGCGTGGTCGCCGAGGCGCTGACACGCAACGGCCGGCTCTGCTCGTGGTTCGGCGTCGCCGAGCCCGCGGCAGGGCCTGCCCTGAGCCACGCGGCAGGGCAGGGCGCGATCCGGATCGTCGCCGTGGTCGCTTTCGACGCCGAGAACACGCTCGCCGTCGGTCGCAGCACGCCGTTTTCCGAGAAAAAGTATCCTGCGCTCACGCTGCTCAGCCACCAGGCGCACCTCTTCGAGCGTGAGGTGTGGGAACAATTCGGAGTCGAACCCGAGGGCCATCCCTGGCTCAAGCCCGTCCGCCGCACCGCCGGCAACGCGCCCGCCGTGGGCGAGTTCTTCCGCGTCGACGGCGGCGAGATCCACGAGGTCGCCGTCGGCCCCGTGCACGCGGGCGTGATCGAGCCGGGCCACTTTCGTTTCCAGTGCGCCGGCGAAGAGGTGATCCATCTCGAAATCGCGCTCGGCTACCAGCACCGCGGCATCGAGGAGGCGCTGGTCGGCGGGCCGCACCGCGCGACGGTTTCCCAGATGGAAACGGCCTCCGGCGACACCACCATCGGGCACGCCACCGCGTATTCGACCGTCCTGGAGGCGCTGGCCGGCACCGAGGCGCCGCTGCGGGCGCAATGGCTACGCGCCATCGCCCTTGAACTGGAGCGCCTCGCGACGCACACCGGTGACCTCGGCGCGCTCGCCGGCGACGTGGCCTTCCTGCCCACCGCGTCGGCCTGCGGCAAAATCCGCGGCGACTTTCTCAATCTCACCGCGTTGCTCTGCGGCAACCGTTTCGGTCGCGGCCTCGTGCGTCCCGGTGGCTGTCGCCACGACCTGGAGTCGGAGCGCGCGAAGACGATGCTCGCCCGGCTCGAAACGCATCTGGCCGACGCCGAGCAGGCGGCGACCTGGCTGTGGGACGCCGCTTCGGTGCGCGCCCGTTTCGAGAACGTCGGCTGCGTTTTCCCGCAGCAGGCGGCGGAGGTCGGGCTCGTCGGCCCGGCGGCGCGCGCCAGCGGCCTCGTGCGCGATGTGCGCTACGATCATCCCGCCGGCTGGCACCGCTTCGCGCAGGCGCCGGTGGCTGTGTGGTCGGGCGGCGACGTGCTCGCCCGCGCCCGTGTCCGCTGGCTGGAGATCCAGCGCTCGGGGCAGTTCCTCCGCGAACAGATCGTCACCCCGCCCGAGGGCGGCATCCGCGAGGAGCTTGCACCCGCCGCACCGGACACGCTCGCGGTGGCGCTGATCGAAGGCTGGCGCGGCGAGGTCTGCCACGTGGCGCTGACCGATACCGCTGGGCGTTTCCGCCGCTACAAGATCACCGATCCCTCGTTCCACAACTGGACCGGCCTCGCGCTGGCCCTGCGCAACCAGGCGATCTCCGATTTCCCGATCAACAACAAGAGCTTCAACCTCTCGTACTGCGGCTTCGATCTGTGAGGCGCGGTGCTGACGACGGAAGACGGACAATTCGGACGATAAAAGGTAACGAAGAGAACGAAGGGAACCAGAATGGCGGAGCAACAAATGCGACAGTCTTGGCGACAACTGCTTGGTGGGGTAAATGCCGTGGTAGTTTACCTGATCCTCTGTGCAGTGTTTGGCATGGCTCGCATGGTTTTGCAGATCGAGCACCTGTCGAGTCTGGGCGGATCGACCTCAGGTGGCGCCAGTGCGTACCTTGATCTCGCAGTCATGACCGTGTTTACCACGCTCTCTGCTGCTGGGGCCTACGGCTGTCACCGCAGATGGATGTATGCGTGGTGGCTGGTGTCCGGAATGCTTCTGTTGACGGTTGCATGCATACTCGTTCGCGCTGCCCGTGTTGTGGGCGTCGAAACTGTGGGTTTTCCGATCGAGGCCCGTGTCCTGGGTGCCATTGGTGAAGGACTCAAGGCGGCCTGTGTCGGGTGGCTTCTGGTCGTGTTCTGGTGGAGGAAGAAACCCGAGTTTGGCGTTCGCAACGGCCCATAGAATTCCGCACCACGCCTTCGTTCTCTTCGTTATCTTCTGTCGCCTCCGATTTTCCGAAACGCTGAACCCTTCCCACCATGTTCGTCCTCGATACCATCACCCATCGATTGAAGGCCGGTTGCGCGACAATGGCGTACCCGGACGGGCCGGCGCCGGCGTTGCCGGACCGGCACGGCGGGGCGTTGCGCGTCGATGCCGCGAAGTGCGTCGACGGTTGCTCGGCGTGTCTGCCGGTGTGTCCGGCGGAGGCGATCACGCATGCTCCTGGGAAACCGGTGTCGCTTGATCTCGGGCGCTGTCTGTTCTGCGGCGAGTGCGTGGCGGCGTGCCCGAGCAAGGCCATCGTCCAGACGCGCGACCATCGGCTGGCGGTGCGGCGGCGCGAGGATCTTGTGCTCGGAGCACCGCGGCAGGAAGAGCTGCGGTTGGCGGCGGCGCTCGATGCGCAGATGAAGAAGCTTCTCGGCCGCTCGCTGCGGCTGCGTCAGGTGAGCGCCGGCGGCTGCGGGGCCTGCGAGGCTGACATCAACGTGCTCGGCACCATCGGCTGGGACCTCGGCCGTTTCGGCATCCAGTATGTGGCGTCACCGCGGCATGCGGACGGCCTGCTGCTCACCGGCCCGGTGACGAAGGCAATGGAACTCGCGCTCAAGAAGACGTGGAACGCGGTGCCCGGCCCGAAGATTGCCATCGCCGTGGGCGCGTGTGCGATCTCCGGTGGCCCGTTCGTCGGCCACGCGGAGCATTGCGGTGGCGCTGCCTCGGTGGTGCCGATCGATCTCTACATTCCCGGCTGTCCGCCGCACCCGATCACGATTCTCGACGGACTGCTCCGCATCATCGGCCGGCTCGAAGGCAAAGCCGCCGGCGAAGCGCCGGCTGGGAAGGTGATGGAGGGTTGAGGATTTCGGAGTGGCGAAACCGCCAATGGACTTCGCCAATGGGCGAAGTCGGAAGGGCGTTGCAAGACAACGCCCCTACGGGAGGCGCCCGCTGCAAGGATGAACGCGCCGGCTCACCGGCAGTCGCAGCGGGAAACCTCGATGTTGAAGTGGACGAGCTCCTCGTGGATGCGGATGCGTTCGCGGTACTCGGCGGCGGTGCGGCCGGTGTGCGAGACGATGGTGGCGAAGACGGCGTATTGGCCGAGCCCGACGCGCAGGAGATGCAGGTCGGTGAGGCGCGAATCGCCGTCGGTCTCGACGGCTTCGCGGATCTCGGCGGCGACGGGGGCGTCCATCTCGCGGTCGAGGAGGACGGTGCTGGTCTCGCGCACAAGGATGAGCGCCCAACGGGCGATCAAGACGGCACCGGCGAGGCCGACGGCGGCGTCGAGCCAGCTCCAGCCGAGGTACTTGCCCCCGAGCAGGGCCGCGATGGCGAAGACGGATGTGAGGGCGTCGGCGAGCACGTGGAGGTAGGCGGCGCGGAGGTTGAGATCGTGGTGCGCGGCGTCGCCGTGGGTATTGCCACTTTCGTTGCCGTGACCGTGCGAATGACCTTCATCGTGGCTGTGCGCGTGGGCGCCGTGCCCGAGCAGCCAGGCGCCGAAGAAGTTGAAGAGCAGGCCGAATGCGGCGACGAGGATGGCGTGGTTGAACGCGATCGTCTCGGGGTGTAGGAGACGCGTGACGGATTCCCAGGCGACGAAGACGGCGACGCCGCCGAGCAGGAGCGCGCTGGTGAAGCCTCCGAGCGCGCCGACCTTGCCGGGGCCGAAGGAGAAGCGCGGGTCGCTGGCGTGGCGGCGGGCGTAGCGGTAGGTGAAGATGGTGATGCCGAAGGCGGCGGCGTGCGTGCCCATGTGCCAGCCGTCGGCGAGCAGCGCCATCGAGCCGAACAGGTGGCCGGCGACGATCTCGATGGCCATGACGACCACCGTGAGCGCGAGCACGATGGCGGTGCGGCGCTCGCCCTCGGCGTGGCCGAGACGGAAATCGTGGGACGGGTGGCTTTCTGCGAGGCAGGGCATGGCGTTTGCGGAATTCGGAATGTGGATTGCGGCCTGTGGAACGGCACGGTCGCGAGCCGCGCAGTCGAGTTGAGAGAAAGCTCGGCGAACTGCGCCTGCCGCGCAAGGCGTGCCATTTCTGCCACATTTTGCGGCATTGCCAAGCGGGCGAAATGGGGGTGCGGTCGCTGCGGCGAGGGGAGGGCTGCAACCGTTACCCCGATGAAAACTATGCTCCTCTTTCTTGCCGCGCTCTTTGCTGGCGCTGCACCCGTTGTCCATTCGGCAGGGACGGTCCCGACCAAGCCCGCGGTTGTGCCGTTGCCGGCGATCGAGACGGCGCAGGGCGTCCGGCCCGGCGTGGCGGCGCTGCCCGAGCATCCGGCGTTGCCCGATCCGCTGGCGCTGCCGGACGGCCGGCGCATCGCCACCGCGGCCGAGTGGGAGCGGCACCGCGCCGAGATGAAGGACCTGCTCCAGTGGTATGCGACCGGCCTGATGCCGCCGGCCCCCGGCAATGTCGCCGGCGAAGTGATGGAAACTCGGCGACTGCTCGACGGCATGGTGGAGTATCGCGTGGTGCGGCTGCGCTTCGGCGCGGAACGCCGGCTCGGCTTCGACATCGCGGTATTCGTGCCCGCGGACCGGTACGGGCCGTGCCCGACGATCGTCTTCCCCTCGATGAGCCCCGCACCGGGGCTTGTCGCGCAGCCGCTGCAGCCGCGCCGCCCCGAGCAGGGGCAGGGACTCGACGCGCTCGCGCTGCCGCTGGGAATTCCGGAGGTGGCGGTCGCGGCCGCCGTGCCCGCGGAGGCCGATCCGGAGGCGTATGCGGCGGCGCGCCGCGATCTGTTCCGCCGCGGCTACGCGCTGGCGACCTACAACTACCAGGACACCGGCGAGGACACCATCGCGCGGCTGGCCGACGGCGGCTGGGCGTACCGCGCGTCGCGTTTCTTCCCCGCCTATCCGAGCCACGACTGGGGGCTGCTCGCCGCCTGGGCGTGGGGCATCTCCCGCTGCATCGACTATCTGGAAACGCAGGACTTCGCCGACAAGGCGCGGCTGATCGCCACGGGCCACTCGCGGCTCGGCAAGGCGGTGTTGGTCGCCGGCGCGTTCGACGAGCGGATCGCGCTCTCGGCGCCCGCCGGCTCGGCCGGCGCGGGCGTCGGCGCGCTGCGCCGGTGCGGCTTCGGGCGCGGCGGCAGCGAGGGGCTGGACGAGATGGTGCTGAAATATCCGAACTGGTTCTCGCCGCACCTGCGCGAGTTCGGGCCGCATGCCGACCGGCTGCCGTTCGACCAGCATTGGTTCGTCGCGCTCACGGCGCCGCGCGCTTTCCTCGCGCTCGACGCCGAGGCGGACCGGATCTGCTCGCCGTCGGCGGTGCGCGACTCGCTGCGCGTCGCGGCTCCCGTGTATGCGCTCACCGGCGCCGAGGGCCGGATCGGGCTGCACTATTCCGCCCACGGCCACGCGTACGCCGACGAGGAGTGGGCGGCGCTGCTCGACTTTGCCGACTGGCAGCTGCGCGGGCTCAAGCCCGAGCGCGAGTTTGCCGTGCCCGCGCCCACGCTGTCGCCGCTTTCCATTGACGTGCGCACGCTCGGCGCGGCCGGCGACGGACGCGGCGACGACACCGCGGTCTTCCAGAAGGCGCTCAACCGCTGCCATGTCGCCGGCGGCGGCGAGGTGCTCGTACCGGCCGGCGAGTACCGCATCGGCACGGTCGAGCTGTTCTCGCGCACGACGCTGCGGCTGGCCGAGGGCGCGCGGCTCGTCGGCAGCGCCTCGCTCGCGGACTATCCGCTGACGCGCGTGCGCTGGGAGGGCCAATGGGAGCGAGGGCACAGCGCGCTCATCGTGGCGAACGCCGCGGACCATATTGCGATCGTGGGGACCGGACACATCGCCGGTGCGCCCGAGATCGGGCGCCAGCGCGACCCGCGCGCGCCGGCGCTCATCGAGTTCGTGCGCTGCACCGACGTGCGACTGGAGGGCTTTTCGACGAGCTACGCCAACATGTGGTCGATCCACCCGGTGCGTTGCTGCGGCGTCGTCGCGCGCGGGCTGCGCATCCGCAGCGGTGGCGGCAACGGCGACGGGATCGACGTCGATTCCTGCCGCGACGTGCGGATCGAGCGCTGCGACATCATGACCGGCGACGACCCGATCGCGCTCAAGTCCGGTCGCGGGCTCGAGGGCTGGCTGGCCGCCGAGCCCACGGAGAACGTGACGATCGCCGACTGCACGCTCGGCGACTCGAACTGGGCGTGCATCGGGATCGGCAGCGAGATGTCCGGCGGCGTACGCAACGTGAGGATCGAGCGCTGCACGTTCGTGCACAGCAAGACCAGCGCGATCTACATCAAGGGCCGGCCCGGCCGCGGCGGTACGATCGAGAACATCGTGGGCGAGGATCTCACGGTGCTCAGCGCCACCGGCGCGTTCCTGCGCCTGAACCTGGCCACGAGCGGCAAGGCCGGCCCCGATCCGGTCCCCGGTGACGAGGGCATCCCGTTCGGGCGCGACATCCGGTTTTCCCGCGTGAGGCTCAACAACTGCGGCGCCGTGCTCGAGGCGACGGAGATCCCGGCGGAGCGTCCGGTGGAGCGGCTAGTGCTGGAGGACATCTCCGGCACGGCCGCGAAGGGGCTGGCGCTGGCGAACCTGCGCGACGTGGAGCTGCGCGGAATCGGCGTCGCCGTGGCCCAAGGACCGTTGGTGGCGAGCGCGAACGTGACCGGCAGCGGACTGGAGCCCACGCCGACCGCGAAGACCGAGTAGCGGTGGCTGCATCAGGCGCCGCGGCGAGGACGCACCGATCCCGTAACGGGGCCGGCGATCCGGGCTGCGACGGCGCGGCGAGGTTTGCCACTGCTGCCGCAGAACACGGATGCGGAGCCGCTGCAGGTGCATGCCGGCGCGGGCGCTGCGCGCGATGCGGAGCCGCGGCGCCGGACCGCGGGCCAGAAGCTGCCGAGCGCCGCGGCGACGGCGGCGAGAACGAGGAGATGGTCGAGCCAGGGAGGCATGGGATTACGGAATGCGGATTTCGGATTGGTCGCCTGGGCGTGGTTGAGGGCGCGATCGAGCGGCGGCGTGGTCAACCCAACCCGAGGAGCCGGCCGCCCTGGTACACGAGGAGGGCGCCGCCCCAGGCGAGCGCGGACATGTAGGCGAGTTGGAAGAGTGGCCATTTCCACGAGGCGGTCTCGCGGCGGACGACGGCTGTGGTGGCCAGGCACTGCATCGCGAGGACGTAGAAGACCATCAGGCCGAAGATCACCAGCGGCGTGTACACGGGGGAGCCGTCGGGGTGCGTCTCGGCGAGCATGCGGTCGCGCATGGAGTCCGTATCCTCCTCGCCGTTCTCGACGGAGTAGATGATGGACATCGTGCCGACGAAGACCTCGCGGGCGGCGAACGAGCTGAGGATGCCCACGCCGATCTTCCAGTCGTAGCCGAGCGGCTTGAGCACGGGCTCGATAGCGTGGCCGAGCCGGCCGGCGTAGGAGGCGGCGAGCGCCTCCGCGGGCGTGGCGTCGGGATTGGCGGGCTTCGGGTAGGTGGACAGCGCCCAGATGACGACGGAGATGGCGAGGATGACGGTGCCGGCGCGCTTGAGGAACATCAGGCCGCGTTCTCCCATGCGCACCGCGGTGGCGCGCAGCGACGGGCGATGGTAGGGCGGCATCTCCAGCAGGAGGAGCGAACGCTGTTCTTTGAAAAGCGTGCTGCGGAAGAGCCAGGCCATCGTGAAGGCCGCGCCGAGGCCGAGCGCGTAGAGGGCGAGCATCATGCCGGCCTTCTCCCAGGCGCCGCCGGAGGGCAACAGCAGCGCGATGAGCAGCGCGTAGACGGGCAGTCGGGCGGAGCAGCTCACCAACGGTGCCACGAGTATGGTGACGAGGCGGTCGCGCGGGCTGTCGATCGTGCGCGCGGCCATCACGCCCGGGATTGCGCAGGCGAAGGAGCTGAGCATCGGCACGAAGGATTTCCCGTGCAGGCCGACCTTGCTCATCAGCCGGTCGACGATGAACGCCGCGCGCGCCATGTATCCGGTGTCCTCCAGCAGGCCGAGGAACAAGAAGAGGATCAGGATCTGCGGCAGGAAGATGACGACGCCGCCCACTCCGGCGATGGCGCCATCGACGACGAGGTCGCGGAAGTCGCCCTCGGGGATCGCCGAGCCCGCCCAGCCGGAGACGAGTTCCTGACCTGCCTCGATCCATCCCATCGGAATCTCGGCGACGCGGAAGATCGTGAAGAACATGAGCGCCATGACGCCGAGGAAGAAGACCCAGCCCCAGAGGCGATGCGTGAGCCAGCGGTCGAGCCGGTCGGTGAGCCGGGCGCGCGGCGAGCCCGAGCTGCGTTGGGCGGCGGAGGCGAGCTCGGTGGCCCAGGCGTAGCGCGCCTGGACGGCTGCGGCGATGCAGTCGATACCGGCGCGTTCGAGCTGTGCCCGGGCTGTGGCGACACTGGACGGGAGCGCGCCGGGCAGGCCGGCGGCGGGCGCGGCGTCCACGGCGGAGAGGAGCAGCAACGCCTCGCCGACGGCGGAGCGCGAGGCGACGACGCGTTCGCGCACGAGTTCCTCACCCAGCGCATGGGCGGCGCGGTCGAGGGGCCCCGGCATCGGGGCGCGGTGCGGCGCGGCCCCGCCGAAGTGGGCGGCGATGGCGTGCCTGAGCTCGACGAGTCCCTTCTTCTGCGAGGCGACGACCGGCACGACCGGGCAGCCGAGGCGGGCGGCGAGTGTGGCGATGTCGGTGACGAGGCCGTTGCGCTCGGCGAGGTCTATCATGTTGAGCGCGACGACCAGGGGCAGGCCGAATTCGGCGAGCTGGGCGACAAGGTAGAGGTTGCGCTCGAGGTTGGTGGCATCGACCACGCAGAGAACGAGGTCGGGCGCGGCGGTGTCGGCGCGGCGGCCGAGGAGGATATCGCGGGCGACGGTCTCGTCGGGCGAACGGGTCTGGAGCGAGTAGGTGCCGGGCAGATCGAGCAGATCGAACGGCTTGCCGTGGGCGCCGAAGAAGCGGCCGACCTTCTTCTCGACGGTGACGCCGGGATAGTTGCCGACCTTCTGGCGCAGGCCGGTGAGGGCGTTGAAGAGGGAGGTCTTGCCGCTGTTGGGATTGCCGGCGATGGCGATGGTGCGCACGGAGCGAGTGGCGGCGCGGGGCGATTCGGTTGCGGCGGCGCGGGTTGGAGCGGAGGCGGACATGGAAGGTGTTCTCAATTCAGGATCTGGACGTGGAGGCCGGCGCCTTCGCTGCGGCGGAGGGCGAGCTGGTAACCGCGGACGCGGATTTCCAGCGGGTCGCCGAGTGGCGCGTAGCGCAGGATGGTGCATTCGGTGCCCACGGTGAGGCCCATCTCCAGCAGGCGCTGGTGGATGTCCGGCGGAAGCTGGATGGCTGTGATGCGGGCGTGGGTACCGACGGGTTGGGCTGAGAGGATGGTGGGGATGGAAGGCATGGATTTCGGAATGCGGATTGCGGATTTGCGAAGCGGTGGAGCGGCGCTGGTCGGCTGGTTCTCTCGCGTGGGAGTGTCTGCGGGAGAGCCGGCGGTGCTTCAGAAAGTCACTTCGGCGCGGAGGCCGAGGACGGTGGCGTCGTGCCGGCGAGCGTCGTCGGCGGGGAGCGGGTTGAAGAGGCGCTGGACGATGGCTTGCAGGGCGAGGTGCTCGGTGAGCTGGGCGCGGTAGGTGAGCTCGACGGCGGTCTCGGCGGCGGCGAGGGCGGGATCGAGGCGACGGTAGGCGTCGCCGTACTCTGTGTACGAGACGGCGAGGCCGGCGATGTCGTCGGCGCGGCCGGGGATGGGGCCGAACCAGTTCAGGCCGGCGTCGGCGTAGCGGGCGACGACGCTGCGGTCCTGTTGCGGGCTGAGGCCGGCGCGCCAGAAGGTGCCGAGAAGCGGGTGCTCGGCGTCGCGTGTAGTGAGGACGATGTCATGGATGAGATAGAAGCTGGCGAGGCCGCGGACCTCGGGGGTGTCCTCGTTTGTGGCGAGGGCGGCGAAGTTGTCGAAGCGGCCGGTGTGGACGGCGCCGCCGGCGCGCAGGGTGGATGCCTTGCCGGCGAGGGCGAATCGGTAAGCGCCCTCGTAGAAGAGGACGAGGCCTTGGCCGGGGCCGTCGTCCCAGTCGGTGCCGTGGTTGCCGTGTTCGTCGGCGCCGGGGCCGCCGTGGTAGGCGCCGAGTTGGATGGAGAACGCGTCGTTGAGCGTGGCAGAGAAGTGCACGCCGGGCGCGGCGACGGCATAGATGGGATACGCGGAGCCGCCGCCGGTGGCGGTGCCATGCGGGGTGGCGACCTGCGAGGGCATGGCGCCGAGGGCGGAGTGGGCGAAGAGGCCGGCGAAGTCGGAGCCCATGAAGTCGTCGTCGATGGCGAGCTGGCCGAGCTTGAGGGCGAAGCGGTCGTCGGCCCAGGACTGGCGGTAGAAGAGGTTGAAGAGGCGCCAGGAGTCGGCGGCGTTGATGCCGGAGACGGGGTTGGCGGCGCCGGTGAGGGCGGCGAAGTCGGCCCCGGTATTCTGGTTCTCGATCCAGAAAAGCTGGGCGACGAGGGAGGAGCCGGCGAGGCCGCCGAGGCGGGCGAGGTCGATCTCGACGGAGAGGTCGGCGAGGGAGTTCCAGCGCGAGCCGGTGGCGAGGCCGCCGGAGGCGTTGTGACAGAACTCGCCGGTGGCGGTGAGCGATATGGCGACGGGGCCGGAGGCCGGCTCGGCTTCGGCGGGCGTCTGCGCGCAGAGGGAGGCCGGCAGGAGTGCGAGGGCCAGGATGCGAGGGAGTCGCCGGGGCGAGGGAGCGGTGTGCTGAACGTTCATGGATGAGTCGGATGGAGGCTGTTTTGGACGAGCGGCGAGTATGGCAAAACGCGGACGCGGCTTTCCACCTGTGGCGGTGCGTTTTCTGCCTGCGGAAGGGCGCGGGGGCGCAGGGCGAGCCACGCGATGGGAGCGGGCGCCTGGCGCGTGGCTGGTGTGGGTTGATTGCCGCTTTCACGCGCGAAGCCACGGTGCGCCCAGATGGGCGGTGCAAGTCACCGCCCCTACGACGGAAAACCGGGCGCTTCGGCGACGGGGGATCTCCGCTCTCGCGAGCGGCGCAATGAAACCAGTCTATTGCGACGCGCTCAGCGGCGCGCGGTGAGCTGGAAGGCCTTGGGGTTCACGCCGAAACGGGCGCGGAAGGCGGAGGC
>Ga0209373_10004536_pt1 | contig 11899 bp, 11 predicted proteins | sample Higcelweek5metaG_FD_187173 | JGI IMG/M metagenome (GOLD analysis project Ga0209373, IMG submission 187173) | Freshwater pond sediment microbial communities from the University of Edinburgh, under environmental carbon perturbations - High... | ecosystem: Environmental > Aquatic > Freshwater >... | reverse complement strand
CCGCCCCTTTTTTGGGGCGGGAGAGCACTCCCTCCGCCTGTTTTTGCAGGAGGTGAGAGCGCAGACCGCAAGACCGTTGCCAGGGTACGTGGTAGTTCCGCTCATGTGGAGATCTTTGCGAGGTCTTTTCAAGCCACTTTGTATATCCGGTAGAGCCACTTGAACGGTTCCAGGCCGGTTGCGGCGGGTTCGATTTCGCGGGTCGCGCATGGTCAGGGGCCCGCGAGGGCAAGGCGGCAGCCGCGCACGAGCTCCCCTGCGAGATGCGAAGCATCGAGCACGAGGCCGCACGCCATGCATAACCCAAACAAGGGAATCCCTGCCAGACGGCCAAAAAGCGTAAGCGTGGCTCTGTCAGATAACGAAAATGGCCTGCCAAGCCCTCGTATCGATCTCCACATGAGCAGAACTACGACATTCCTCGCAACGATCTTGCGGTCTGCGCTCTCACCTCCTGCAAAAACAGGCGGAGGGAGTGCTCTCCCGCCCCTCAAAAGGGGCGGGAGACGCCGGAAGGAGCGGTATTTTGCGCCCTCCGGAACCTTGCATTACCTCCCGAATGTCTTAATCGGAGCGTCAAATGCGCAGCATTTGATGCGGATCTGGTCACCGGACCGGCACGCTGCCGGTCGGGAGGAGGTTTGGAGGGGGACGAAGTGCCCCCTCCGATTCCCACGGCCATGATAAAATCAGGGTTCGACGGCGATTTCCCACATGCAGTCCCAGATGGTTTTGAGGAGGAGGAAGAGTTCGCCGCTTTCGATGATCATGGCGTAGTTTTCTTTGAGGGCGGAGATGACGGCGACGCGGCCGTCGTAGAGATAGACGCCTGCCGCGTTTTCGAGGATGGGTTTGGGGAGGTAGCGGATGCGGCGGAGGTGTTGTTCGCCGGACTGCATATAGTCGAGCATTTCCTCTTCTTTGCCTCGGATGCGGATTGCGTTGGACCAGATTCCGCGGCTGATTCGTTTCTGATAATAGTCGCTCAGGTGTTCTTTGCTGGAGTTCTGGACCATTTCGCGGACGCCGCCGAAGTAGAAATACTCCTTGGATTTGACGGAGAGGAGTTCTTCGTCCACTGCCACCATTCCTTCCGGTCCGATGTAGACGCGGACGCGGGGGCGTTTTTCGCCGCCGCGGTAGAGGGCTTGGAGGTCGGGCAGGAGTCCTTCGAGGGTTTGGCGGCGTTCTTCTTCGGCGATGCGCAGACGGTCGGGGCTTTCGGCGGAGAAGAGTTTGCGTCCGCCTTCGTAGGTTTCGCTGACCAGCGACCGTGCTTTGAGGACGTCGAGCACATCGTACACGGTGGGGTGCTTGAGGCGGGTGGATTTGGCGATGTCGATGGCGGTTCCGCTGCCGAGTTGCAGCAGGGCGAGATAGACTTTCGCCTGCCGTCCGTTGAGGCCGAGCGTTTCCAGTTGGCCGATGATGTTCATGTCCGTACTCCTCGGATGTCGTAACAATCCGACATCGTTTGTTTTTGGATTCCCGGTTGAAATCGTTGCTCCGGGATAATATACTATGCCTGTTGTTCGATTTCAACCGACATCTGGAAGGGTGGATGCGCATCATGACTTTTACGGCGTTTATCCTGGTTTTCATCTCGGCGTTTCTCCATGCCGGATGGAATTTCCTGAGCAAGAAGCAGGTCCCGTCGCTGGCCTTCTATTCGTTGACGAGCCTGACCGCGACGCTGTTGAGTCTGCCCGGATTTCTGTTGCTCGGGCTGCATTTTTCGACGCTGCCGGCGGTGTTCTGGCCGCTCTGGATCTGCAGCCTCTTCTTCGAAGTCCTTTATGTCTATGGGCTTGCCCATGCGTACCGGCGGGACGACATCAGTTTGGTTTATCCGCTGGCGCGGGCGTTGCCGGTGCTGTTGACCGCCGGGGTTACGCTGATGATCGGGATGGGGGTGTCGCCGGGCGGGAAAGCGCTGGCGGGCATGGTGGTTCTGTGTTCCGGGTGCATTTTGCTGCCGATCCGCAGTTTGCGGGATTTTCGTCCGGGGGCGCTTCGTTCCGGCGCGCTCAAATACATCGTGCTGGCGGCGGTGGGGACGACCGGTTATACGATTCTCGACAGTGCGGCGATCCGGCTGATGCGCGACAATGCGGGGATTTCGGCGCTTTCGTGCTCGATTTCCTATCTCTTCATGATCGAAGGGGGGCTGGCGGTGTCGCTGTTGGCGATGACGGTGTCCAACCCGGTTGAGCGCGCGGAGTTCAAAAAGCTGTTCCTGAAATCGGCGACGCCGGTTGTTTCCGGAATCTTCTCCTCATCGGCGTATGTGCTGATTCTGCTGGCGATGAGTTACGTGACCAACGTGAGCTACATCCAGGCGTTCCGGCAGATGAGTCTGCCGCTCGGGGTGCTGGCCGGGGTTGCGCTGCTGCACGAACGCCCCGGCAAGCCCCGGCTGGCCGGAATCGCCCTGGTCATCGCCGGGCTGGTGATCACCGCGCTTGGCGCGTGAACCGGGCCGGCGGACGCGTCCCCGGCAATTCGCAATCGCTCAAATTCCGACTTTCCTTGCTTTTTTTCTTGACGCGGCGCTTTTCCCATGTTATTATATGGTGAGAATCGAATTTTCGCGCCGGAAACGGTCAGGTGTAACATATCCCGGGGAGCTTCTCATTATGAAAAGAACATTCGCAATTGCCTGTTTCGGATTGCTTTGCGCGGTCTGCGCATGGTCCGCTTCCGCCGCCGAGGGCGTGGTTACGGCGGATCTGCTCAATATCCGGATGCGTCCCGATGTCAAATCCACCGTGGCGGTCAAGCTCGACAAGGGGTACAAGGTCGAAGTGCTCGGGGAATCCGGCGAGTTTCTCGAAATCGCCGCTCCGATCATCTCTCCGGTGTATGTTTCGGCGGTCTATCTTGATGCCGGAACGGCTACCGCGCCGCTCAAAATGTACGTCGCCGGCAATCCCGCCGCCGCCACTTACGGCGTGCTTCCCAGGGGGACCGTGGTCAAGCTGATCGACATCGACCGCTACGGCTGGGCGAAGATCGAGCCGCCCGCCGGAACCAGGCTTTACGCGGCGAAGCGCTTCATCAAAGTGACCGGCGAGATTCCGAAGGCGGCGGAGGCTCAACCCGTTCCGCCGGTGAAGGTTGAAGAGAAGAAAGAGGCGAAGGCGGCCGAGACTCCCGCAACGAAGGTTGAGGAGAAGAAAGAGCAGAAACCCGCGGCGAAGGTCGAGGGGAAGAAGGAACAGAAACCAATGGAGAAACTCGCCGAAAAGCCGGTGGAAAAACTCGCCGTCATGGACCCGGCGACGGAGAAGGCGCTGAAGGATCTCGGCATCGACCTCTCGAAGGGCGCGGCGCTTTCCGTGACAGGGACGCTGCTCAAGCTGGAAACCACCACCGTTCCGGCCCTGGGTTACGTCCTGATGCGGAACGGCACGCATGAATACTATCTTTGCGCCGACAAAGTCGCGTTTGACAAGCTGGGCGGCGCGCCGGTGGCGCTCCAGGGACGCTCGTTCCGGGTTCCCGGTTGGCGGGTTCCGGTGCTCTACGTCGAGTCCGCCGCCGCGGCGAAATGAAGGCCGGAAGGGCGGGGCGGGGGCAGGGGATTGCCCGTTTTGGGCGGATTCGCGGAAATCTTTTCCCGCCTTCCCGTTTTCCGCTTGAATAAATCGGGAATGGATGTATTTTATGATTTCTGTATTTGAGCAATTTGATAACGGGAACATCAGTTCAGAATAGAAGGAATCAAAACATGAAAAGAACGTTTCAACCCTCGAATCGCCGCCGCAAACGCCGGATCGGTTTCATGGCCCGCATGGCCACCAAGGGCGGCCGCCTGGTTCTCAAGCGCCGTCGCCAGAAGGGCCGCGCTTGTCTGAGCGCCTGAGTATTGGATCGTTAACTGCGGGGCTTCGGCGGTGCGCCGCCGGACCCGCGTCGGAATCGGCACAGTGAAGAAAACGCTCGTGAAAGCGGACAAGATCCGGTTGAAAAACGAATTCGACCGGATCCGGCAGGACGGGAGCAAGCTGGTCGGTTCCAGGATGTTGGCCGTGTATGCTCCGGCTCCCGACGGGAAACTGCGGTGTGGAGTCGTATGCGGAAAGAAGTACAGTCTTCTGGCAGTCGAACGCAACCGGGCGCGCCGTCTCTTGTGGGAGAGTTTCCGGTTGCTGAAGGACCGGATCGGTGTTTGCCACCTGCTGCTGATTCCCCGCCGGAGAATGGCGGACGCGAAGCGGCAGGAGGCGACCCGGGAAATGTCGCAGCTTCTGGCGAAAGCCGGGCTGATTCCGGAGGAGTTTGCGGGTTCGCCGCCCGAGTGCTGATTGGATTGGTCAAGATTTATCAGTGGACGATCTCGCCATGGCTGCCGAACTGTTGCCGGTTCGAGCCGACCTGTTCCCGCTATGCAGTCGAAGCGCTGCGGGTGCACGGGGTGTGGCGCGGGAGTTGTCTTGCTGTCTGGCGGCTTCTGCGTTGCCAGCCGTTCTGCAGGGGCGGCTGGGATCCGGTTCCGCCCCGGTCGAAATCTCCCGCCGCCCGCTCAGTGCCGGTGTCCGGAGAGAACCGGGCGGGTGGTCGCTGAAGAGTGCTTATTTTCCTGCACAGGAACAGGTTTACAACAGTGAAATTTGATAAAGAGACGTTTGTTTTCATTGCCGTCTGTGTCGTCATCCTGATCGTCGGCAAACCGGTTGCCCGCCACTTCGGGCTGATTCCCGAGGATGCCGCGCGTGACGAATCCGTCGCGGTCTGGGCTGCGCAAAATCCGCAGCGGGAGCCGTACCGGGTCCTCCGCAATGATCGAATGATTCTGACTTTGCTCCCGGAAGCGGGCAAGATCGAACGGATCGCTTTCCCGCAATATCTCGATTCCAACCGCCAATACCGGATCGACCTTTATCAGGGCCTGACCGGAGTCGGCGCATTTTCGGTGTTCGACGCTTCTTCTCCCTGGACGCTGGTCAGGGTGGAGTCCGAGAAGCTTGACGATGCGAAGAGCTATACGCTGACCCGCCGTCTCCGCAACGCTTCCGGCGGCGAATTCCTGCTGACCCAGCAATGGACGCTGGGCGCGGATTACCGGGTTTCCTGCCGGGTGAATTTCCGCAATGCGGCGGCGACGCCGCTCCTGTTTCCGCGGCTGGTGGTCAACGGCGGCGATCTTGCGCCGTGGGCAATGTATTCGGGCGATGTGGTGCGGATTCCCTCGCACCGCATGGACGCGCTGACCGTCGCGGGGAAATATCTCGACCGGAAAGCGGGCGACCCGAAAGACGACGGTTCGGACTATTTCATGATTCCGCCGCCGGAGGTGAATTGGGCCGGCGCCGGCAACAAATACTTCTGCTCGCTTCTCACGGCGGAAAAGCCGTTCATGCTCTACCAGAACCGGTTCCTCTACTGCGGCCTCAAGGAGGAGAACATTGTCATTGAGGTCGGCGCGCAATATCCGAATTTCCTGCTCGGGCCGAACGAGGAGAAGACGTTCGAATTCCGCGCCTACTACGGGCCGAAGATCATCTCCTACCTGAACGGTTTCGACCCCGGCGCGACGCGCGTCATGCACCTGGCCTGGGGGCCGCTGGACTATCTGGCCAGGGGGCTGCTCTGGTTTCTGGTGGCGCTGCACGGGCTGGTCGGCTCCTACGGCGTGGCCATCATTCTTCTCACGCTGATTGTCCGCGGGCTGTTCTACCCGATCACGGCGAAGGCGAACGCCTCGATGCGCAAGATGCAGGTGATTCAGCCGAAGATGAAGGAGATCCGCGAGAAGTACAAGGACAATCCGCAGATGCAGATGAGCAAGATGCAGGAGCTCCAGCGTACCGAAGGGGTGAATCCGCTCGGCGGCTGCCTGCCGATCCTGCTCCAGATTCCGGTGTTTTTCGCGCTGTACGCCACGCTGGACGGTGCGGTCGAACTGCGCCAGGTCTCATTTCTCTGGGCGAAGGATCTTGCCGCGGCCGATACCGTGCTGACGATCCCGCTCTATTTCTTCAATTTGCCGATCAACCCGCTGGCCCTGATTATGACAGGCCTGTTGGTTGTTCAGCAGCACATGACCCCGATGTCGGTCGATCCGATGCACAAGAAGATGATGTTGGCGATGCCGATCATCATGCTTCTGTTCCTCTACGATCTGCCGTCGGGCCTGACGCTCTACTGGAGTGTCAGCAACCTCTTCAGTATTATTCAAATGCGCTTACAGCAGCGCCACTGCAACGATCAAGGGGCGAAGCCGGCCGGAACTCCCGGGAAATAGCGCCCCGCCTTTAGAAAAGGAAAATGAAATCATGTCGGAAAACGCAAAATTCGAAGAACAGAAAAGCAAAATCGTCAAAGCTCTCACCACGATGTTCGACTACCTCGGACTCACTGCGGCTCTCCGCGTCGAGGAGAAGGGCGGACGGATCGCGGTGAAGATCAGTTCGGAGGACGCCGGACGGATCATCGGCCGCAAGGGACAGACGCTGGAGAGCCTCCAGTTGCTGTTGAACCGGATCATGTTCAAGGACGACGACGAGTGTCCGCACATTATGCTGGACATCGACGGATACGCCAAAGGCGAACGCGGATCCCGTCCTTCGGAGTTCGGCGAGGAGCGTGGCGGAGAACGCGAGGAACGTGGAGCACGTGGGGCACGTGGAGACCGTGAAGCACGCGGAGACCGTGAAGCGCGCGGAGACCGTGAAGAACGCGGAGACCGTGAAGCGCGCGGAGAACGTGAAGAACGCGGAGAACGTGAAGACCGCGGAGAACGTGAAGACCGCGGAGAACGTGAAGACCGCGGAGAACGTGAAGACCGCGGAGAACGTGAAGACCGTGAAGATCGCGAAGACCGCCGCCCGCCGCGCGAACGCCGCGAGCGCCGTTCGAGCGAGGATGACCACAGCGAGCGTTTTTCGACGACGGAGCAGCTTGAACAGCAGGCGCTGGATGCCGCGAAAGAGGTCAAGCGCTGGGGCGAGTCGGTGACGCTGCCGGAGATGAATGCCCACGATCGCCGGATCATCCACGTGACGTTGAAGGACGATGCCGAGCTGACGACCGAGTCGCTGGGCGAGGGTGCGATGAAGAAAGTGGTGATTTCGCTCCGCAAAGAAGATTGACGGACGCCGGTTCCGGGCGGAAAAAGCTTGAAAATCGGATGATTTTGAGCTTGCAATCCGCCCGAATCGGATTATATTAGAACATGTAATCGGGGTGTGGCTCAGTCTGGCTAGAGCGCTGCGTTCGGGACGCAGAGGCCGGAGGTTCAAATCCTCTCACCCCGACCATTTTCCTTTTAACTCCCTTATTTCCAAAGACCGACAAAAACGGTGCTGTTGCTGTTTTTTTCCCGCCGTGGACCACAAAGTGGGCCACAAACGGAGAAAAAAGGCATGGAATGCTCGGTCCATCATCTCATCAAGCGTAACGGTATTTACTACTTCCGTTATCGTTGCCCGGTCAAGTACCTTCCCGGAAAAAATCTCGAAATCAAAGTGTCCCTTCGGACCGACGACTTGAAAAAGGCCGTAACTGCCAGTAAGTTAGCGTCTGAAAAGTTACGAAGTTTGATTGATTCGGGAGTTGCATCTATGATTTCAGTACAGGAAATCCGTAATCGAATAGGTAATTATATTCGAGAGAGTTTGGAGGGGCAGGAGCGGCACTTTGCCGGGTTTGGCCGTATATGCGATGGGACCCGCGACGACGCAAGAGAATCCATGCTGGCCCTAAGCCGTACAGCGGAACAGGCATTGGAAAACAATGATCTTGAGGCACCGTGGGCTCGTAATACGGCGAATGACCTATTGAAGGATTTGGCACCCGACGAAGCTGATTTGAATATGGCGACACGGGAGTTCATGAGGGCAACACTTTATTTGGCACGAGTTCAGCGTGAGTGTTTGGAGGGGGCACGTTTCACCGGTGAATTCTCCGAAAGTGATTTTCAAACGGTTTTAAGCGGCAAATATCCCAAGGCACATGAGATCATTGAGGCCGACCATTATGATACTCTCGGTAAACTTGTAGAGATGTATTTGGCTTCTCCCCATCAATGGGGGATAAAAATGGCCGATGACGTTAAGAACTCTTTGGTATTACTTTGCCAGCACTTCGGAAAAGATATCGATATTCGTAAAATCAGCAAACGTGAGATACGGAACTTCCGAGACAATATCCTGATGAAGATTCCTGCCCGCCGGAATATCTTGCCGAAATACAAAGGAATGACACTGGCACAATGGTTGGACTGCAAGGATGCTGAAAAACTTGCTCCCCGCTCTGTAAATCATAACCTGATGCGGATAAGCGGTCTTTTCACGTGGTGCGTAGAAGGGGACTATGTTGTTGCCAATCCTGTTTCCGGCTTGCAACTTTCTATTACCGGAAAAGCCAGCAATGAACGGAGTATCTACAGTACCGAGGAATTGGTGAAAATCTTTTCCCTGCTTCGGGAAGACAAACTCAATGCGTGGGCCCCCTTTAAGCTGTGGATCTCATTGATTATGCTTTACTGTGGTAGTCGCCAAAATGAGGCTTGCCAGCTTTTTACCAATAACATTATTTTGTCTGACGGCATTCTTTGCTTTGAATTTACCGAATCCGAAGAAACTGGCGCTCGTGTGAAAAATGATAGCAGTATGCGAATTACGCCGATTCATCCGGTTCTTCTGCAACTCGGTTTTCTGGACTATGTGTTGAAGCGGAAATTTGATCGCAGGAATAGAGGGAATACCCCTGCCCAGTTATGGCCGCAATTGGGTTACAACCCCAAAGATGGTTATGCTAGACGTTACCGCATATTCTTTGAAGATTTCAATCGCAAATACATTACCCAAGACCCGAAAAAGAGTTGTTACAGTTTGCGTCATAACTTTACCGATAATCTGAAACAGCAGGGGATACCAGAATTTATTGTTTCGGAGCTGGATGGTCATTCAGAAGGCAAAAGGATAACCTATAATCGATATGGCAAAGCCTTGAATGTCGATGTAAAACAGAAAACCATGCTGAAACTCAATTTCGGCTTCGATATTTTCGAAGTATTGGGGAAGAAGCCTCTTTCGGATGAAGAGATTAAGCGGCAGGTTGAACAGTTATTTAAAGTATAGCGGCAAGTGGTCATGGGGGCGCTGCCGCGCCCCGTGGAGTATCTGTGGGCAACAGAAAAAGAGCAACTTCGGCTTGAAAAATTCGGGATTTATGCTATAGTAAAAGTCAATCGGCGGTATATGGTATATCGTCAATAGTTTGTAGAATAGAGCAGTGACAGGCGAGATTTAATCGCCGCCCGCCCCATCTGGAGCATTTTTCTCTTTATTCTCTTGGCTTAGGCACATTGTGCCTCGATTCAAGGAGAAGAAAGATGAAAGAAGAATCAAGCGCCCCCCCCGTTTCTCAGCCGAAGTACATGCCTGAGAGAGCCCTTATCAATCATCTGCTTTCATTGGTTCCCGGCTATCGCGTCGGTAAGCTGGAACTACTCAGCGGCAGACTCAATAAAAGCAATCAACTGTTGCTTTTGAAAAGAATCGATGAAATCAAACGGCAGGAATGCCTTGACCCGCTCCGGGAAATGATTTTTGAAGATACTCTTCGCATTGCCGAAAAACAGCGGCGGACAGAGGAGGTGCAAGCATGAACTTACGAGATACCATTCTGTTCAATGCTTACCGCTGGAAAGAGCATTCGGAACTGCAAAAGATTTTTGAACCGCTCTGGAACGAAATCCCCAAAGAAGGCCGTCCGAAAACGATAAAAGATTTGGAGTTCCATTTGAAGCAGTTCTTATGTAATTTGTACGTTTCACACTACTACGAGAAGATGGTTGCAACGGCGTTTAAGACACAATCTTTTTCTCCGGGAACACGATATCACAGCCTCCGCTTTAAAGCGATTCCGTTTGTCAAAGTCTTCAAGTTTCTTGAAAACAAGGGTATCCTTATGCGCTGTAGAGGGAAGATGCCGTATTCTCCGCGTTGTGAGATAAATCCCGTGACGCTGGAAATGACTTACTATCCGCTGTATGAAAAGGGTTGCGTAAGCCGTATCTGTCCTTCGGATGCGTTGCGGCGGGAGTTTGATTCATTACCTGATTGTCTTCCGGAGGGTATGATAGAAACCATTGTATTGAGAGAAAAACTAGATACGGAAAAGCTCGATGTTCCCTTTACTGAAAGTACTTTTACCCGAGGTTTACGTTTTGAGTTGAAAAAAATCAATGGCGTTTTTTCTCGACACTACTTTTTATTCAATCCGTATACTCCAAGCTCAGATACACGTAACCCTTACTATGTTAATCTTAATAAAGACTACGATATTCACCACGATGACTATAACTACATCTTCTCCGATATCAAACTATCACGGGAAATAATTCCGGGTTTTCGGCGCTTTTTGCCTCAAATTCACGCAATATTTTCCAATGCCAGTTTTGGGCAGGGAGGGCGTCTTTATTCGGCGAATTTGGACAATATAGGGAACTGGCAGTCCATGCCGTTTGTACAACGCCAAACGATTCAAATTGATGGCAGGTCAACGGTGGAACTGGATTACAAGGCGTTTCATATCGCCCTGTTGTACGCCCTGCAAGGCAGACAGTTGGAGGTGGATCCATATGATACTGTTGCGTCAAGGGAAATGCGTCCCGTTATCAAGAAACTGCTGTTGACCGTCATTAACGCCGACGCCGAAAAAACGGCGGCGAAATCAATGAAAAGACAATGGCGTAAGTTGATGGCAAAAGAGTATGTCGATGAAAAAGAATTGGCGTTTTTAAATGCCGTAGACAGGTACGAGGCAAATAATCTGAAATACTGGCAGGAGTGGATTGACGCTTTGCGCACCGCCCATCCTTGTATTGCGCATTGCTTTTGTAGCAAAGCCGGATTGATGTTGCAACGGGTGGATTCCGAAATCATGCGGAATATTCTTCTGGCAATGGCGAAAAGGGATATTCCTTGCCTTCCGGTACATGATAGCGCAGTCGTTGTGGCGGATCATGAATCAATCCTGATGGATGTAATGCATGAAGAATACAGCCGCAAGTTTGATTACAATTTCGATTGTATCGTTGAGAAAAAGTAGCGAAGTATCTAATTTTCCGAACCCGAATCAAATAGTATGAGAAAACCGGGTAAAATCAGCGATATTGCGTTAAAATAATCATAAGAACGGATAAAGGCGTTTATGATTTCTCTTCGGTGCCGATGAAAAAAATGTGGAAGGATTGTCGGCCATTTGCGCCGATAAAACACAGGGAAAAATGCCTGATTTCAGGAATAAGGGCACAATGATAGTTTATCAGAATGCGCGCGTAATATACGTGTGCGCGCAAAAGAAGTCAAGTCTGTTTTTCATAAAAACCAAATATTGATTTGATTTTTCTATTGAAGGCAGATACATTATCGCAGAGTTGAACCAACAAAAGGAGTTTTCAACGACGATATAGATTTTGAATTACAATCATAGATAAGTCTTTTTGACTTTCAGCAGACGTTCCGAGTAAAAACCGCTAATTTTTATGGACGTAGCTTTGTTGAGAGCCAGCACAGTTGTGCTGGTGCCTTTACTTGCATACGTCCAAGGCTCTTAGCGGTGCCGTACTCGGATGTGAGTAGGGGCACCTCTTTTTTCGTTCTGCCGCATGAGTTGAAAAGAGACTCAACGGAGGGCGAAAATGAAAAATCTGCTATTTCTTGGATTACTGCTTCTTTGCGGTTGCTCAACCGTAACGAAACCTGCCGCGACTGTGCCGGAAACCGTCGAGGACAAATTTGTCCAAAAGTATGCCGACGTTAAGATTTCCCGCCTTTTGCGTGTGATTGACGGTGATACCTTCGTTTGCGATATTGACGAACACTCTCCTATCGCCGGAAAGAACATCTCCATTCGTCTCCGGGGAATCAATACGCCCGAACTTCGT
>Ga0209373_10004535_pt1 | contig 11903 bp, 9 predicted proteins | sample Higcelweek5metaG_FD_187173 | JGI IMG/M metagenome (GOLD analysis project Ga0209373, IMG submission 187173) | Freshwater pond sediment microbial communities from the University of Edinburgh, under environmental carbon perturbations - High... | ecosystem: Environmental > Aquatic > Freshwater >... | reverse complement strand
TATAGGTGGTAGTCTAACTGGTGGTAGTCTTAAAAAGAGTAGTAGTACTATTCTTGATAAGATGGAATTAGATAAATTAAAGAATGAAAATGATAAGTTAGATAAAGATATTAATTTATTAAAATCAAGTATAGTAAATAATAGTGAAAATATAGAAAAACTAACTAATAAATTAGATGGATTTAGAAGAAAGATAATATATATTGATGAGATATTAAATATTAAATCTAATGAATTAAATACTTTATTAAGTAAACAATCAGAAATTAATAGTAATATTAGTGGAACAAATAATATATTAGAAAATAATATAAGTATAGAAGAAGAAAATATATTAAATAAATATTATGAATCTATTAGTAATAAAGAAGTATTAATAAGTGAAATAAATAAGATTAATAATAATATTAGAGATTTACAAAATGAAATTAATATATTAGAACACAATGTAAAAGAAAGTGATAGTAGTTATAATAAAAAACAAAATGAATTAAAAGAATTAGAAATTAAAGTAAATAGAATGGATGTTAAATTGGATACATTACTTAATACTTTAAATGAAGAATATAATATTACTTATGAAAAAGCTAAAGAAGAATATATATTAACTATAGAAGAATCTGTAGCTAGAAGAAGAGTAAATGAATTAAAAAGAAGTATTAATGAAATAGGAATAGTTAACTTAGGTGCAATAGATGAATATCAAAGAATAAATACTAGATATGAATTTTTAAATAATCAAAAGAATGATTTATTTGTTGCAGAAAACACTTTAAATGAAATAATAAAAGAGATGGATATAATTATGTCTAAGGAGTTTATTGATACATTTAAACTAATACAAATAGAGTTTAAGAAGGTATTTAGAGAGTTATTTGAAGGTGGAGATGCATATCTTAAGCTAACGGATCCAGATAATGTATTAACAACTGGAATAGATATAGTAGCGTTACCTCCTGGTAAGAAATTAACTTCAATTTCATTACTAAGTGGTGGAGAGAAAGCATTAACAGCAATAGGATTATTATTTGCAATATTGAGAGTAAAACCAGTTCCATTTTGTATATTAGATGAAGCAGAAGCTCCACTTGATGAAGCAAATGTTGAAATATTTGGTAACTTTATAAAGAAATTAGAAGAATTAACTCAATTTATAATAATTACACATAAAAAGAAAACGATGGAATTTGCAGACACATTATATGGAATAACAATGCAAGAATCAGGAGTATCAAAATTAGTAAGTGTTAGATTAGAGGAATTGAAATAATATGAATTTAGAAATAAAAGAAGAAATAATTGAAAGTGGAGCTAAAGTCTCAACTATGGAGACGATAGAGTATACATTATATGTTGATGGTGTGCCTACTGTTCGTTATTCCGTATGTTTAGGAACTCTTTACGGTACTGCTACAATTGATTATGAAAATTTATTTGTTGAAACAGAAAATGAGGAATTATATGCAAATAAAGGTTATACAACCTATGGCTTAAACAAAGTAATAGAAATATTATTTGAAAATAAAAAAGTATGTGAAATATCACTTGATATAAGTCCAGATAATGAAATAAGTAAAAAAATTGCGAAAAAAACCGGATTTATAAAGGTTGATGAAAGAAGATACGTTTTACTTCATCCTAATACAATAGATTTATATAATGAAAGAATTAAAAAATTAATATTAAAAAATCCAGAAATGAAAGAATTTTATGAAAGTAGATTAGATTCATATCCGGAATATGTTTTACAAATTACTGAAATTGGCGATAGAAATAGAGGGGATAAATAATATGTATATATCAAATAATTGGAATGACTATGAAATATTAGAAATGAAAAACGGAATGAAAAAAGAAAGATGGGGGAATATCATCTTAGTTAGACCAGATCCACAAATAATATGGAGTGATTTATCAAACTTTAGTAATTTTGATGCTTTTTATCATAGAAGTGATAAAGGTGGTGGATACTGGGAATTTAATAAAGAATTAAAACCATGGCAAATTAAATATAAAGAATTAACATTTAATATTAAAACTATGGGTTTTAAACATACAGGAATATTCCCAGAACAAGCATATAATTGGGATTATATGATAGATAAGATAAAAAATAGTAATAGGGAAATAAAAGTATTAAACTTATTTGCATATACAGGAGCAGCTACAGTTGCATGCCTATATGCAGGTGCTAGTGTATGTCATGTTGATTCATCAAAAGGTATGGTTGATTGGGCTAAGGAGAATGTTAAATCTTCAAATTTAGAAGATAAACCAGTCAGATATATAGTTGATGATGTAATAAAGTTTGTAGAAAGAGAAATAAGAAGAGATAGTAAATATGATGCTATTATTATGGATCCTCCTTCATATGGTAGGGGAGCTAATGGAGAAATCTGGGATATAGAAAAAGATTTATTTAAACTAGTTAGTTTATGCAATGAATTATTAAGTGATAAACCATTATTCTTTATTATAAATTCATACACTACTGGTTCATCTCCAAAAGTATTAGAAAACGTATTAAGACTAACAATAAATAAAGATGGAAAATATACATCAGGAGAGTTAGGCTTACCAATGAAAGATAGTGATTTGGTCCTACCATGCGGTATATTTGGAAGATGGGAAGATTAATAAACATTGTGGAGGTAATATGAAATATTTGAAATGGATATATGGTAATAAATCCAAACATGATGATTTTGAATATAAAATAGATGATGTCACAGTAGCAGATAATTTTGATCCCAAAGCAGACTTTGATAAACAAGGTGGGATTAATTTTACTAATGAAGAAAATGCATTAAGATGGATATCAAGAGGAGATACATTATATGATGTTATATTACCTGAAGATGCAGAAGTTATAAATGTTGAAAATTCTAAAACTCCTAATGGTATATTTAGAAGTAATAAAGTAATATTAACTAATCCTAGATTTGTAAGTGATGAATTGACTCTTGATTTATATAAAAAATCAAAAATGCCAGAACTTACATATTATAAAACGTTGTCTGCACTTGCAATGAAAGGTTGTTATCTTGTTTGTTTAGAAATAATAAGAGATAAGGTAAATAAATCAAATATAGATTTAGTTATAAGTGAATATAAAGATTTTAATAGGCCTGGACATAGCGAAAATATGGATGTTGAAACTTGGAATAAAGTGTTGGAAATATTAATAGAAATACAAAGTGACTTATTAATTAGCATATGTGTAAATAAAGAACCTTATGAGAAAACATTAACAAATGATAAAATTATAAATTTAACTGGTCAAAGTGGATCTGGTAAATCATTTTATTGTTTGAAATATGAGAATGATAACAATTATTTAGTTATTGATACTGATTGTCTATTTATAGAAGAAAAGTTTATAAAAAGTAGGGGTATAAATAAAGAATTAGGTGAAATGTTTAGAAAGAAATATATAGAATTACCAAATTTAAATAATGATTTTGATTTAATATATAATGATATTTTAGATTATTGTAAGAAATATGATAAAACTATAATTATTGATTGTGCTCAGTTTCATCAAATAAAAGATATTAATATATTAAAAGGTAAAATAATAGTGTTAAGAACTGATATTGATACTTGTTATAAAAGATGTTTAGATAGATGGAAAAAAGCAAATATAAATTATACTGAAGAAGAACTCAACAGATATGCCGAAAGAAAAAAAGCAATGTATATTTGGTATAAAGGTACTAATGAATTTTTAAAAAACATTGATAATAAATAATAAAAGATACAGGAGTTGATTTAAATGTTTAAAATATTATACGAAGATAATCATATTATAGTTGTGATAAAAGATTATAATGTTCCTGTACAAGAAGATTCATCAAAAGATGATGATTTAATAAATATAATAAAAAAATATTTAAAAGACAAATATAATAAACCGGGTAATGTATATTTAGGTATGGTACATAGATTAGATAGACCAGTTGGTGGAATAATGGTATTTGCTAAGACTAGTAAGGCTGCTAGTAGATTAAGTGAACAAATAAGAAATAAAGAATTCGAAAAAAGATATATGGCCTTAGTACATAATAAAGTAAAAGAACACGAAACATTAATAGATAAAATATCTAGAGATGAAGAAAATAATAAGTCGTATATAAGTGATGATGGAAAAGAAGCGATATTAGAATATAATTTAATAGAATATAGAAACGATATGTCACTTGTTGATATAAATCTTGTTACAGGAAGGCATCATCAAATAAGATTACAAATGTCACATCATGGATATCCAATATATGGAGATCAAAAATATGGTATAGATAAAGAAGGTATACAAATACATTTATGGGCATATAAAATTAAATTTAAACATCCAGTAAAAGATGAAATAATGGAGTTTGAATATTTACCAGATTTTAAATAATCACTAATGTGATTGTTTTTTTCTTATATTTGTATATAATAAGAAGAAATTAGGGGAGTTTGAAGTATATAAGTAGAATAATAAGATATGGGGTGTTGATTATGTTAATTAGTGAAGATAAAATTAATGAAATAAGAAAAAGTATTAATATAGTTGATGTAATTTCTGATTATATCCCAATTGAACAAAGGGGTAAGAATTATTTTGCTATATGTCCATTTCATGATGATCATAATCCTAGTATGAGTATATCCAAGGAGAAACAAATATATACATGTTTTGTATGTGGTGCTCATGGCAATGTATTTAACTTTATAATGGATTATGAAAACATGTCTTTTGTTGAGGCTGTTAAGACTGTAGCTAATAAAACTGGTATACCTCTAGACATATCTACATATCAAGAAAAACCTAAAGATAAAGGCATTACAGATTTATATAATATATATGATTTTGCTAATAAGTTTTATCAAAATAATCTATATACAAAAGATGGTGCAGATGCATTAAAGTATTTGCATGATAGAGAAATTAATGATGAGGTAATAAAAGAATTTGAAATAGGGTTATCTACTAATAATAAGTTAACTAATTTATTAAAAAATAAAAATATTTCAAATACTGTTATTTTAAACTCAGGTCTATCTTCTTCTAAGGAAGATGCAATATACGATACTTTTGTAGATAGAATTATGTTTCCTTTATGGGACTTAGATGGTAAGGTAGTTGGCTTTAGTGGAAGAGTATATAATAAAAAGGATCCTTCTAAATATATAAATTCTAAAGAGAGCGATATATTTAAAAAAGGTAAGTTAATATATAACTATCATAAGGCTAAAGATGAAATAAGAAGGAAGAAGTTCTTAATAGTAGTTGAGGGCTTTATGGATGTTATAGCATTATATAAAGTTGGTATTAAAAATGTAGTAGCTACTATGGGTACAGCTGTAACTAATGATCAAGCTAATATATTAAAGAGATTATCTACTAATGTAACATTATGCTTTGATGGTGATAGTGCAGGGAACAGTGCTACTGCATCTTGTGCAAAAGAATTAATTAATGTTGGAATAACTCCTTCAATAATAAGATTAGAAGAAGGGTTAGATCCTGATGATTATATTAAGAAATATGGTGTAGAGAAGTTTAATGATCATATAAATAATAGTAAATCACTTCTTGATTTTAAAATTGATTATTATAAACAAAGTACTAATTTTAGTAATAGCGAAGAAATATCTAAATATATTAAAAGTGTAGTTGATGAGCTATATAATATTGATGATAAGATAATAAAAGAATTAACTATAAAGAGATTAAGTGATGAGACTAATGTAAGTATACCTACTATAAAATCAATGATGCAGGGCAAGGTAGTAGTAAAAGAAGAGAAAAGAGAAGTAATATCATTAAATAAATATGATAAGGCCGAAAGAAGAATAATATACTATATGTTGAGGCATCCTGAGGTAATACGAATATATGAAAATAATAAATGTTATTTTCCAACTAATGAATTTAGATTTTTAGCAAATGAAATAGTGTATTATTATGATAAAAATGGTAATATATCTATTGCTGATTTTCTATCATATATTAGTGATAAAAAAGAGTTATATGATGCTATATCAAAAATAAATATAATGGACTTGGATGAGAATTATACTCATGAAGAAATAATAGATTATATAAATTTATTGAATGAATATAGTGTTAAGGTAAGAATAAACAATTTAACAAATGAATTTAAGAATACAATTGATGATTCTAGAAAGACTGAAATAGCCAAAGAAATATCAGAATTGAAAGTGAGTGAATAATATGAATGAGATTAAAACATTAGAAGAAAGAAAAAAGAAATTAGTTAAAATAGGCAAATGTAAAGGATATATTACATTTGAAGAATTAGCAGATAATTTAAAAGGATTGGAATTAGACAGTGATTCATTAGATGAATTATATAATTTATTTCATAATTTAGGAATAGAAGTAGTATCTGATGATGTAGATACTACAACTACTGATACTACTGAAGGAACTGCTGATATATTATCTGACTTATCAGTACCTAAAACAGTTAGTATAAATGATCCTGTAAGAATGTATTTAAAGGAAATTGGTAAGATTAGTTTGTTATCTTTAGATGAAGAATTAAAATTATCTGAGAGAGTTGCAAATGGAGATTGTGTTGCTAAAAATATATTAGCTGAATCTAATTTACGTTTAGTTGTATCTATAGCTAAAAGATATGTTGGTAGAAATTTATCTTTCTTAGATTTAATTCAAGAAGGTAATATGGGATTAATGAAAGCAGTAGATAAGTTTGATGCATCTAAGGGATATAAATTTAGTACATATGCTACTTGGTGGATTAGACAAGCAATAACAAGAGCTATAGCAGATCAAGCAAAAACAATAAGAGTACCAGTTCATATGGTTGAGACTATTAATAAACTAAAGAGAACTCAAAGACAATTAACTCTTGAATTAAATAGAGAACCTACTGAAGAAGAATTAGCAAATAAAATGGAATTACCAGTAGATAAAATAAGAGAAATAATAAAGATAGATGTTGATCCAATATCATTAGAAAAACCAACTAGAGAAGATGAAGATTCTTGTGTTGCAGATTTCATTAAAGATGAAAGTAATATGAGTCCTGAAGAATATGCAATATATAGATTATTAAGAGATGAAATATCTGAAGTATTATTAACTTTAACTGAAAGAGAAGAACAAGTATTAAGATTAAGATTTGGATTAGAAGACGGAACACCTAGAACACTTGAAGAAGTTGGTAATATGTTTGGTGTAACAAGAGAAAGAATAAGACAAATTGAAGCAAAAGCTTTAAGAAAGTTAAGACATCCTTCAAGATCTAAGAAATTAAAGGATTATTTGAATGATTAAACTGTCAAATAGATTAAATGAAATAGCATCTTTTATAAATAAAGAAGATAAAATTATCGATATTGGATGTGATCATGCTCTATTAGATATATATTTAGTAAATAAATATAATAATATTTGTTATGCATCAGATATAAATGAAAATGCATTAAAAGGGGCTAAATCAAACATAAAAAAATATAACTTAGAAGATAAAATAATAATTAAACATGGAGATGGATTAACTTTAGATAATTCATTAATAAATACAATGGTAATTGCAGGCATGGGTTTTAATAATATAATTAAAATATTATCAAATGATAATGTTAAGAATATTAATAAAATTATAGTACAATCTAATTCTCATCCTGAAATTATTAGAAAGTTTATGATAAAAAATAGATATTATTTAAATAAAGAAAAGGTAGTCTTAGACAATAATAAGTATTATATAATTAGTGAATATCTAAGAACAAATAAACGTAATACTTTATTTGAATTAATAATAGGTAAGTATGATATTAATGAAGTATCAAGTAAATATATTATTAATGAAATAAATAAAAATAGCAAATTATTAAAAGAAATACCTAAAAGAATGATACTAAAAAGAGTGATAGTAAAAATTAAAAATATATTATTAAAAAGAAAGAGTTCTAAATGAACTTTTTTGTTTTATTTATATTTAAATATTTTTAAAACTATGTTATACTTTCTATAGTATGGGGAGTTGGACTTGGAGGTGCGCAGCATTATGGAATATAAAGACAAATCTATTCCATTAAAGCCAAGTGATGGTAAAGCAAAAAACAAAGAACATAAGAATGTTCTTTTTGGGCGTACTGAAGGGGAAAAAGTAAGCAAGATTGATGAAGATAAATTATTAGATATAGAAAAAAGAGCAGATAAATTAAAGAAAATACAACAAAAAGAAATCGAAAAATATTATAGAAATGAAGATGCGTTAGCAAGAACTGAGATTTTAGACTTATCTGATTTATCAGATGCTGCTATATTAGATGTTGAGGATACAGCTAGAATACCTACAATAGATTTAAAAGATTATAAAAAGTTAAATGATGATGAGGTAATAATTAAAAAATCATTATTTGAGAAGTTATTTGCTAGAAATGATGCTAATATAGATGAAAATAAAATAGATAGAGCTCAATTAGAAAAATTAGAAAATCGCGTAAAAAATATAGAAAAAGTTCAAATAGAGAAACTAGAAAATCAAGTAAAGAAGATAGAAAAAGTTCAAATAACAAAATTAGAAAATCAATTTAAAAAACAAGAGAAATTAGAAAAAAAATCTAATAATAAAAATAATGTAGAATTTAAAGAAAACATAAATAGACCTAAAACAGAAGAAGAAATCTTTGAAGAAAAAGAAAGAAACATTAAAGCTGAGTTAGAGAAGAAAAGACAAGAAACAATTGAAAAGAAGGAACAAGAGAGAATAAAAGAACAACAAGAAAAATTATACGAAGCAACTATGTTAAAAAACGATGATTTTAGTAATGAAAAATCTGAAGAAGAACCTAAGAAAGAAAAACTATCTAAGGCTGAAAAAAACATTAAACAAGAGGAAAAAAGAAAACAAAGAGAAATTGAAGATCAAAAGAGAAAAGAAAGATTAAAAGAAGAATACATGCAAAAAGCTCTTGAGAAGAAAAAACAAGAGGAAAAGAATCTAATTAGAATTAAAGAAAGATTAGAAAGAAAAAAGAAGATTGAAAAAGAACAAGAGCAAGCAAGAGAAGAAAGAAGAGAAAAAGCAAAGTTAATACAAAAATCTAAAGAAGATAGTAGAAAAAAATTAAGAGATGAAAATAAAGACATCGGAGAGAGATTAAAAGATTGGTATAATAATTTATCTCTTATAAAAGATAGTAAAAACAGAAGAGAAATGCAAAGACAAACATTACTTATTGACTATGAAAGTGCTGAAGCACAACGTAGTGAAGATAAGATAATGTATAAATATGTTGCTAAGAATAAAGAAACAGATAAAATAGAAACAGGTTCATTCGCTGCATTCTCTAAATTGGATGTATTATCATTCTTAATTGCTGAAGATTATGAAGTATATGAAGTTTCTCCTCAAAAAGGTTTAGGAGTTAATGCATTAAACTTTTTAGCACCTAAGTTTGGTTCTAATGAATTAGATTTCTTTTTAACACAGTTATCTACGTTCTTAAAATCAGGTATTACATTAGTTGATTCAGTAAAAATATTATCTAAGCAATGTAAAAACAATGCTCAAAAACAAATATATAAAGCAGTAATATATGAATTAACTATGGGAGAGAACTTTAGTGAAGCATTAGGAAAACAAGGAACTATATTTCCTAAATTATTAGTAAACATGGTTAAGACATCTGAATTAACTGGAGATTTACCGGCTACATTAGATGATATGGCTAACTATTATAAAGAAATGGAAAAAACAAGAAAACAAATGATAAGTGCAATAACATATCCATCAGTAATATTAGTATTTGCATTAACGATATTAGTATTCATAATGGTATCGGTAATACCTCAATTTGTAGGTATATATGGAGACTTAGGCACTGAATTGCCTGCTATTACAGTAGCAGTAATAAAAATAAGTAATTTCTTACAAAGCTATTGGATGTATGTAATATTAGGAGTTATAGGTTTTGTAATAGTCTTTATGATTGTATATAAAACGGTAAAAGTATTTAGAGCAATAATACAAACAATGTTAATGAATATGCCTATATTTGGTAAGATAATGATTTATAATGAAGTAACTATGTTTACTAAGACATTTGCATCACTATTAAATCATAATGTATACATAACAGATAGTATGGAAGTATTAAGTAAAATAACGAGTAATGAAGTATATAAAATGTTAATATTTGATACAATTACTAATCTAGCTAGAGGAGATGCAATATCTAATTCATTTAAGAATCATTGGGCATTTCCTACAATAGCATATGAAATGATTCTAACGGGTGAAAAAACCGGTCAATTAGGCACAATGATGGACAAAGTAGCAGAGTATTATCAAATACAACATAAGAACGCTGTAAATCAAATAAAAGCATTTATAGAACCAGTTATGATAGTTGCATTAGCTGCTATTGTTGGTGTAATATTATTATCAGTAGTATTACCAATGTTTGATATGTATCAAAATGTTGGATAGGAGTAAGTATGCAAATTTATTACATAATAATATTCTTTATATTTGGTATAGTATTTGGTTCATTCTTTAACGTAGTAGGATATAGATTACCAAAGGATATGTCTATAGCATATCCTTCTTCACATTGTCCAAATTGTAAACACAAACTAAATGCATTAGATTTAATACCAATATTTTCTTATATATTTGCAGGTGGTAAATGTAGATATTGTAAGAAAAAAATATCAATATTCTACATAATAATAGAACTATTAACTGGATTGTTATTCGTATTAACATATTTAGTATTTGGATTATCAATAAATACAATAATAATATTATTGTTTGTATCTATGACAATAATACTAATACTATCAGATATTTTATACATGATAATACCAGACTCAGTACTTATAGTATTTGGAATATTAATATTAATAATAAAAATAGCAATAGGATCAAATATATCATTCATGATATTAGATATTTTAATACCATTTATATTTATGTATTTACTTAAATTATTTGGAGATAAATTATTTAAAAAAGAATCATTAGGTGGAGGAGATATTAAATTAATGTTAGTAATTGGTTTAGTTATAGGATGGGAACTGTCAATATTTTCAGTAGTATTATCGTCATTTATAGCCTTACCAATATCACTATATAATTTAATAAAAAAGAAAGATCACATATTACCATATGGACCTTACTTATTATTATCATCATTAATATGTATATTTTTAAAATTAGATATTAATTATATTATAAATTTATTAATGCAGTAATTGACATTAATAATAAAGAATAGTATTATTTAAATATAAATCAATGAAGGAAATTAGTAATAAAATTAAATATTTTAAAGAGAGTTAGTGTGTGGTGTAAACTAATAATATTGTTTTATGAATCTATTCCTAAGTGACGTAAGTCCGGTTAAACCCGTTATAGAATTAAGAAAAAATTAGGATGGCACCACGATAAGATCGTTCCTATATGTGGTTTCATCTTTTTTATTAGGAGGATATATGATAGACATTAGATTAATAAGAGAAAATCCAGAGTTAGTGAAAGAAAATATTAGAAAGAAATTCAAAGAACATAAACTATCTTTAGTTGATGATGTTTTAAGACTAGATATTGAATATAGAGAACTAAAGACTTTAGATGATAATTTAAGAGCAGAGAGAAATTCTGTTAGTGAAGAAATTGGTTTGTTAATGAGAAACGGAAATAAAGAAGAAGCTGAAAATAAAAAAAATATAGTAGTAGATATTAATGAAAAATTAATTAATAATGAAATAAAAGAAGCATCATTAGAAACGGAAATAAAAAGTATTATGTATAAGATACCTAATATAATAGATTCTAGTGTACCAATTGGTAAGAATGATACTGAGAATGTAGAAGTACAAAGATTTGGTGATCCATTAGTACCTAATTATG
>Ga0209373_10004534_pt1 | contig 11904 bp, 11 predicted proteins | sample Higcelweek5metaG_FD_187173 | JGI IMG/M metagenome (GOLD analysis project Ga0209373, IMG submission 187173) | Freshwater pond sediment microbial communities from the University of Edinburgh, under environmental carbon perturbations - High... | ecosystem: Environmental > Aquatic > Freshwater >... | reverse complement strand
AGAACCGGTCTTACTCCCCACGCTCGGTTACCCTCCCGTGACAGACCGCGACTACATATTGAACGAGCAATTTATATGTCTGACACTTTTCAGTCAGATAGATCAGCCAGACTTCGCCTGGCGTACCAGAGAAACACAGAGAACTGCAAGAAAAATCTGTAGTAAGCCTTTCACCCAAAGGGAATCAGGCCGTTTGTTGTATCTTCCCGTTTTTCCTCTGAGACCTCTGTGATCTCTGTGGCAACTGTTTTTTAGGTTTAACAGTCTGTTTTCTTTTGTTTCCTTGTGTTCTTTTGCGGCTAAACTGCGATTCTCAGGATTACTGTTTTTTATCGATATACTGATCCACTACCCAGGCGGCAAAGGGGAAACTGCAGGTAAAGGCCGGTGATACAGCATTCAGCACATGGACGGTGCGGCCATCCCCTTCCACCACAAAGTCCTGCACCAGCTCTTTGGTAGTGGTATTCAACAACTGGGCACGAATACCCGATTTGCTCCACTGGTTGAAACCAGCCGTATCGATCTGTTTCACCATCTTCACCGCAAGCCCGGTAAAATACGAACGGTCATACTTCTTCAGCTCCTCAAAGGCCAGTGAACGGAACCCGAAACTGTCCGCCAGAAACAGCCGCGACTCCCAGCCGATGATCTCTAGCAGCTCCCCGAAACTGAAGTTATCCAGGCCAACATAGTTTTGCCGCCAAAAGGCCGGAATAGCGGTAGGACCGATCTCAATGGAGCCATCAACGGTAATGGTGTAATGCACCCCGAGAAACGGGTTTTTCAGATTGGGCACCGGATAGATATTGGTACGGACCGGTCTGTCCTGCCCGGTATACTTCAGGTAAATCCCCTTGAACGGGATGATGGTGTAATTTCGGGAAAAACCAAAATCACGGGCGATCCGGTCGGCATACAGTCCGGCGGCATTGATGGTCAGTCCCGCTTCAATCACCAATCCGCCGCTGGTGACAATGCTGTTGTCATTCAGCCGACGCTGGTAGCCCTGGCTAAACAGAAACTTCACACCGTCCTGTTCCAGATCATTCTTCAGGGCATGGCAGACCTGAACCGGATCAACCGTGGCGGTACTGGGGGAATAGAGCGCAATCTGCGTTGTCCTGGCATTGGGATCAATCCCAGCCAGTTCCTGTTCATCAATGATCTTCACTTCTACACCGTTGCGCTCGCCACGGCGCTGCAGCTCCATTACCCCTTCGATCTCGCTCTCATCCGAGGCCACCACCACCTTGTGACACTCATTAATCGCCAACCCGCGCCCCTTGACATACTCCCGCATCATCCGGTTGCCATCACGGGTAAAGCGGGCCTTCAGCGAATCAGCCGTATAATAAAATCCGGCATGCAACACCCCGCTGTTGCGACCGCTGCTATGGCGGGCAACCTCCGGTTCCTTCTCAATCACCAGAATATCGGCCTTTGGAAAGCGGGAGTGCAGCTCACGGGCCAGGGCCATACCGATAATACCGGCCCCGATGATCAGGTAGTCGCAGCATATCCTGTCGTTCACAGCTGCACCGGATGCAGACGGGACAGCTTGATGAAGTTATCCAGCAACGCCATACCGCCCTCGGTCAGGATTGATTCCGGGTGGAACTGCACCCCCCAGACCGGCAGTTCACGGTGACGCAGTCCCATAATCTCTCCATTATCCACCCAGGCGGTTACCTCAAGGCAGTCTGGCAGGCTGGAACGTTCAACCACCAGTGAGTGATAACGGGTGGCGTTAAACGGATTGGGCAGGTCGGCAAACAGCTCCTTGCCATCATGGTGGATCGGCGAGGTTTTGCCATGCATCAGCGAGACACTGCGCACCACCTTGCCACCAAAGGCAGCACCGATTGACTGATGCCCCAGACAGACCCCCAAAAGCGGAATCTTGCCTGAATATTCCTTGATGGCTGCCACCGAGATACCAGCCTCCTCCGGGGAACAGGGACCGGGGGAAACCACAATCCGGTCAGGACGCAACCCGGCAATATCCGTCACAGAGATCTCGTCATTGCGTACCACCTTCACCTCTTCCCCCAACTGGGCCAGATACTGGACAATGTTGAAGGTAAACGAGTCATAATTATCGATCATGAGTAGCATAAAGCACCTTGTTCTCTTTATTTACTATGGGGTTGTCAGCCGTTTCAGAGACTCTTCAACAGCTCCACTTTTTTCTGTAACACAAATCCGGCTCGTTGATCAATCGGCATGGCGGTTATCCGGCCTGCATCCAGTCCCAGTTGCACCGTGTTCATTGCGGCAATAGCCACCGCCTGAGGCCACTGGGCAGGGGTACTGTTACCCGGTTTATCTGCTGCAGAGACAACCGGCAGGATCTCGTTAATCCCTGCTTTCAACGCCTGTTCTGCGATTCTTAGTCTGGTTGCATGCCGCAGCTCATCCCATCGGTTCAGGTGGGTATGCAGACGGCTGGTAAAGGCCAGGGCTTTACCCCAGCTAGTGGGCAGACAAAGGTACTTGCAGATCTCAAGGGCTGGTTTGAAACCGGCCTCATCATGGCCATAATGTTTAGGATAGCAGGCAGGGTCGGTTGCCAGTTTGCCGATGTCATGAAAGAAGGCACAGAAACGGGTTAAAGGATCAACGCTTGCTCCTGCAGCCCGTTGCAGCACCTGGGTACAGTGGGTCATCAGATCTCCCTCGGGATGGTGCTCAAGCGGACCGGCGGGGATATCCGGCATCCTGAACAACTCAGGTAGCCACTGCCTGCCGATGTTTAACGTAAGCATCCGCTCAAAGAACCGTTCCGGCTCACGGCCTGATAACGCCTTGATCATCTCTCGACTGAATCGTTCCACCGGCACGACCGCAAGCTGGTCAGACCAGTCCTGTTGGCGGATCAACGCCTCTGTCTCAGACTTCATCCGCCAACCGTCAGCCTCAAAACGAATGGCGCGGAAGATACGCAGCGGATCATCCTGAAATGTCTTGTCTGAACAGACCCGCAGCAAGCCGGTCTTCAGGTCCTTTGTGCCCTGCAACGGATCAAACAGCTGCCCGGCAAGGCTTATAGCTATGGCGTTAATGGTGAAATCACGCCTGTGCAGATCATCTTCAAGCAGCTGCAGATCATCAAGTTGAATCACTTCAACCTTGCCAAGAGGATCAACACAACGAAACCAGATCGGGGTGGTAGTCTTACCGGTGACCAGATGAAAACCAGATGACTGCAGCAGTTCAGCAGGCACAGCGGCTATCAGGTCATAATCCTGGCCGGGTCGCTGTAACAGATAATCACGGACCGTGCCACCAACCAGCAAGATGCGGTCGTGACAATCGTGCGGAAAGATCCTTTGGAAAGGGGCAAGCAGCTCATTCATACGGTGAACCAGACTTTTTCAGCATAATTCTATTTTTTCACCTTTCCAACCGGTGCAATATAGATCACAAATTCATCCTCTCCATCCACCTCCACCAGTGCATCAGCCAGAGGTTGACTGTATGCGGCGATGGCACAGGTTCCCGCCCCTACCGCTTCACACCCCAGATACAGGTTCTGGCAGACATGCCCAGCATCAAGGGCAATCACCTTGTAGGATGCTTCTGCATACCGCCACTCGGTGCGGGATGGAATAACCGTCCAAAGAAAGGTCACTGCCGATTGCCCGCAAAACCGCTGACCGTGGGAGGCGGCAGTAAGCTGTTCTGCCAGCTTGTCCACTTTTTTGAGACAGACAACGGCATGATCAAGCGGAAGATACCGGTAGATCCCCGGCGATAATCCCTCCACGCGCTGAACCGCAAGGTAGGTCTCAAAGGGATGCCGACACCCGGCAGACGGTACGGTACGCAACACGGCTGTTTCATGAAGCTTCTTGCGAACCCCCTGGGTAGCCCAGAGCAGAAAGGCCAGCTCATCACATGAAAGGGAGGCCGGGGTAAAGCTGCGATGACTTTGCCGATTGGCTATGGCCGCCTGCAGATCACAGCCGGGAATATCCCAGCTATCCGGTCCTGGCAGACGGATCAGCGGCAGATCATCGGGAACCTGTTTCTGCACAGCAGGGGGTGTCTCTCCAGTATTCTGTTGCGTCAGATAGAAGTTAACCTCTTCCCTGATCCGGTCAGTCAGATAGTAGCGTCCGCTTTGGGTAGTGATTTTGGGATAACGCATATATTTACCGTAATCCTTCCAGGTATCGCTGTACCGCTTGTCGTAACGGACTGATGCCGATGGCCTTGAAGGTAATGGCATCAAGTTCATCCGTTCATTGATTATTGTAGTAGCACCAGCAGCTCATCAAGTTGATCCACCATAAGATCGGTCTCTTCCGGCCAACGCAGACCATCGGGTCTGCCCACATGTATCGTACCTGCACCGGCTGATCTACCGGCCTGCAGGTCAAACAGATAATCTCCCGCCATAACCATGCTGTCCAGCTCAACCTGCCAGCAATCACGCAGCTGCAGAATTCCGGCCGGGTCAGGTTTTGGTGGTACTTCATCACGGCCAAGCAGATGCTCTTCTCTAAAATAGTGCCGTATGCCGATCACCTCAAGGGTCAACAGGGCTATTTCACGACTGTTACGGGTCAGAATACCCAGCTGCACACCACGCTGCCCCAGACAGGCCAGCAGTTCCAGCGCGCCAGGTGCTGCTATGGCGTTCGTTGCAAGGCTGCGTTCAATGGCATCAAGCCGGTTGTGACGCTGGGTAGCCAGTTCAGGCGGAAGCGTTTTCAGATGACCAAGGATATCTTCACCATCAGGGATGGCAAGTTCCTGGCGGATAAAGGCGAAATCATGCACCGGAACGGTAAGGGTGCCGTCCAGATCAAAGATCCAGCTGGTTTTGTTTCTAAGCAGAGTAGTCATGAAAGAACCCTTAATACGGTCGCAACTGCTCACCAGCCCCGATATGCCAGTGGAGGTGCTTGGAAGACTGGTACGCACCAAGATTGGTATAGACCCGACAGGCCCCAAAACGGGCCATGAAATCAGCCGCTATCACCTTGGCAGTCCGCATCAGTTCCAGCAGCAGCTCATTGTCACTCTCATCCAGGGTAATTAAGGATTCAACATGCTTTTTAGGGAGCAGCACCACATGATGTTCCCACAACGGATTGGAATGATGGAAGGCAAAGACCTGATCGTTCTGGAAGTAAACCGGTACCTCCAGCACCCCCGTTAAAATCTTATCGCAATAGAAATCACAGACTGCTTCCGGCATAATTATCCTCTTGGGCAGTGTCACTCAATATCTTTTGCCGCTTACTAAAAACTACCGGTCAGCCTGTTTTTCAATATAGTAACGTATCCCCCACCAAAGGTGGGGGATACGCTACTCACCTATAAAGTCCCCTTGATGATCTCCCGCGCCTGTTCAACAACATCCCCTGCCCCATCAACCCAGTTGATCACCACGCCATTGCGCTCCATCCGGCGAAACCAGGTTTCCTGGCGCTTGGCAAAATCATGGATGGCTGCGTTCAGTTTTTGAAACAGATCATTACGGTTCATTTTCCCCTGTAAAAAGGCAGCAACAAAGCGGTATTCAAGCCCGTAGTACTCCAGCCGTTCCCAGGGGATGCCTGAGGCATGCAGGTTCTGTACTTCTTCCAGCAGCCCTGTTTCAAGTCGTTGCCGCAGCCGTTTGGTTATCCGTTGCCGTAGTAGGGTCCGATCCCACTGAATACCGATGATCAATGGCTGAACAGCAGGAAACGGTTCCTCTTCCCGCGCCTGTGATTCAAAACTGGCAATCTCGATTGCGCGGATGGTGCGGTTGCGATCAGTCAGATCACTGTTGTTATGCTGGTTTGGCACCAACTGCTGCAACAGAACAATCAGCTCTTGGTCACTCTTTTGGGCAAGCTCTGCCCTCAGGCTGCTGTTCTCAGGCACTTCCACCATGCGGTAACTACGCAGGGCAGCATCCAGATACAGGCCGGTTCCACCGCACAGGACAGGCAGCTTGCAACGGGCCATGATCTCTTCAAAGGCCTGGATAAACAGGCGCTGAAAGGCAAATACGCTGAACTCTTGCCCTGGATCAATGATGTCGATCAGGTGGTACGGGATTTCACCATATTCATGCAGATCCTTGCCGGAGCCGATATCCATCTGCCGGAAGACCTGACGGGAGTCAGCGGAGATGATCTCGCCTGACAGCTCCTGCGCCAGCGCAACAGCCAGACGGGTCTTGCCCGATGCGGTCGGGCCAAGGATGGTCAACAGGTTGAACGGTGGTTGAGTCTGCGCCATGATCATTATGCTAGTATCCCTTCTGCCGCCCTGATACCACTTGCCCATGCCCCGGTGATACCCCGTGAGGTTCCGGCGCCGTCACCAACCATATAGACGTTTTCAGTAACGCGGAAATGGTCATCCAGAAAGGCCGGTTTATTGGCGTACATCTTGATTTCCGGGTAATACATGATGGTGCTGGGGTGGAGTACACCAGGTACGATGGTGTCCAGCTTCTTCATGGCTCCCCAGATATGGCGCATGATCTTGGCCGGAACTACCAGACCAAGATCACCGGCGGTTACCGGGCAGGTTGGAGCAAAGCAGAAGAGGTCATCGTTAAAGGTTTCACTGTTTGAGCGTTTGCCCATGCGGAAATCCCCTACCCGCTGCATAATCGGTTTGCCCCCGCCGATCTCGTTAGCCAGCCGCGCAAGGAAGATTGCCATCTGCTGGCCGCTGCGCACCGGATTCTTAAGGCCGATGGTCTTGAGTAAGGCAAAGTTGACCAGATTGTTTGCGGTATGTTTATCTGAGAGGGCATGACCGTTGACCAGACTAAAGCCGTGGTACTGCTCTAGCACCACCCTGGCATGGCCGGAGTTGGTGCAGAAGGTTCTGACCTTGTCAGGAAACAGGAATTTCGGGTCGTAGTAATCGGTGACAATCGGATAGTTCTCCAGTCTGGTTTCAACACGGATGCCGATATCAACCTCATTGTCGATGTAGGAGATCCCCATCTGCTCCATTACCTGCTGGAGAAATGCAAAGCCCTTTCTGCCCGGCGCAACAATCACCGTGCCGCAATGCAACGTCTCGCCATTGGCCATGACCACCCCGGCCCCGTCGCTGTTATCAAAGAGATCACGCACTTCCTGTTCAAGCATAAAGCGCACACCACGCGCCTCCAGCTCGGTTCTCAGTCGCAGGATCAGCTCTTTACTTCGGTCAGTGCCAACATGGGCCTGGCGGATGTTCAACAGGCTGACCCCCAACCGTTCGGCACGGCGCTGGTAGACCGACAGATTCTGTTTTTCCTTGATGGTCGGCTTCAGGCAGGCCTCTACCTGGGGCAACAGCCGTTCAGCCTCTTCTCTGCTCCAGATCCCTTCGGCAAAACCGGTTGGATAGGTGTAGTTTTGCTTGCAGTCGTTCAACAGGCCACCGGAACAGTATTTTTCACGATCAATCAACAGGATTGAAAGGAATGGAGCATGTTCAGACAGATGAAAGGCAGCACCAAGCCCGGCCGGACCGGTACCGACGATGATGATATCAACATTACGCATTTCATGATGGTTCTTTGTGGACATCGTGGACACCTGTTATTTCAGATTTTAATGATTCTGCTTAATCTGATTCCAGCGACAAGCAGCTAAATCCCCCTACCCCCCTTTCAAAAGGGGGGATTTTAAAGCCTCCCCCTTTGTAAAGGGGGACTGAGGGGGATTTGATTTAGAATGTAACAAAGTAGAAGTACTTACAGCACACAAAAAAGTGAGGCCCGCAATTTCTTAGCGGGCCTCGGTTTTTAGTTGATTATGAGCACCAATTTAATGGTCTTCAGGCTTTAAGCAGCAGCCTGCGGGGTATGTAACATATGTGGCGGTACTACTCAGGCGGACTGTCTTCCATACGGTAAACCTCCATACTTTTTGAAAGTACTTCGTGTCATAAAAACCAGTGTAAAGCCTGTTTCTCCTTGTGTTGCGTTGTTTCAGGTAGCGCTACCTTGATTTCACTATACCCCCCGAAAATAAATAAAACAGTCTGTTTTTATTTTTTTTCAGAGAGTATAGTTACATGTTGGTATCTCCACGGCATATAATCCAATCAGCTGTTCTGCTTTTCTTATTTTCTCACTTTTACCCGAAAACCGGCCTGCTCCATGGCGCTCAGATCAAGCCCGCCTGTTGACAGCTTTGGCTCAGGCCTTGGCTTTGTTGCCTGAACCGGCCTGCTGGCGGAGGAGACTCCTGCCTCAGCCTCTTTGATGGACAGGGCGATCCGTTTACGCTGGGAATCAGCAGACAACACCTTGACCCTGACCACCTGCCCCACCTGTACGGCGTCGTTAGGGTCTTTGATAAAGCGGTTGGCCAGATGACTGACATGCACCAGACCATCCTGATGGACCCCAATATCCACAAAAGCCCCAAAAGCGGTTACATTGGTCACCACCCCCTGCAGGATCATCCCCTCTTTCAGGTCGTTGATCTCACGGATATCATCACGAAAATCTGCGGTCTGGAACTGTTTGCGCGGGTCACGGCCCGGTTTTTTCAACTCTTCCAGAATATCCCGCAGGGTCGGCAATCCCACGCTCTCGCTAACATAGCGGTTCAGATCGATCTTCTCTGCCAGAGCAGGAGTTCTGGCCAATTCTTCAAGGGAGACGTTCAGATCCCTGGCCATCTGTTCCACCAGCGGATACCGTTCCGGGTGGACAGCGCTGTTATCCAGCGGATGTGAGCCGCCACGTATCCGCAGGAATCCGGCAGCCTGTTCAAAGGCCTTGGCACCAAAACGGGGAACCTTCATTAACCCCTTGCGGGAACTGAACGGACCGTTTTCATCGCGGTGACGGGCTATGGCCTTGCCCAGGGCCGGGCCAACCCCTGCCACATAGGACAAAAGCGCCCAGGATGCGGTGTTCAGATCCACCCCCACATAGTTAACCCCGGATTCCACCACCTCATCCAGACTCTTTTTAAGCATGGACTGGTTGACATCATGCTGATATTGCCCCACGCCGATACTCTTGGGATCAACCTTGACCAGCTCTGCCAGCGGATCTTGCAGACGGCGGGCGATGGAGATCGCCCCACGCACGGTCAGATCAAGCTCGGGAAACTCTTCCCGGGCGATCTCTGAGGCAGAGTAAACACTGGCGCCAGCCTCACTCACCATCACCACCGGCAGGTGTCTGCCCGCTCCGGTCAGGGTTTCTTTGGTGAACAGCTCCATCTCCCGCCCGGCAGTGCCGTTGCCGATGGCGATCATCTCAATGCCGTGGGTCTCCACCAGCCGCAACAGGTCTGACCTGGCCTGCTCCACCCGGCCAGCACCGGTGTGGGGATAGATGGTGACATGCTCCAGAAAGCGACCGGTCTGATCCACGGCAGCCAGTTTTGAACCGGTACGCAGACCGGGATCGATCCCCAGTACCCGTTTGCCCCCGGCAGGAGGGGCCAGCAACAGGTTATGCAGGTTACGGGCAAATACGGTAATGGCCGCTTCATCAGCCTGATCCTTGGCCTGCAGCCGCAGTTCCACCTCGATGGAGGTGGCGATCAGCCGTTTGTAGGCATCCTCTGCCACCGTCTCAAGCCAGGGTTTAAAGACACTCTCACTCTTGATCAGGCGATGCTTGAGACCGGCCAGCAGCTCCTCCTGCGGTGCCTGCAATGCAAGTCGCAGCACCTCTTCCTTTTCCCCCCGCCGCATGGCCAGCATCCGGTGAGACGGGATCTCCTTCAGCGGCTCCTGATAGTCGTAGTACATCTCAAACTTGGTGACCTGCTCCTTCTTGTCCGGCACCACCCTGGTGGCCATGATCCCCTGCTGCCAGGTCAGACGCCGTACCATGGCTCGACAGTCGGCATCATCAGCCAGACGTTCTGCCAGGATATGTCCGGCCCCTTCCAGAGCGGCCTCCGGGGTGGCAACTTCTTTTTCAGGATCAACAAAAGCTGCTGCTGCCTCAAGGGCGCTGCCGACCAGCAGCTCCTGGGCCGCCATCAGATCAGCCAGCGGCTCCAGCCCGCGCTCTTTTGCAATGGTGGCCTTGGTACGGCGCTTGGGTTTGTACGGCAGGTAGAGGTCTTCCAGTTCGGTCTTCTGACGGGTGGTCTCAATACGGGCCTTCAGTTCAGGGGTCAGCTTCCCCTGTTCTTCAATCGAGGCCAGGATGGTCTGACGCCGCGCCTCAAGTTCAGTAAAATAGGCCAGCCGCTCTTCAACCGTGCGGATCTGCACTTCATCCAGTTCGCCGGTCTGCTCCTTGCGGTAACGGGCAATGAACGGAACCGTGGCACCCTCTTGCAAAAGTGCAATGGTATTGGTGACCTGGCCGGACCGAAGCCCGGTTTCCTCAAGAATAATCGAAATTATAGCTGCAAGCTGTTGTGGATTGAGTGTCATACAGAATCTGTCCTTAGCGGGTTACTATGTGGATGTAAAAAATGGAATAATCCTATCTATTGGCACCATAACGGCGTAGAGTTATACAGATCAGATAAGGAGACGTCATGATTATCAAAACAGGTGTTGTAGTGAGTCATCCCGGCGCATGCGCATGGGGCGTTGGTAAAGTTGTTGAGGTAGCCAGCCTTAAGGCAACCATCCAGTTTAGTGATGGCATAACCAGAAAGATCGCTTCCACCCATTATGCCACTCTTCAGCCTGCTGATCCGGCATTGTTTATTCCGACAGAAGAAAGCAGCCCGGCTGAAAAAACCAAGGCTGCTCCCAAAAGGCCAAGAAAGGTAAAAGTGCCGGTGTTTCTGTCTGACGGAACAGAGCTGTAACTACCAGCGTTTGGTAATCTCAATCAGATGATAGCCAAACTGGGTCTTGACCGGCCCCAGCACCTTGCCGATCTCACCGCTGAAGACCACCTCATCAAACTCCTTTACCATCTGTCCGGGAGTGAAAGCCCCTAAATCGCCGCCACGCATGCGGGAGGGGCAGGATGAGCTGCGCTTGGCAACCTCGCCAAAATCAGTGCCAGCCTCTATCTCTGTCTTAAGCTTCAAGCATTCCTCTTCTGTTGCCACCAGGATGTGTCGTGCTGTTGCAGTTGCCATAACTATCTCCCTTGTTTTTAGTTTAATCCCTGTTCAGCTATCTCGATAGCCCGGCGTACAGCCATCGCCTTGTTAACCGTTTCCTGCCATTCAGCAGCCGGATCAGAATCGGCAACAACACCGCCTCCGGCCTGCAGATGCACCATTGCATCCTTGATCACCAGCGTACGGATGGCAATCGCCAGATCCATGTTGCCGGAAAAAGAAAAATAACCCACGGCTCCGCCGTAAATCTCACGCCGCACCGGCTCCAACTCGTCGATGATCTCCATGGCACGCACCTTGGGTGCGCCGGACAGGGTACCGGCCGGGAAGGTGGCACGCACCAGATCAAAGGCATCCCTGCCTTCTGCCAGTTCACCATACACATTGGAAACAATATGCATGACATGGGAGTAACGCTCAATCACCATCAGCTCTGAAACAGTGACCGTGCCGGTGGCACAGACCCGCCCCAGATCGTTGCGCCCAAGATCCACCAGCATGACATGCTCGGCCCGCTCCTTGGGATCAGCCAGCAGCTCCTCTGCCAGTCTGCCGTCTTCTTCCGGTGTTGCACCACGAGGCCTAGTTCCGGCAATCGGCCGTAACTCCGCCCGCGCTCCTTCTTTACGCACCATCACCTCTGGTGAAGCACCGGCTATAACGGTATCATCAAGGCGCAAAAAAAACATGTAGGGCGAAGGGTTCAAGGTGCGCAACACCCGATAGATATCAAAGGGGTCCGCAGACAGTGTACCGCTGAAACGCTGTGAGGGAACAACCTGAATGATGTCGCCGGCACGGACATATTCCTTGGCCTTTTCAACGGCAGCCTCATACTCTTCACGGCTTATGTTGGAACGGAGTTCAGACGGGCTGACCGCCTTCG
>Ga0209373_10004533_pt1 | contig 11910 bp, 3 predicted proteins | sample Higcelweek5metaG_FD_187173 | JGI IMG/M metagenome (GOLD analysis project Ga0209373, IMG submission 187173) | Freshwater pond sediment microbial communities from the University of Edinburgh, under environmental carbon perturbations - High... | ecosystem: Environmental > Aquatic > Freshwater >... | reverse complement strand
CTTGTTTTGCAATCTTTATAGCAATATTCTTTTTTCTAATTTGTTCAAATATTTTCAAAAAATTATTATCCATTTGACCATTAATCAAAACATTTTTTATTTCAAACTCATTAGAAATAGAATTAAACCCTCCATAATGGTCAGTATCAGGATGTGTTATTACAAGCAAATCAATACTTTTTATCCCATTATGTTTAAGATAGGGAATAATAAATGTTTTACCTGCATCAATTGTTATTTTTTTATTATTCTCATCAAAAAATTCATAAGATTTGCCACAATCTATCATAATATTTTGTTTACTTGGTGTTTGTATAAAAATAGAATCACCCAAACCAACATTTATAAAAGTAACATTTAATAAATCTTTTTCTATATGTCTAATCATTACAGTAATCAATAAACTAACAAACACACATAAAATAGATATGTAAAGCTTTTTCAAACCATTAATTTTTATTTTTACCAAACTTTCTCTAATGAAAAATAATAGAGAATACATAAAAAATAAATCTGTTAATGTTGGTCTTTTTACAAAAGCTTCCAAATCAAAACTAGCAAGGTAACTTACAAAACCCAAAAATAAAATAACAAACTTTTCTAAAAATATGCCCAATTTTCCTATAAATAAAACTAAAATTCCTCCATAGGTTAAAATAATTACAAAAAGAGATGCAATTATATTTGTCAAAAGTGAAATGTATGAAAAATAGGAAAAGTAAAAAACTTGCAAAGGAAATGTGAATAAAAAAGCTGATATTGGAATAGAAATAAATTCGGCTATAAATATTGGTAAAAATATTAATCTTTTTGCAAGAATTGGAGAAAAATATAATATCCCAAACGTTGCAATCATAGAAAATTGCAAACCAACATTATAAACTAAAGTTGGTGAAGCTAATATTATCAAAAAACAAACTGTAATTAAAATATTAATTGAATTTGTTTTTTTCTTGTTTAAATATGCCCATAAAACAATTAAACCAACAATTCCAGCTCTAAAAATAGAAGGAGGCATACTGGTCAAAAACATATAGAAAATAATGCTTATAGATATAAGAATAAAACCTAATTTTTTATTTATCCTTATAGTGTTTACAAAAAAAACGCCAAACATCATAATCAAACTAACTTGCATTCCAGATGCTGCAAGAATATGAGATATTTGTAAATCTGAAAAATCTTTACCAATTTCATTAGAAACAGGTGATGCTCTTGAACCAAGAAGTAAACTTCCTACAAAATCAGCAGAATCTTTTGACATATTTTTTTGCAAAGAAAAAAGAATTTTATTTTTAGTTTTTAAAATGTAATAAAAAAAATCTCTTATTGTTTCTTTTTCTAATGTTGCTATTTGCTTTGTTGTATTGACAGAAAGTGTTGTAAAAATACCATCATTTTCAAGATATTTTTTATAAGAAAATTCTCTAGGGTTTGGAGAATCACTAGGTATAAATAAATTGCCTGATATTTTTAGTCTATCTCCATATTTTATATCTAGTTTTTCAACATATTTTAAAAGAATTTGTGTCTTACTTTCAGTACTAAAAATAGATGGTTCAATTACTTTTTGAACTTTTAAGTTAAAAATCATAAAATTTTCACTTTTTAATTTTGGCTCACTAATAACAGTTCCTTCAAGAACAATATTTTTTTGTGGTGAATGGTAATATAGGTCATTATCAGCTTTTTCAGGAAAACGATATAAATACCAATAACCACCAAAAACAGAAGATATTAGACAAACTAAAACTAAAATAATATTTGATGTCTTTTTTGAAATAAAATTAATTGAAATAATTGTTAAAGTAAGAGAAAGAATTCCACTTAAAAATTGTAAATTGGTAAACTTATCATTAAAAAAAATGCCAATTGTATAAAAAATACAACTAGCTAAAATATATTTCATTTTTTTTATTACCTAAGTATGTTTCTTTTCTACTTTCCAAAATTGATGGTCTTTATCAAAAAAAACTATATAGAAAACATTATCTACAATATACCCAACAACTCTTATTTTTTGTTCAATTTTCTTTATAACAGCCCATCTTATATCTTTATCAATATGTTTTGGATAAGTAAAATCTGTATCATTTGGGAAAGCACCATATTCTGTTATTATTTCATCCTTTTTAGCTTCTTCAATTGTTAATTTGCTTAGCTCTCTTATAATTTCGCAGAATTTTGATAAATTTTTATCTTTTTCCCAAGATGAAAAATCTTGTAAATTTTTTTTAGGTTGAGTTGAGTCAAAATCTTTTAGACTAAAAACTATTTTATTTTTATCTATTATTTTTACTTTTTCTTCTCTTATATTTGATTTTCTTACATAAGAATTATCGCTTCTTTGGTTAAATTTATTATTTTTCATAAATTAGGTTTAGTAATTCTTCAATATTTCCAAAATATGGGATAGCTCCATATTTACCTTCTAAATAATTTTTATTGAAAGAAGCATCATTTCTTACTCTATGCTCTTTATATTCAACAAGTGAATATAAATCAGTTGCACCAAAGCCATTTTTTTCTGTAAACCAAATTTGGTCTCTTCTAAATAATTCTTTTTTTAGTAAATTTGTATCATGAGAAACAAAAATAAGTTGAGCTTTAATATTTTTTTTGTTGAAAAGTTCTATAAGTCTTAATGTTAATAAAGTATGTAATCTTGTATCAAATTCATCAATAATTAAGACTTTATTATTTTTTAAAACATCATATAAAGGACCTAATAAATAGATTAATTTTTTTGTTCCTTCAGATTCACTAATATCTAAATCAAAAGCAATATTATCAACAACTTTATTATTTTCATCAAATTTTTTATGCCAAGTTGATATTTTTAAAGGGTCTTTTTGTTTTTCTTGGAGTATTTTGACAACATCTAAAAATTTTTGAATATCTTTATCTTTAGTTTTTATATTTTTAACATCTAATGATTGTTTTTCCGTAGAAACTTGACTTAAACCTAAAAAATCTACAAAATTATTAACCCATATTCTAAAATTTTCATCAGTTTCTAGCTTCTCTATTGTATAAGTATTATAAAAATAATCATCTAAACCAGAGGTTATTTTTAAATTATTTCCAAACCAATTTATAATCTCATTTGATTTTGTTCCATTAAACTGTGCAACTACAGATAAAAATAAAACATTATCTCTAGTTTTTTCTTCTAAATTTTTACCTTCAATAAAAGATTTTTTATTAATTTCTATTTTTTGACCTTCTCTAGTAAACAAAGTAACTTCTTTTGTTGTATTTACAAAAAATAACCACTCACTATTAACTTTTTCATTATCAAGTTCAAAGCCATATCTATATCTTTTCCCTTGGTGGTTGAAAACAATTTCAAAATGAGATGGTAAATTTTCAGTTTCAGAATTTAGAAGAAATTTATTTATAGATTTGTTTTGTTCATAATTTTCATCTATTAGAGAATTTCTAAAAGAATTTAATATAAAAAATTTCATAAAAGTAATTGACTTAATTAAATTACTTTTTCCGCTTCCATTTGCACCATATATTACAGCAGTTTTGAGAAGTTTAAATTTTTCAATACCTGTAATAACGTTAGTATCTTCATGTTCTTTAACAGATATTTCTCCAACCATACTAAAAGTTACAATATCTTTAAATGAAAGATAATTTCCTACACTAAATTCTATTAACATCTTTATTTACTTTTTTATTAAAATAATTGATTTATTTTTTATTATATCTTATAAATTTGTTAATTTTTCACAAAATTAAGCATTTAAAACAAAAAAATCTATTCTATCCTTCATTATTTTCATCTTCTTTTAAAAAATTTCTTAGGACAGTTTGCAAAATACCACCATTTTTAAAATAGTCAATTTCCACTTGAGTATCTATCCTACAAAGTGTATTAAATTTAATCTCTGTTCCATCTTCTTTTTTTGCAATAACTTGAATAGTTTGTTGAGGCTTTATATTTTCATCAATTTTAATATTAAATATCTCAGAACCTGTAATATTTAAGCTATCAGCATTTTCAGGATTAATAAATTGTAAAGGTAAAATACCCATCCCAACAAGATTGGAACGATGTATTCTTTCAAAAGATTCTGCAATTACAGCTTTTATTCCTAATAAATTTGTACCTTTTGCTGCCCAATCTCTCGAAGAACCTGTTCCATATTCTTTACCAGCCAAAACAATTAATGGAATATTATCTTTTTGATATTTCATTGAAGCATCATAAAGAAATTCAATCTCACCTGTTGGGAAATATTTTGTATATCCACCTTCTTTACCTTCAGCCAATTGATTTCTTAGCCTAACATTTGCAAAAGTGCCTCTTGTCATAACTCTGTCATTACCTCTACGAGAGCCATAAGAGTTAAAATCATCTTGTTTAACACCTTGACTAATTAGATATTGACCTGCTGGAGTTTCTTTTTTTATGGAACCTGCTGGTGATATATGGTCTGTAGTTATAGAATCACCTACTTTAACCAAAACTCTAGCATTTTCTATAGGTTGAATTTCTGTTGGCTCTTTGCTAAGGTTTATAAAAAATGGTGGTTCTTGAATATAAGTTGAGTCTTTATCCCAGTTAAATAGTTCTTCTCCAGTTATATTTATATCATTCCATTGCAAATTTGTTTCATATATTTCAGAATAAACTTTTTTAAATAACTCTGAATCAAATGCAATGTTTAAATAACTTTCAATTTCTTTTGTAGTTGGCCAAATATCTTTTAGAAAAACATCTTTATTATATCTATCTTTTCCCAAAGGTTCTTCTTCAAGATTTATATTAACTGTACCAGCCAAAGCATAGGCAACTACTAATGGAGGTGATGCTAGATAATTTGCTTTTACATTTGGATGAATACGTCCTTCAAAATTTCTATTTCCAGAAAGTACACCAGCTACAACTAGATTGCCATCTTTTATTGCCTCTTCGACAGAATTTGCCAAAGGTCCAGAGTTTCCAATACAAGTTGTACACCCATAACCAACAAGATTAAAGCCTAACTTATCTAAATATTTTGTCAAACCAGCTTTGTCTAAATATTCTGTTACAACTTTTGAGCCTGGTGCCAAAGATGTTTTTACATAAGGAGGAACTTTTAGACCTCTCTCAACTGCTTTTTTTGCCAAAATACCAGCACTAAGCATAACAGAAGGATTTGAAGTATTTGTACAACTTGTAATTGCTGCAATTACAACATCTCCATGAGTCATATATATTTTTGCTTTTGAATATCCCAAATATGTATCATCATCAATTGTTTGAATAGCATCTTTTTCAAAATCATATTCAAATGAACTTGTTGATAATAAATTTTGTTCTGATACTCCAAAACCTTTTGCTTTATTTGTATCAATAAGAGCTTTATTAAATTCTTCTTTCATTTTCCCAAGAGATACTCTATCTTGTGGACGTTTTGGTCCTGCAAGTGATGGCTCTACATCAAAAAGGTCTAGCTCTAATGTATCTGTAAATATTGGATCATCTGTTTCATCTGTTCTATATATACCTTGCAATTTGGAATATATTTCAACTAGATTAACCAGTTCTTCACTTCTACCTGTAGCTCTAAGATAGTTTAGTGAAAGATTATCTGTTGGAAAAAATCCCATAGTTGCACCATATTCAGGAGCCATATTTGCAATTGTTGCTCTATCTGGCAATGTTAATTGATTTAGACCCATTCCATAAAATTCAACAAATTTTCCTACAACACCTTTTTTACGAAGCATTTCAACAATTGTTAATGTTAAATCTGTTGCTGTAATACCTTCTCTTAGTTTGCCTGTTAATTTGAATCCAATAACTTCTGGAATAAGCATATATATTGGTTGTCCAAGCATTACAGCTTCAGCCTCAATTCCTCCAACACCCCAACCAACAACACCTAAACCATTTATCATTGTTGTATGTGAATCAGTTCCAACCAAAGAATCAGGATATATTACAAAACTATCTTCTTCTGGTTTTGACCAAATACCTTTTGCCAAATATTCCAAATTGACTTGATGAACAATTCCACTAGATGGTGGAATTACATTAAAATTATTAAATGCTTTTTGTCCCCATTTTAAAAATTCATATCTTTCTTTATTTCTCTCAAACTCTTTTTTTATATTATTTGAAAAAGACTTTTTATCTCCAAAATAATCAACTTGAACAGAATGGTCTATTACCAAATCAACAGAAACTATTGGATTAATCTTTTTGGGCTCTCCACCCATTTTTGACATTGCAGAACGTAATGCTGCCAAGTCAACAACTGCTGGAACACCTGTAAAATCTTGTAATATTACACGTGCTGGTTTGAAGGGTATTTCTGTTTGAATTGGATTGGAAGAGTCATAAGTTGCAAGTTTTTTTACATCATCTTCTGTAACAGAATAACCATCACATTCTCTCAATACAGATTCTAATAATACTTTTATAGAAAAAGGTAATTTTTCAATTTTTTCATAACCAGATTGTTGAAGTTTTGTAAGACTATAGAAATAATATTTTGATGAATTTATTTCAAAACTAATTCTTGTTCCCAATAAATCCTTTTTATTTTTCATAAGTTAAACCCTATTTTGGTAAAGAATAAGTATTTCTATCAAAAGTAATTAATAGTATTCGTAAAATAATAAGACCTTTTTGAATTATAATTTAAAATTATATCATTTTTTTTAAATAATCTTTGTAATATCAATAAATAAAAAATATCTTGGTTGTTGTAAAATTAAATTAATTATATCTTTGTTAAAATAATATAAAGTCAATTAAATATGTGTAAAATATTTAATATCTTTTTATTGTTTTTATCATGTAAAGATAGTTTTAATTATATATACACAATAAAGAGGCTAATATTGCCTGTTTTTATTTTTATGCTTAAATAAAGCATCAAATGTTTTATTTTGTAAAAAAATTATTTTTTTAGTAAAGGGTTTCTCAAATATGAGTATAAGAGCTATAAGACTATTAACTGTCAGAAGAGAAGAATTTGAAAAACAAAAACTTAAAAGTGATGGTGTTGTAAAAGCTAAAAGAAATCAAGAATTAGATACTCAAGATATTTCAAAAAAAACAAATACATCTGAAGCTGCAAGAGAAGCAAAAAAAGCTGATCTTGATACAAAAAAAGCACAAGCTCAACTTGACCTTGCAGAAAAGAAAGCTGATAGTGCAAAAGTTGGACAATTAATTGGTATCTTAGGTGCAGTAGCTGGTTTGGCATCTTCAGCTGTTAAAATTGGCATGAAAGCATCTCAAAATAGTGATGCAGAAAAAGCAAAAAAAGATAAAGAACCAGAGCCAGTTCAAGCTGAGCCAAAAAACAATGAAACACCTGTTACACCAACAAAAGACCCTACTGGAATACCACCAGAAATACCACCAGAAAAAAAACCTGAAGAAGAAAAACCTAAAGGTGAATTGGCAAGTGTGAGTGATGGACAACAAGATGCATCAGCTGTTTCTCCAGAAAAAAAAGTAGATAGTGAAGAGAAAAAAGGACCAACTAAAGAAGAAAAACAATTGTATCAATCAATAGATGGTGCTGGTGATATGGTTAAAAATTTGATGGCATTGTTTGGTGCATCAGCTCTAAAAACAGATGGATATGATGGAAAAAGTAGCAAAGCTGATGCTGCCGCAGCCTCAAAAGAACAAACAGATGCAGAAAATCCATTTTCTTTAGAAATGGTTGGTCATGCTGTAAAAATGGTTGCAACTGGTAAATCAGAACAATTAGGACAAGAATTTGCTGCTATTGATAGAGCTCAAAATGGTGATTCCAAAAAAGTTCAAGATGAAAAAAGAACTGCTGTTGGAAATGCAGAAACCAAAGTTAAAGATGCAGAAGGAAAAGTTAAAGTTGGTGATACTGAAGTAACTAAAGAAGATATAGATAATCTTGAAGCTGTTGCAAAAGGTGGAGAAGGCTCCGAAAAAGCAATGGCAGCTTTAAAAGACAAATATGGAGAAGAAGGATTTAAAGCCCTTGTAACAAAAGCTGGTGGAAGTATTGATGAAGGTGGCAAAGTAACATTAGGTGCTGAAGGTTCTGATGGAGCCAAAGCTTTATCAACTCTAAAAGATGATGTTAAAAATTTATCAACTGCAAGAACAGAGCTTAAAGATGCTAGAGCTAGTTTTGTTGACTCTCTTGGTGTAAAAGGTGCAAAAGCCGAGCTTGCAATGCAACAAGCAGAGCTTGAAGAAGCCAAAAAAGCTGGTGGTAATGAATCAGTAAAATCTGCAACTGAAGCTATTGATGATGAAATGAAAACAACTTCAGGTCAAATAGATAAATCAAAAGAACTTGTTGGTAAAAGTTTAGACGAAGCAATAGCAGCTGAAACAGATCCAAATAAACAAGAACAACTAAAAGGATTAAAAGCTAAATTTGAAGCTGGAACTATGACCGATAAAGATTTAGCAGACGCTGGTGTATCACCTGATAGCCCTATTGGTAAAGCAGTTGGTGATCTTAATAAACAACAAGAAAAATTAACAGCACTTGGTGATGCAAAAACTTTAATTAAAAATGGAGAATTTGAAAAAGCTCAAACAAAATTAGAAGGTGTTGGTGCAACAAGTGCAAAAAATGTTGGAAATCTAAACAATATTCAAAAAGCAGAAGAAAGAGTAAGCCAAGCATCTCAAGATTTGAATACAAATATTAAACATCAAAATAGTGTAGTTAACAGTGTATTAAATGGAAGCTTTAAAACATCTAATGATAGTGCTGTAACTTCTGCTAGAAATGATATTTCAGATTTAGTTCAAAACATGGATAAAATGGATCCATCCATGAGAGAAGCTGCATTGAGAGATATTAAAGATAAATATGGTGCAAATGCATTTGCTGCAGCAGTTGGTAGTTTAGATAAAGATACTGTTGATAAACTAGGAAAAGATGGAACAGACCTACTTGAAAAAGTTTCAGGTGTAAAAGCTGCTGATATAGGAAAAAATGCAGTTGCTAAACCAAATGGTCCAAGTACTGTAGATGAAAAGACAGAAGAAATAAAAGGAATGTCTGCTGATGATGCATCAAAAGCGTTAGCCGAACTAGAAAAAGAAGATCCAGCATTAGCATTACAAGTTGCTTTGAAATTAGGTGATACCAAACTAAAAGAAATAGTAGATGCTGGTAATAAGAGTGGTGTATTTGATGGTTCAAGTGCTATTGGATCATTTGGTACTAAAGACTTTAACCAAAATGTAGCAAATGTTTTAGATAAAGCTGGACCAGAAGCGATAAAACAATTCTTTGGTTCTGCAGAAGGTCAAAAATTGGCAGAAAGCATGTTTGGAGACAAAGTTGAAGATGGTGGATTAAAAGCAACTAATGCTTTTGGTGTTGCAGCAGATGACATAATTGACAAAATGGGACCTGAAGTTGCTGCCAAAATTTTGGGTGGAATAGATTCAGCTAAAGCTGGAAATATAATAGATAATTTAAGTAGTTCAAAGCTTTCAGGCCAAATTCTTGCAGAAATTGCTAATACCCAACCTGACAAATTTAATGAAATTATGGGAAGTAATGCAAATCTTCAAAATTCTTTCAACTTAACAAGTTCTGAGGATAAAGAATATAAAACAGGAGATAGTGAACTTCAAGCTGCATTTGTTGCTCAACTTACAAAAAATGGTGGTTTGGTAAAACCTGATGGAAGTCTTAATACTGAAGTATTAAATAATACAGGTGGAGATGCTTTCCAAAATATGGGTTTGAAAGATGTAGCAAAACAACTTTCCAAAACTGACCTTGATTTGAGTCATATTGAGGGGTTAAAAGCTCTTAAAGTTGACTATAATATATTAACAAATAATCTTGGTCGTGAAAATACTGGTAAACTTTTGGCAAGTCTTCCTGCAGATGAAAGATTAAAACTTGTTGAAAAAATGATGGCTAGTGACCCAGAAAAACTTGGAAAAGTTTTGGGTACATTAGGCGGAAATCAAGGTGCTCAAATTCTTAAAGAATATAGAGATGCAGCAAAAGGAGATCCTGCAGCTCTTGCAAAAGCAGATTCAAATATACTCAAAGCAATAAATCAAGCTGGTGACCAAGGCGTATTTGGAATTCAAACAGATTCAAAAGTTGAAGGTAGAATGCTTGGTGCATTTATAAACTTAATGGATAAATCTGGTGATTTGGGTAAAAATCCACAAGGTACTGGTTTTATGGATAGTGTTGGAAAAGAAGGTAATGCAAAAACATTTGGAGAAATATTTGATAGTGCAGATTTACAAACTAGAACAGGTTTGCTAAAACAACTTTCAAAAAATGAAAATCAAACAGGACTTATTTCATCACTTAATAATGATGCAACTTCGTTCCTTAATATAAACAGAGTTGCAGATACTCTAAATAAAATGAATCCTGAAGATGCAGCAAAAATAATGGGAAATATTTCCAAAACTGATCCTGGTACAGCTGGGAAATTATTAGATAGAATGGATGATAGAAGGGCTGCTATTGTTATGAATGACATGGCAAAAAATAATCCTAAAGCATTGGGTGATATTTTAAAAACACCTGAAGGTAAAGATGCATTTAACTCACTAAATGATCAAGAAAAAGGAAGAATTTTAGGCACTTTAGTTTCAAATATAAACAATGATAAAAATAAAGGTGCTTCTATAACAGCTCTACAAGATATTGCTGGAAATAACAATTTAAAGGGTGCTTTGAAAACAATGTCTTCAGACCAAATTGCTGATGTTGTATCAAATGTTGGTGGTGATAAAGGCAAAGAAATATTTAATTCACTTGGAAATGATACAAAAGCCGCTGTTGCAGGAAAACTTATTGCATCAGGAAAAGCTGGTTCTATAGGTGGTTTATCAGATAAAGAAGTGACAAAAATATTACAAGATTCTGGTACTGATGGTAGAGGTGCATTCCTTGCTTCAATGGGTAGTGCTGGAAAATCAGGTGATGCATACAAACTTATGAAAGATGCTCTAAAGGGCGACACAAGCTTATCTTCTGGTGATATTTCCAGAATGCTTGAAAAAGCTGGTCCAGAAGCTGCAAAAGCATTCTTGGAAAAAATGGTTGCTAATGGTGATTCATTTACCGTTCATTCCAAAAATGCAAAAGGTCAAGATGTTACATCAAGTGTAAATGCACAACAAGTTCTTGAAGGTATGGGTAATACTAAAAATAAAGCTCAACTTGTAAATCTTATTGAAAGTGATAAAACTGATAAAGGTACATCTCTTGCAAAGAGTTTAGGTATTTCTAGTGGTGACTCTAAAAAAGTCGTAGAAAATATGTCAAAGAAAGATAAAGCTGCTCTTATGTCAGAAATGATGACAGATGGAACCTTTAGTGAGGATGACATTAAGGACCTAAAAACTATGGGTCTAATAACAGGTGATTCTGCAAAAGATAGTAAGGCAATTGCTGATGTATTAAAAAAACTATCTCCAGAAGAAGCCGCAAAAGTTATTAAGGGCTTAGAACAGGCTGGTCCTTTATTAAATAAAGAAACTGGTAAGACTGATTACGCTAATTTTGGAGCTTCCGTTATTAGTAATATGGGAGCAAAAGATGCAGGTAAAATTCTTGGTGCTATGAATAAAGATGATATGCAAGCTCTTGTTGCAAAAATGGATTCTAAATCAATAGCAAATATAATTAAAAGCGTTTACTCTGATGAACTTGGAAGCACAGGAAGAACCCTTGCAAAAAATATGATGCAAGCAATTAAAGATGATCCAACCAAAGCAGCTGAAGTATTAAAAGCTACTGAACAAGGTTTGTTTGGTGGTGACTTCAAAATTGCATCCAACTTACTTGCTCAGTTAAGTCCAGAAGAATCTGCAAAAATTTTATCAGCAGGAATTAAAGCTGGTGGTAAAGATGGTCTCTCACTAAAAGATGCTGCAAAAATGATCTCTGGAATACAATC
>Ga0209373_10004532_pt1 | contig 11911 bp, 8 predicted proteins | sample Higcelweek5metaG_FD_187173 | JGI IMG/M metagenome (GOLD analysis project Ga0209373, IMG submission 187173) | Freshwater pond sediment microbial communities from the University of Edinburgh, under environmental carbon perturbations - High... | ecosystem: Environmental > Aquatic > Freshwater >... | reverse complement strand
CAAACGCCAGCGCCCGCCCAATTTCTTTTTCGTTTCCATAAATATAAGCACAGTCGATATGGCGGTAACCTGCTTTTATAGCTTCAATCACTGCATCGTACACTTCGTTCGATTTCGAAAGCCAGGTACCGAGCCCCATAAGCGGCAATTTATCTTTGTTTTCAAATTTCAATTCTTTCATTTTTATTTATTTAAATAATAACCATAAGATTCAGGGAAAACACACAAGATCCCCATCTTGCATCCCGGACACTGCCTGTTGCTGATTGAAATTCCTTCCAACCCACCGTCAGCAAATGCCTGCTTCTTAAACAAAAATAAAATGAAAAAGTTAGCCGGCAAAATTCATATTGTTTTTCATCGCCACCACCACCAATAGAGTCTGTTGGTGGTGATATGGGATCTGTTGGTGGTGCTATGAACTTCATAGGTGGTGATTTCATCTCGTAATTTGTTCTCCGCCGATCCTTTTTAGTACCCGGGAGTACTTATTTTGTACTATTTCGATCCTTTTTTGTACCCGGGAGTACTTATTTTGTACTATTTCGATCCTTTTTACTACTACGGAGTACTTAATTTGTACTCCGTCGATCCTTTTTTGTACCAGGGAGAGCTTCGGAAGTACTACGGGTAAAAAAACCGGTCCGTTTCCGAACCGGTTTAATGAAACATGATTTGCACAAGGTGGCTTTACTGTTATTTAGCAGTTTCGGGGCTTGTGACTTCGGGCTTACGCGATTTATTTGGAAAGCGTTTTTTGAGCTCTTCGTAAATTGCTTTTGCACCGGGTACATTCACAGATGCTGATTGTTGTACATTTCCGTAATAATACAAAGCTGCATGGTAAGCTTCGCTTCCGGCCGCTAACTGAGTATCATCAAAAGAATTGGAAATTTGTGTAGCTAACGACAAAACACCGATCAGATTTTTGGTATCGACATAGTCGGTTTCAAATTCTGCGACATTCATATAAGCTGGGACAAATTCAGGATTAGTTTTTGTATATTCAAGTGTTTTTTCTACAAAACTATTTGATTTATCCCCCATCTTCAACATTGATTTACGTTCATCCGGAGTAAGTGTAACAGCAAACGGTTTTACCAATGTGAGTATTTCATTCAACTTGGTTGTAACCTGCGTCAGCACTTCATCAGGAATACTTGAGACATGTTTATTCTCCATATCTATCTTTTTTTTGTAAAATCTAAAAAATCGGATAACGGACTTGCACTTCGTCCGTTATTTTTTCAGACTATAAAGAGTGTTTTTCCCGTTCGCTGCTGTCTGAAAAAAAGCCCTTGCAGGAACGGGAGAAATATGTGTGATAAGTGGATATGGACAAATACTTCGCGAAGTGAGAAGCAGCCGGGTGAGTATGCTGGTGTCCGATATTTGTAGATGCTGAATGTGGAAGCGGTAAACAGTTTTCATAGCGTGAAATCTGAGAAATAAGTTCATTCTCTTTTGTAATTCAAACAGAGGCAAAGATACAAACAGGTTTGATAATGAGAATATTTGGAATTATGTTTTACAACATATTTGTAAAAAAACTGACAAGGGCATACCATAAACAGGGTATAAAAATACCACATCAGTGCGATTGTGAAAGAAATGGTTGAGCTCTATCTTTGCAATGTAGATGATACTATCATTTTTACGAATTGCAAAGAAGTCAACTAAAGAAAAATATAAACTAACCCGGGGCAATTTCAGGATCGCCTCACACAAACAAATAAATTTATGGCAAAAATAGCTAAAAATCTGAACGAACTGATTGGTAACACGCCGTTGTTGCAACTTTCGAATTTTGCATCGAATAAAAATCTCGAAGCAAATGTAATTGTAAAGCTCGAATCGTTTAACCCTGCCGGTTGCGTAAAAGAACGTATTGCGCTGGCCATGGTAGAAGCTGCCGAAGCAGCAGGCATTCTGAAACCTGGCGTTGAAATTATTGAACCTACCAGTGGAAACACTGGTATCGGGCTGGCAATGGTATCGGCAGTAAAGGGCTATAAACTGACGCTGACTATGCCCGAAACCATGAGCATCGAGCGTCGCAACCTGCTGAAAGCTTTCGGCGCTAACCTGGTGCTGACACCCGGCGCCAACGGCATGAAAGGCGCTATTGCCCGTGCCATTGAACTGCACGAAGAAAATCCGGCTTCGTTTATTCCGCAACAATTCGAAAATGCGGCCAACCCTGAAGTACATTACCGCACCACAGGAGCCGAAATTTGGAACGACACCGATGGCAAAATTGATATTTTTGTAGCGGGTGTGGGTACCGGCGGAACCGTGAGTGGTGTAGGTAAATACCTGAAAGAAAAGAATCCTAATGTAAAAATAGTAGCTGTGGAACCAGCTGATTCGCCCGTACTGTCGGGTGGCGCTCCCGGTCCGCACAAAATTCAGGGCATAGGCGCCGGCTTTATTCCTAAAAACTACGACAGTAGCGTGGTGGACGAAGTGCTTCAGGTAAGCAACGACAATGCCATCCTTACTTCGCGCCAGTTGGCACAACAGGAAGGTTTGCTCGTAGGCATTTCGTCAGGAGCAGCGGCTTATGCGGCCACAGTCCTGGCCCAACGTCCCGAAAACAAAGGCAAAAACATTGTGGCACTATTGCCCGACACCGGCGAACGCTATCTGTCGACCTTGCTTTATGCATTTGAGGAATACCCACTTTGATTTACAATTTAAGAATTTACAATTGAAAGATCGGGGATTATTTTAGTATTTACAATTTAGATATTTACAATTTACAATTTAAATGCTTCGGCTCCTGAGAAAAGAACAAAGAGCAAAGATAAAAGAACAAAGACAAAAGGACAAAGAGTGGCTAAGGTAACGCGAAACCCGGAACTCGAAACCCGAAATCTTCAAATTCTCAAATTCTCAAATCTTCAAATAAAAATAAACATTTATGGCTTCAAAAGATTTAAACTTCAGCGTCAACGGTAAAAGGGTTGGTGCAACAAAATATCAGGGCCTTGCCCGCAGTTTTGAACTTGTAGTAGACGAGCCCGAAATGTTGGGTGGCGAAGACTCAGCAGCCAATCCGGTGGAATATCTGCTGGCTGGCTATGCAGGATGCCTGAATGTGGTTTTTGGCATTGTGGCCAAAGAGTTGAAGGTGGAAATAAAAAGTCTCGATATCAACATTGATGGAGATATTAATCCTGAGAAATTTCTGGGTATTTCGGACAACGAACGCACAGGTTTCAAATCGATCAATGTAAATATCGAACTCAGAACCAATGCCGACAAAGCCACCGAAGCATTGCTGATAGAAAAGGTAAAAAGCCGCTGTCCCGTCAACGACAACCTGGCCAACCCCACTCCTATTCACTATTCATTCAATTAATAATAAACTTTATAAAGCTACTACCTCCGTAGTTATATTTCTCCCCTTTAGGGGTTGGGGGTCATTTATATGTCACACAAATTCGAAACTTTACAGGTTCACGCCGGACAGGTGGTGGACGGAACTACAAAATCGCGGGCAGTGCCCATTTATCAGACCAGTTCATACGTGTTCGACGATGCAGCCGATGGCGCCGATCTTTTTGCCCTGCGCAAATTCGGTAACATTTACACCCGACTGATGAACCCCACCACCGACGTGTTCGAAAAACGCATTGCAGCCCTCGAAGGCGGTGTGTCGGCATTGGCAACTTCATCGGGACAGTCGGCTCAATTTCTGGCATTGAACAATATTCTGCAGGCAGGCGACAATTTCGTATCTACCTCGCATCTTTACGGTGGTACCTACAACCAGTTTAAAAACCAGTTCAAACGCCTTGGTGTGGAAGTAAAATTCACGCCCGACGACCAGCCTGCTACTTTCGAAGCGCTGATCGACGAAAACACCAAAGCGCTGTATCTTGAAACCATTGGCAACCCTGATTTGAACATTCCCGATTTCGAAGCCATAGCAGCAGTAGCTGACAAACACGGCATTCCACTGATTGTGGACAATACTTTCGGAGCAGGCGGCGCCATTTTCCGTCCTATCGAACATGGTGCCACCATTGTGGTTGAATCGGCTACCAAATGGATTGGCGGTCATGGCACTTCGCTCGGAGGCGTGATTGTGGACAGCGGAAAATTCAACTGGGGCAATGGTAAATTCCCGGCCTTCACCGAACCTTCCGACAGCTATCACGGACTTGTGTTCTGGGATGTATTTGGTTTCGACGGACCCTTTGGCAATATCGCCTTTAATATCCGTGCCCGTGTGGAAGGTCTCCGCGACTGGGGAAATGCCATCAGTCCGTTCAACTCCTTCCTGTTGATTCAGGGACTCGAAACGCTTTCGTTGCGTGTGGAGCGTCACAACCAGAATGCCCTGGCCATAGCACAGTGGCTCGAAGCCAATCCGGCGGTGGAATACGTAAACTATCCCGGATTGAAAAGCAGCAAATATCACGCGTTGGCTCAGAAATACCTGACCCGCGGATTTGGCGGTGTGCTCTCGTTCAAACTGAAAGGAAGCGCCGAAAAAGCCGACAAGTTTATCGACAGTCTGAAACTTATCAGTCACTTAGCCAATGTGGGCGATGCCAAAACGCTGATTATTCACCCGGCTACCACCACACACGAACAGCTTTCGCCCGAGGACAAAATCACTGCGGGAGTTTTCCCCGGCCTGTTGCGTATTTCGGTAGGTATCGAGCATATCGACGACATCAAAGCCGATCTCGAATTAGCTTTCGAAGCAATAAGATAAATTCAATTTTCTGTTCAAAAAAAGCATTCTCTCAAAAGGAGAATGCTTTTTTGTTTTCCCTCCTCTCCCTTCCCTACCTTGTTTATGGTAGAAAATTTGCCCTATACAGGGTATTTCAGGGATATACCACACAGCTTACTTTTGCAAAAGAGAATTTTGAACCCGAAACACGGAACACGAAACACGAAACACGAAACCCGAAACAAACCAATGTCAAACAACAATTCAAATATAATGTGTATGTGCTGCTGTATAACTTATGGTCGGCTCATTTCCCGTGTATAATAAAGCAATAAAAAAATACAATAACGAAAAGGCTGATCAACGAAAGTTTATCGGTCTTTATTTTTAGAAAAGAAACAGTATTTATCAATTAATAAAACAAGCAAATGAAAAGATTAAGGTTAGAAAAGATTACATTCGTTTTGTTGCTGAGCCTGCTGATTACCGGAGTTTCGGCTCAGACCAAAGCCCTGCTCAGCGTAACCGGAAAAGTGACCGATACCTCGGGCGCCGAACTGGCAGGAGTTACCGTATTGCACAAAGATGCAAAATCAGCCGGAACCATTACCGATGCTCAGGGAAAATACAGCATCAGTATTCCCGGTGGCGAGTATCTTGTATTTTCGTACATTGGGTTCGAAACACAGACTGTTCAGATAAACACCGACCGACAACTCAATATACAACTAAAAGAAAGCTCCACTTATCTGAACGAGGTGGTGATTACCTCGCTCAATATTCCGCGTGAGAAAAAAGCGTTGGGCTATTCGGTGCAGGGCGTTAGCGATGAAGCCTTTCAGACACGTCCCACCAATGCACTGAGCGCGCTGACAGGTAAAATTGCAGGTTTACAGGTGATCAGCAGCGGAGGAAACCTCGGAGGTTCGTCGCGCATCACCCTGCGTGGTATCAACTCCATTACCGGCAATAACCAGCCTCTGTATGTCATCGATGGTGTACCGCTTGACAATACCGACCTGAACACTTCGTCGACAATCAACGGTAGCGCCGGAAAAGATGTGGGAAGCACCATTCAGGATATTAATCCCGACGATATTGCCGATGTGAGTGTATTGAAAGGTCCTTCGGCAGCCGCACTCTACGGCTCGCGGGCAGCCAACGGTGTGATTCTGATCACCACCAAAAAAGGTTCGGGTAAAGCGGGTAAGCTAAGCGTGGAACTCAACACAGGCATTGAATTCGAAAACGTGGTACGCCTTCCCGAACGTCAGAAACTTTATGGTGGCGGATACAACACGACCTTTTCAACTGCAAATATCAACGGAACTACTTATAAAATTGTGGATTATGCTTCGGACGAAAGCTGGGGTCCTAAACTCGATGGAACACCTGTGCTTCACTGGTACAATCTCGACCCTGAATATCCGGCAGATTATCTGAATCCCGAACCCTGGTTGTATCCTGAAAATGACGTTAATTATTTCTTCAACACAGGAGTATCGAACACCAATAATATTGCGCTATCGCAAACAACAGATAAAGCGTCATTCCGCGTATCATTGACCAACAAAAATGTAACAGGCACAGTACCCAACTCCTCGCTGAGCCGTAATACTGTGAATATATCTGGTAGCACCAACGGAAAATTTATTTCATTCTTTGGAAATGCCAACTATCTGAAAAATAAATCGCTGGGACGTCCCTGGACAGGAGCTTCAAACCGGAACATTATCCTCGAAGCCTTTCAGTGGGGAGCTGTGCAGGTGGATTACAAAAAGCTGGAGGAATATAAACGCCCCGACGGCACACCCCGGGCATGGAACCGCACAGGATATACAAATACCGTAGGCGATGAAAAAACAAAATACATCGACAATCCTTACTGGTCGGCTTACGAGAGCTATCTGGAAGAAGACCGCGACCGCCTTTACGGAAATGTAGGAGTAAAAATTACGCCTGCAAGCTGGTTAACTGTTACCGGGCGCATCAACGGAGATATTTATCAGTACAATGCGCAGGACAGAATTGCGGTTTACTCCCGTTCGCAGTCGCAGTACTCCGAATACCTTCAGAAATACAATGAGTTTAACTACGAACTGATCGCCACTGCCAACAAAAGCTGGGGCGTACACTCGTTTGTGGCTAACGTGGGTACCAATTACCTGCAACGTTCGCGCCGTGTGAGCGATATCACTACTTCGGGCGGATTAATTATTCCCGGATTTTACAGCCTGAGCAATGCCACTTCTACAATCATTGGTTCGTCGACAGGTATTTACAACAAAGCGCTGGCTTCGGTATTCGGAAGTTTCTCCTACGGTTGGAACAGCACTTTCTACCTCGATGGAACACTTCGTAACGACTGGTCGTCAACATTGCCCGAAGCGAACAATTCCTATCTGTATCCTTCGCTCACCTCATCGGTTATTCTGAGCGAATTGCCCGGGCTGAAAAATCAGCAATGGCTTTCGTTCGCCAAATTCCGTCTGGGTTGGGCGCAAGTGGGTAACGACACCGATCCTTATCAGCTTTACAAGGTGTACGAATCGGTTACCGCTATCAACGGCAACATCGCCTACTCCCTGCCGGGACAGCTCAATAACCTGAACCTGAAACCAGAAATCACATCTTCCATCGAAACAGGTATTCAGTTGCAATTATTTAAAAATCTGATTGGCCTGGATGTGACTTATTACAACAACAATAGCCGGAATCAAATTATTTCGCTCCCTACTTCGGATGCTTTTGGTTACACCTCGAAACTGATTAATGCAGGCGAAATAAACAACCGTGGGATTGAAGTTACTTTGACAGCAAATCCGGTCAAAACCCATAATTTCGACTGGAACTCAAGTATCAATTTTTCGAAAAACACAAATAAAATTGTGAAACTTTCGGATGCCGTTTCGAAACTCGACCTTAGCACCACACTCGTAAGCCTTGTGGCTCAGGAAGGCGAAAGCTACGGACAATTGCAGGGTTACGACTTTGTATATGCGCCTGATGGCCAAAAAGTAATCGGCGCCGATGGACTTTATATGCGTACGCAGCAACTTAAATCGCTCGGCAGCGTGTTGCCCGATTTCCTTTGGAGTTTTCAGAATCAGTTCCGCTACAAGGATTTCACTTTCGGCTTCCTGATTGATTCGCGCATAGGCGGAAAATTCTTCTCGCAAACCTATAAAGTGGCCATGTACTCAGGTATTCTGCCCGAAACGGCAGCCAACGGCATCCGCGAAACAGGTGTGGTGATTGATGGTGTGACAGGCGATGTGACTTTTAATCCCGATGGTTCGTACACAGTGACCAACACTGCACCAAATACCAAGAACGTGAGCGCACAGGCCTGGGCACGTAATCATTATAACGGCCCTACTACTTTCGATATTTTTGATGCTAGTTTCATCAAACTGCGCGAAGTGACCCTGGGTTACGACCTTAAACTGCCCAAAGGAAGCGCCATCGAAAGCATCAACACTTCAGTGTATGCACGAAATCTGTTTTATCTGTTCCGCGAAAGTAAAACAATCGATCCCGAATTGACCAACAGCGGTGGAAACGTACAGGGAATTGAAGGTGGGAACATACCGAATCCGCTTACTTACGGTCTGAACGTCAGCTTTAAATTTTAATTTCAAACCCGATAAAAAATAAAAGTTATGAAACTCAAAACAATATATGTACTAATTATTTCGTTGGCTGTGGCAGGTTTTAGTTCCTGCATCGACGAGGACCTGAACATCGATCCTAACCGCCCATCGGCTGTGCCAACCACTTCGCTGATTGTAACTGCCGAAAAACGCCTTGTCGACAATCTCCGGAGCGAGAATATTTCTCTGCGTGGCTCAGCGCTCTTCGTACAGCAACTGGCGCAGAACACTTACACAAGTCAGTCGCGCTACGACATTCCGTTCAGCTATTCAGCCGATTACTGGAGTGGACTTTACAAGGTTTTAAACAACCTTCAGGAAATCATCAATCTGAACACAAATCCGGCCACTAAAGATATAGTGACAGCCAACGGTGCGGGACGCAATGCCAACCAGATTGCCATCAGCCGCATTCTGAAATCCTATGCTTTTTATGCCCTTACCGATGTATTTGGCAATGTTCCCTACCATTCGTACGGTAGCAACGATCCGGACTTTCAGGCTTTGCAACAAAACCCCGACAATATCACTCCGAAATATGCTTCGCAGGAAAAAATATATGCCGACATTCTGAAAGAGCTGAAAGAAGCCGGAGATACGCTGTTGAAATATTCAACTGAAAAAACATTTGGAAACTCGGACATAATTTATGCCGGCGACAATGCCAAATGGGCAAAGTTTGCCAACTCATTGCGCCTGCGCTTTGCCACCCGTGTGAAAGCTAAAAATCCGACTTTGTATCAGAGTCATTTTGCCGATGCGCTTGCCAAAGGAGTATTTACAAGCAATGCCGACAATGCTGTGTACAAATATGCCAGCTCGTCGCCCAACGAAGCACCACTCTACCGCGCCACTGTAACTGCCAATCGTAAAGACTTTGCCATTTCGCATGTATTTATCGGATTATTGAAAGGCGAAAATCCACAACTTCCCGTAGCCGATCCACGACTGGCAATTTATGCACTGAAAAACAGTGCCGGCAACTATGTAGGATTGCCTTACGGACTTACCGAAGGGCAGGCTGGTAAGTTTTCGGCCACAGGAGTAAGTCTGCCGGGTGCTGTATACAATGCTGCGAATTTTGGCGAGGTGCTGCAGGAGTACAGCGAAGTGGCATTTCTGATTTCGGAATACAACAACTGGAGCCAGACCGATTACGAAAAAGCAGTCAAAGCATCACTCGAAAAATGGGGAGTTGCCTCCGGTGATGCGAACGCTTACATTGCAGCATTGCCCCTTGCGAATCAGCAAAACGTATTGAACCAGAAATACATTGCGCTGTTTACACAGTTCCTCGAAGGCTGGAGCGAATATCGCCGCACAGGCTACCCGAATTTCCTAATCAAAAAAGACGATGTGGTATTCAGCGGAACCATCGAAGGAGCGCCCGCCACTTACACTTTTAATCCTTTGTTTGGGAATGGAGGAGTGCCTGCCCGACTTTATTATCCTACCAAGGAACAAACGGTAAACAAAACAAGTTACCAGGCTGCCATTGCTGCACAGGGAAATGATGTGATAGAAACCGATTTGTGGATATTTGAATAATTCTTATTTTTGTCGAACCAATATGCAAAGCCTGCGAAACAGTTTTTCGCCCGGCTTTGCATATTGCTAAATAGTAAATCGTAAATTATTAAATAGTAAATATTTATTATGATAAAGAAAATTAGTTTTTTATTACTGATTACTTCAGTATTTTTTATTTCTTGCGGACATCAGCATTCGCTGGATGGCATTTGGCGTGGCGAATTGAAGGTGCAGGATCAACAGGCGCCCTTTCTGTTCGAGCTGAAAGGCATACAGGGAGATTCCGCCTCAGTCACTCTCATCAACGGTGAAGAAAAAGTAGAGCTCACCGGTGTTTCACTTCGCGGCGATACTCTTTTTATTCCAATCGATGCCTACGATGCGCATATTACCGCCATTGTGTCGAACGATAAAATGGAAGGCCGTTTTATCAAAAATTATATCGAAAATGATTCGGGAGTGCCCTTCAGAGCCGACTTCCACCTAAAAAGTCGCTTCGAAGCAATTGAAAAACAGCCTGCAAACAATATCGAAGGCAAATGGGACATTCTGTTTATTTCGGAGACCGGCGACACGACCAAAAACGTGGGAATCTTTACATCGGCCAATGGAATTGTCACCGGTTCGGTGCTGACACGCTCGGGCGACCTGCGTTTTCTCGAAGGCGCTTATACAAACAAAGGTGTGGAACTTTCGGCTTTCAGCGGATTAAGTCCTTATTATTTGCAGTTTACATTCAGTGGCGCAAACAATTTCGAAGGCTATTTCTATACAACAAGAAATAAAACCCGGCTGATAGCCACCCGAAACGACAAGGCCGGACTCTCCGATCCTTATAATATTGCAAAAATGAAACAAGGCGTTGCATCGCTCGGATTCAGTCTTCCAAATCTCGAAGGTCGCCGGGTTTCGCTTCAGGACGAACGTTACAAAGGCAAGGTAGTCATTGTGTCCATTCTTGGCAGCTGGTGTCCGAACTGTCTCGACGAAGCTGAGTTTCTGGCACCGTGGTACAAAGCCAACAAACAACGCGGTGTGGAAATTATCGGACTGGGTTTCGAACGTAAGGACGATTTTGAATACTCCAAAGCAACGCTTAACCGCCTGAAAACGAAATACGGAATTGAGTACGAAATACTCTTTGCAGGCAAGGCCGACTCCGAAGGCGTTGCAAAAGTGCTGCCCGAAGTTGAGAATTTCTCAGGTTATCCCACCACCCTGTTTATCGACAAAAAAGGCAATGTGCGCAAGATTCACACAGGCTTCACCGGACCTGCCACAGGGCTGTTTTATGAAGATTTCAAAAAGGAGTTTAATGTCCTGATTGATTCGCTACTGGCTGAATAAAACGAAAAAACATTGAAGCTGGAAATATTAAATGCCCTTTCCGAATTGATCAGAAAGGGCATTTAGTATTATTTACAACCCGATTTTCAGGTAGAATGCACATCAACAGCAACAAGTTCGTACAACAGTGCCAAACCTTCCGTCCATTCATAATGTCCCGAAGCAGCATTAATATGTCCTGCATTCCCCACATTAACAAACCTGCTACCCCAGATACGGGCATATTGTTCAGACCTTTCAATAGCAGACCACTCATCAGAACTGCTCGCCAAAACCAACGAGTGAAAAGTCAGTTTCAATAAAGGATTTTGCTGAAAAAGAGTACGATTTACTCTTCGTTGCACGATTTCAATATCGGGCGGAGCCACCAGGAAAGCCGCTTTCACACTTTTATTGTACCTCCGAAACCACTCCGACACAGTGAGACAACCCAGACTATGAGCAACCAGCACCACATTGTCAGCACCGGATTTCTCCACATAATCATTCAGCGTTTCCACCCATTTGTCAATATCCGGCTCGTCCCAGTTTTCTTGCTCCACTCTTACAAAGTCAGACTGCGTTTTTTCGAGCCAGCTTTGCCAGTGCAGTTCACCGGAGCCTCCAAGTCCGGGTATTATCAGATAATGCGTTGTATCCATTCTACGAAAAGGTTTTGTATATTTTAAGATACAAAAATCGGCTTTTTATC
>Ga0209373_10004531_pt1 | contig 11911 bp, 9 predicted proteins | sample Higcelweek5metaG_FD_187173 | JGI IMG/M metagenome (GOLD analysis project Ga0209373, IMG submission 187173) | Freshwater pond sediment microbial communities from the University of Edinburgh, under environmental carbon perturbations - High... | ecosystem: Environmental > Aquatic > Freshwater >... | reverse complement strand
TTAGGCTTGCCTCAAACCCGGAGTGCCCGCAATGACCGATACCCCCACCCCAACCGACAGCCCCCGCGTCGATCCGCGCCTGCTGGAAATCCTGGTCTGCCCGCTGACCAAGGCACCGCTGCGTTATGATGCGGCGGCCCAGGAACTGATCTCTGATCAGGCCAAGCTGGCCTATCCCATCCGCGACGGCATCCCCATCATGCTGGTGGATGAGGCGCGGCGCCTGGACGATGCTGCCTGAATGACCGAGGAACGTTTCGCCAGCGAGGCCGGCGGCAGCAGCCACTGGCCCACCGAACTGCGCCTGAACCGGGCCGAGCGCGTGCTCTGCGTCAGTTTCGACGATGGCAGCCGGTTTGACCTGCCGGCGGCGTTCCTGCGGGTGGAAAGCCCGTCGGCGGAGGTGCAGGGCCACACCCCGGCACAGAAAAAGCTGGTGACGGGCAAGCGCGAGGTCGCCATCACCCGCGTCGACCCTGTGGGCAATTACGCGGTCCGCCTCACCTTCGATGACGGCCATGACAGCGGCATCTATAGCTGGACCCTGCTGCACCGTCTGGGGCGGGAGCGTGATGGGCTGTGGCAGGCCTATCTGGAGGCGCTTGCGGCCAAGGGCTTGTCGTAGCGCGGATTAGCGAAGCGTAATCCGCGGGCCAACGGTGCCGGGATTTCCGCGGATTACGCTTCGCTAATCCGCGCTACGGATGGACGTCACCCGGACGCATCACGAACTATTTCAGCACGCAATCATCCAGCCCGTCGCGGCGCACAATCTCCATGCGCTGCTGCAAGGTGCCGGCCCGGCCCGCGACATAGCGGCCGGGCGGGTTGGCCTTCCATTTCAGGGGGCTGGGCAGGATGGCTGCCAGCAGCGCCGCCTCGCGCGGGGTCAGCGCCTCGGCCCCCTTGCCGAACCAGTGCCGCGACGCCGCCTCCGCGCCATAGGCGCCGGGTGCCCATTCCACGATGTTGAGATAGACCTCCAGGATGCGGCGTTTGGACCAGAAGGTCTCCACCAGCAGCGTGAACCACAGTTCCACGCCCTTGCGCAGCCAGGAACGGTCGGGCCACAGAAAGGCATTCTTGGCCACCTGCTGGCTGATGGTGCTGCCGCCGCGCACACGGCGGTGGGTCTGGTTGCGCTCCAGCGCCTTTTCGACCGCGTCCAGGTCCACACCCATATGGTCGCAGAAGCGGCTATCCTCCGCCCCGATGACGGCGCGGGCCAGATGCGGGCTGATCCGGTCGATGGAGCGCCAGGAATGGTTCCAGTCGGCCCCGTCCAGCGTGCGGATCACCATCAGCGGCGTGGCCGGCACCGGCAGCACCGCATAGGCCAGGACCCAGAGGATGGAAAAGCCGAACAGCCCGGCCACAACCAGGGCCACGACCCGCGCGATGCGCCGCATGTTCCATCGCTTATCCTGGGCCATCCGGGCCTGATCCCCTTGTCTTTCTCCGTCCGCATCTTGGCGCAGACAGAGGGCACAAAGCACCGTAAAAAGACGGGCACCCGATTCCCCCGCCCAAGGATGATCCGCGATGTACAGGCTTTATGGCAATTCCGGCATGGCCAACCTGGCCCCGCATATGGCCCTGGAAACCATCGGCGCGCCCTATGAAATGGTGCGGGTGGATACCGCCTCAAAGGAACATCAGGGTGCGGCCTATCTGCGCCTGAACCCCACGGGCCGTGTGCCGGTGCTGGTGGATGGTGACCAGCCGATCTTTGAGACGGCGGCTATCCTGCTGCATCTGGCCGACCGTCATCCCGACGCGGGCCTGATGCCACCCCTGGGCAGCGTGGAACGGGCGCTGGCCTATCAATGGCTGATCCACCTGACCAATTCGGTGCAGGTCGCCTACCTCGCCTATTACTACCCCGAACGCCAAGTGGCGGACCCGGCCCTGGCCGACAGCGTGAAGCAGGCGGCGGAGGTTAGGGTGGGGGAACTGTTCAACCTGCTGGACAAGGCCCTGGAAGGCCGGGACTGGCTGACCGGTGACAGGCCGGGGATCGTGGACTTTATGCTGCTGATGCTGACGCGTTGGGGCCGCAATTTCACAGGGAGGCCGCCGCGCCTGCTGCCCAATATCGGCGCGCATGCCACCCGCATGGCCGCCCTGCCCGCTATCATCCGGGCCTTCGAACAGGAGGGGCTGGCGCAGCCCTGGTACTGACCGATGCATGGTTTCCCCCCGCATCTCCCCACTTGTTGTGTGCCGATTCGCAGCCTCCACCACCCTTGTGATGGCTGGATTGTCGGAAATGCGGATTGACGGCGCGGGCGCGAAGGGCCAATTACGGCCCCATGCATGAAAAGACGTAACCCGCCCCCGGGTCCCGTGCGGGATACCAGGGGGGCCAAAGCCCGACCTGACCCGCGTGACGGGTTGGCGCGGACGGCTTGTGGCGTACCTGGACCCTGTGGCCGACGGTGCCTGACGCACCAAGGCCCATCCTTAAGCACAGGGGCACCGGGATCGAGCGCCGATTTCGGCATGGAATTTTTGGACGTCCCGGCCCGGCCGGGGCGTTCGCCGCTTATCGGATCGCATCGGCCCGGCCGATGCCGGACGGGGCGGACCAACCAGAAGGAGACGAGACCTTGACTGAACAACTGCTTGCCGGAAAGAACATCGCCATTCTCGTGGCCAATGGCTTCGAAGAGCTGGAGATGACCGAGCCGCAGCGCGCCCTGCTGAAGGCCGGCGCCAAGCCGAAGGTGATTTCGCCCGAACAGGGCCTGGTGAATGGCTGGCACGGTGCCGCCTGGGGCCATTATTTCCCGACCGACCGTCATGTCGGTGAAGTGCTGGCCGCCGATTTCGACCTGCTGGTTCTGCCGGGCGGCGACCGTTCGGTGGCCAAGCTGGCCACCAACCCGCACACCCGCCGTATCGTGGGCAGCTTCATCGACAGCGGCAAGGGCATCGCCGCCTTCGGCAAGGGCGTTGAGCTGCTGGCCCTGGTGGAGCGTATCAAGGGCCGCACCGTGACCGGTGCCGACAGCGCCCGCGCTGCCCTGGAAGCCGCCGGTGCCAAGTGGTCGGACGACGAGATCGTCCAGGACCGCTTCCTGCTGACGGCCAAGAGCAATGAGGACATGTCCGGCCTGATCGACGCCATGCTGCGGAACTTCACCGCCGCCGTCGAACAGCGCAAGGCCGCCGCCTGATCCTTCAGGTTGGCCCGTCCTGGTGACGAAAAACCCCGCCGTCCGGCCTGGACGGCGGGGTTTTTGTTGATGCGCCCAGTAAGCGACCGTCGTCGTGAGATTGGGGATCCCCTGGTACCGCCGCTGGTTTCAGCCCGGCCTCGTCATCCGGTCGAGGATATAAAAGTCCTTGAAACGCATAGAAACGTCGCCAGGCTGGTCACCGCAATGATCGCCGAACATGCCCGCGTCACGCCGCCAGCAGCCGCTCCACCGTATCGCTGGTCTGGTCGTTCAGGCGGAATTGCAGGCGTAGCTTGCTGCCTTCCTGCTTGATCACGCGACCGGGCAGGGCGTGGCCTGACAGGCGCAGTTCCACCTCCGTCCCTGGTGCCACCGATGCCCCGCTCAACGCGCAGCCGCCCAGGCCGATATCGGTCAGCGTGACCTCGAACCGTTCCAGCTTGCCGCGCGGGCCGTGGGCCGTCATCTCACCACGAAGCGTACAGGTGCGGCGCTCAAACTGCCGGCGTTCGCCGGCCTTCTGCATGGCCGACAGGAACTCCTCCACATCGGCGCGCAGCCGCTCAGACTGGAATGACAGGTCGCCTGCGGCGGCCAGCAGCTGGGTGGAGGCGACCTTGGTGAATTCCGCACTTTCGCGCACGGTGCCCAGGCTTTCCGTCACTTCACGCGTGCGGTCGGCGGCCTCCGTCACGTTGCGGGCAATCTCGTCGGTGGCGGCACCCTGTTCGGTGACGGCGGATGCGATGGCACCGGAATTGCCATCCACTTCCCCGATGATGCGGGCGATGGTGGAGATGATGCCCACCGCGTGACCGGCGGCCCCCTTCACGGCATTGACCTTGTCCTGGATCTCCTCGGTGGCCTTGGCCGTCTGGCTGGCCAGGTTCTTCACCTCCGACGCGACGACGGCAAAGCCCTTGCCGGCCTCTCCCGCCCGCGCCGCTTCGATGGTGGCGTTCAGCGCCAGAAGGTTGGTCTGGGCGGCGATGGCATGGATGAAATCGACGACGGCGCCAACACCATCCACGACATTGGCCAGTTCATCCACCACGCCGCGCGCCTTGTCGGCCTCCGTCACGGCATCGTTGGGGGTCAGGGAGGTGCGTTCGATCTGTGACCCGATCTCAGCACTGGACGCAGCCAGTTCCTCCGTCGCGGCGGCCACGGTCTGGGCATTCTGGGTGGCACGGTCGGCGCTTTGGCCCGCCACATCGGTGCGGCTGGTGGTTTCATCGGCCTGATGCGACAGGTTGCGGGCCGTGGCCTCCAGCTCTGTCGAGGCGCTGGCGAAGGTGCGCAACTGACCGCTGACCGCCATCTGGAAGTCGCGAACCAGTTCCTCCAGGGAGGCCTGTCGGCGGGCGCGGGCTTCCTGCTCGCGCTGCTGCGCCTCTTCCAGTTCGCGGTTGCGGAGCGCATTGGCCTTGAACACCCCCATGGCGCGGGCCAGCGCCCCCACCTCATCCTTCTGATCGGCGAAGGCCACCTCCACCGTCAGGTCGCCATCGGCCAGCCGCCCCATGGAGCGCGTCAGCTGCCCCAGCGGGGCGATGATGTAGCGCAGGACCACGAACAGCACCGCACCCGCCGCGACGGCGAACAGCAGGGCCGTGATGGCCAGCGTCATGATCTGTTCCTGATGGAACCTGCCGATGCGTGCCTCCAGCAGGCGCGACAGGTCGGCGGAGCCGGCGGCATAAAGCGCGTCGATGCGGGCGAGTGCTGTATTGGTGGCGGCTACGTCCAGGGCCTGGGCCTCCGCCTGGGTCAGCAGGGTCTTGAAGGCGGTCTGAAGGTCGGCGTCCGGCTTGCTCAACGCCTTGGCGACGCTGCCATCCGCACTGGCATCGATAGCAGCCTTCACCGAATTGCCTGACCCATCGGCCACCGCCTTCAACCCGCCCAGCGAGACATAGAGATCAACGCGTTCCTGCCCCTCGACGCTGCCGTCGGCATAAAGTTTATGGGTCAGGCTGTACATGGCGCTGGTCTGGTCCAGCAGGTCCGGCAGCTTGATCAGCGCCAGATCCATGACGTAGTAGCTGTCCAGATCGGGGTCCAGGATCAGGTTCGACTTGTCGCCCACCCGCGTAATCAGGGCACGCAGGGCGGTGCGGGCCGGGCCCGTGGCCTGTGCGGCACCAAGCGCCGCCACGGCATCCTTCACCTGGGCTGCCGCCTCCATTCCCTCACCATACTGGTCCTCCAGCGTGCGCACCTGCTCTGCCAGCGCCTTGCCATCCACACTGCTGCCGGTGATTTCCGCTTTGGCGAGCGTCATCTGCACCTGGGCCAGCCCGCGCAGATACAGCGTACCCTGCTGTTCCTTCTCGGCAAAGCCGATGGCCTCGCCCTGCTTGGCGACCAGCGCCCAGAGCAGGAAGGCCACGGGCACGATGAACAGCAGCGACGCAAGACCAAGCTTCGGGGTAATTCGCAGATCACGCAGCATTGTCGGGACTCTCCGATTGGCACAGGCAAGGACAGCGAACGTGGTGGTGGCACGCCCGTTTCAGCTGGGCGACATTTTCACAGACTCTATCTGGGATTTGTGCGGCTCGGAATATGGGAAATGCCCGCTATCCTTTGGATAGCCTGTCCTGGATGCTTGTCGCGGGCTTTCGCGGGTCAGTTCCGGTTGCGGGCAATCACATCCGCCGCACATGTGTTCACGCTGCATGGTGTCGGTGGCCCGCGCCCTGTCGCACGCATGGACGAGCATATCGACCACCTGAACCAGCAGATCCATACCCTGGAGGCTGAGTTGCTGGCCCATCACAAGGCCAGCCGGTTGCGGGCAAGTATGCCCGGCGCGGGTCCGGCCATTGAAGCCTACAGGCCAGAATCGACCAGGACAAATCCTTTCGCCTACCCCTTGTTCAGCTAGGGCCGTCCACACAGGGTATAAGTCTGGCCCGCCATGGCTGCCTTGCCGGGCGGGCATTTTACTGTAACTGCGGGTTGGGGTAGAGGATGTCCATTCCCGACATCCCCTGTTCCCGCCCCGGTGGCCCTAGATGACCGATCTGGTCCTTTCCACTTTCATCGCCTTTTTCGTGACCATCGATCCCATCGGCCTTGGCCCCATGTTCGCCGGGCTGACGGCGGGCATGGATGCGCGTCACCGCCGCCGCACCGCCGTGAAGGGGGTGCTGATCGGCACCGGCCTGCTGTTCGGTTTCGCCTTCATCGGCGAATTGCTGCTGACCTCGCTGGGCATTGGTGTCGGGGCCTTCCGCATTGCGGGCGGCATCCTTTTGCTGCTGGTCGCCATCGACATGGTGTTTGCGCGCGAAAGCGGCCTGCGCACGGCCACGGCGGAGGAGAAGGAAGAAGCGACGCACAAGGAAGACATCTCCGTCTTCCCGCTGGCCATCCCGCTGATCGCGGGGCCGGGGGCCATGACGTCCGTCGTGCTGCTGATGGGCCGCGCCGATGGCGATCTGATGATGCAGGCGACGGTTCTGGCGGTGCTGTCGGGCGTGCTGCTGGCCACCCTGTTCGTGCTGATCTTCGCGGGCGAAGTGTCAAAGCTGCTGGGCGTCACCGGCATCAACGTCATCAACCGCGTGCTGGGCATCCTGCTGACCGCACTCGCCTGTCAGTTCATCATCGACGGCGTCATCGAAAGCGGGATCTTGGGGCATTGACTGCCGTATGACTATATCGCCCTTTTGGACTCCCTTGATCGGTTACGATCAAGGGAGTTTGGTATAACTTGACCCGCGGATCGTTTTCTTGCGGAAGGCCCGATGCACGACCCTGTCGAACTGTTGAATGCCTGGCTGGCCCTGGAAGCACTGGAGCCGGTCAGTATCAAGCGCCAGCAGGACCTTCTGGGGGAAGACGCGCCGCGCAAGGGCGAGGCGGATCGTCACCCGTCCCGGCTGCTGGTTCCGTTCGATCTGGATAAGGGATTGATGCCCTGGCAAACCCCGGCGGGCGACCGGCAGGTGCTTGGGCTTGACCCGGAAACCGGTATCCGCTGGTACGTGCCCTTGGGCTTTGTTCGGTTGAAGCCGGCTGTCGAACAGCTGGTCACCCGCATGGAACCGGACGGACCGGAGCGGGAAGCGGCGGACGGTCTTGCCATCGTCGCTCTGACCGCCTTCGATGAACAGGGATATGCCGCCCCGTCCAAACTGCTGCTTTCCGCCTTCGGTTGGGCGGTGGGCGAGGTGCTGGCCGGGCGCATCAACACGCTGCACCGGTTCCTGGATATCCAGGATGACCTGCGCCACGAGATCGCGGAACCGCTGGTGGAACGCCATGATGATGGCCGGGTCGTGGCCACCGGCAAGCGCGGCTTTGTCCAGAGCATGAAGGCCCTGATGCGCCGCATGAACCTGGACAAGGACCTTCTGGCCGGACCGGAGGTGGCGATCCGCGTGCTGGGCGATGCGGAGAAGGACCCCGTCGATATCATCAACAGCTTCCTGCTGGATGATCTGCGCCGCGTCCGCACGGCTCTGACCACTGGTCCTTCGGGTGATTGCGGGCCGGCATTGCGCGCTTATCTGGGCATAACGCCGCCGGGGACCCGGTATGATGTGCTGCAGGACAAGGTCAGGCTGGAGGCATTGCTGGCTCCGGCCCGGATACCGGCGGCCCGCTGGCCGGCTCCGCCGCCGACGAAACTGGTCACGTTGCAGCAGGCAGCCGTCAACCTGGCCGTGGCCGAACTGGCCGATGGCGGCATCATGGCAATCAATGGTCCACCGGGCACGGGCAAGACAACGCTGCTGCGCGATGTGGTGGCTGCGGTGATTGCCGAACGGGCCGACCGGCTGGCCGAGTTCGATGACCCGACGACGGCCTTTACCACCATTGATCTGGTGGCAGAGGGTGGGCAGGCGCGAAACCTTTACGCCCTGGATGAAAGGCTGCGCGGTCGGGGGATCGTTGTCGCCTCCGCAAACAATGCCGCCGTCCGCAATGTCAGCGCCGAATTGCCATTGGCCAAGGCGGTTGATCCCGCCCTGGACCTGCGGCATTTCGCGGGTACCGCCGACCATATGGCTGAAGCACCGGGCAGCAGTTGGGGTCTGGTAGCAGCCGTGTTGGGCAACCGTGCCAACCGGAGCCGGTTTGTCGAAACCGTCTGGTGGGATGAGGAATGGGGGCTTGAGCGGTATTTCGCCGCCATCACCAACCGCGTTTCCAAAACCCGGACGGGCCGTCCCCCGTCACGGTTGGTGGAAAGCGAGCGCCCACCGGCCAACCCGGGGGTGGCGCTGGAACGTTGGCGCCGGGCCCGTCTGGATTACCTGGAAAAGCGCGCGCATCTGGAAAGGTTGCGGCAGGAACGCGAAGATGTGCGTGCCGCCCTGTCTCCCGGTGCCGCGAGCCAGCAGGCGCTGGAGACGGCGGAAAGAGCCGGGGCCGAGGCGATGATCGCCGAGACGGAGGCAGCGGCGACCGTGGCCGCCGCCAGCATCGCCCTGAAAAAGGCGCACCAGGCTTTGGCCGATGCACGGCGTCTGTTGGACGGGTCACTGGCCCTCAAGCCGGGTTTGCTGGGCCGGCTGCTGGGGGACCGCCCGACCTGGCAGCAGGATCATGAACGGGCGCTGGCCCGTCTTGAATCCTGTCTGCCCGACCACGACCGGGCAGAAGCGGAACTGACCGCGGCCCAAGGCCGACTGGCCGCCGCCAGGGCCAGTGCGAAGGCCGCAGCGGCAACGGTTGAAGCCGCGAAGAACCACCTACGCCACATGGCGGCCATTGCGGCCAAGGCGTCGGACATCGCTGGCGATACCGCCACAGGACCCGCCTTCTGGGACCGCCCACACGCAGATATCCACACAGCCAGCCCGTGGAGCGATCCGGCCTTCATGGCGGCGCGTGATGCGATGTTCGTCGCCGCGCTGGCCCTGCACCGGGCCTTCATCGATGCCGCCGCCAATCCAATGAAATCCAATCTGGGCCTGATGATGGAGCATCTGAAGGGCAAGCGGGTGCCATCGGGTGCAGCACAGCATCTGGAACACCTATGGGACAGTTTCTTTCTGTTGGTTCCGCTGGTGTCCAGTACCTTCGCCTCCATCGGACGGCTGCTGGACGGGATGGGCCGGGAAAGCATCGGCTGGCTGATCGTGGACGAGGCGGGGCAAGCCACCCCGCAACAGGCCGCCGGCGCCATCTGGCGTGCGCGGCGCGCGTTGATCATCGGCGATCCATTGCAGATCGAGCCGGTGACGACAGTGCCGGTGGGGCTGATCCGGTCCATCGCCGATGCTCATGGTGCCCGGCCCGATCTGTGGACTGCGCCCCGCGCGTCGGTGCAGACACTGGCCGATGCCGCCAGCACCCACATGACGGTGATGAGCGGCAGCAAAGGCAAGCGGGAGATCGGCCTGCCCCTGCTGGTTCACCGGCGCTGCATGGACCCGATGTTCACCATCGCCAACACCATTGCCTATGATGGACTGATGGTCCAGGCGGTGAAGCCGCAGCCATCCGCCATCGCCCAAGCCCTTTCCCCCTGGCTGCCGGTGGATAGCTGCTGGATCGACGTACAGTCCAGCGCCTCGAAATTCAGCCCGCAGGAAGCCGCCTTGGTGCTGGATATGCTGCGCCGGATGGCCGCCGCCGGCATCCGGGAGCCCAGCCTCTACATCATTTCCCCCTTCCGCACCATCGCCCACACCCTGCGCCAGCGCGTGGTGAAAAGCGGGGTCCTGGGCGATCTTGGTATTCCCTGGGGTGAGAATGCGGTCCGCTGGAAGAAGTGGGCAGAACAGCATGTCGGCACGGTACACACTTTCCAGGGCAAGGAGGCGGAAGCCGTCATCCTGGTGCTGGGCGCATCGGCGGCGGAAAGCCGGGGCAGCCGAAATTGGGCCGGCAATACGCCCAACATCCTGAATGTCGCCGCTACCCGCGCCAAACAGGTGATCTATGTCGTAGGTCACCGCGAACATTGGCGGCAGGCGGGCAGCTTTGCCATCGCCGCCGCCGAACTGAAGCCAGCCGTCTGGCCCCTGCCTGGTCAGGATATTGAGGGTGCTGGGGATGAGGCCGGCGGAGAGGCGTAAACCTTATTCCCCCGCCAGCCTTGCCCCTTCCCAGGCCAGCAAGGTGCGTTTCTGCACGGGTCCCCAGCGGTAATTGTCCAGAACGCCTGTGCCGCGGATGACGCGGTGGCAGGGGATCAGCCAGGCGACCTTGTTGGCCCCCACGGCATTGCCCACGGCGCGGGCGGCACTGGGCTGTCCGATCCGGTCGGCGATGCCGGCATAGGTAGTGACCCCGCCATAGGGAATGTCCAACAGGGCGCGCCAGACCCGCATCTGGAAGTTCGTGCCTTTCAGATGCAGTGTCACCGGCCCCTGTCCCTGGGCGACGGGGTCCAGGGAGGATGCGGCCGCCCGCGTCGGTTCGGGGTCTTCCACAAACGTCGCCTGCGGCCAGTCGCGCTGCAGTTCCGCCATCTGTCCTGCCGGGTCGCCATCGGCCCCGATGAAGCCGAACCAGCAGACGCCGCGTGGCGTGGCGGCCAGCAGCGCCGCCCCCAGCGCCGTCTGATGCACGGCCCAGCGGATGATCATGCCCCTGCCGGCAACCTTGTATTCGCCGGGCGTCACGCCTTCGGCCACCACGAACAGGTCATGCAGGCGCGACGGGCCGGACAGGCCCAGATCCAGGCTGGCACCCAGCAGATCGTTCCCGCCATCGCCCCGCAGCAGGGCACGGGCATGGCCCAGCGTCGCGAACTGCGCAAAGCGTTTCGGGCTGATCCCGGCCCAGCGCTTGAACAACCGCTGGAAATGCCATTGCGTCAGCCCGGCGTCGGCCGCCAGTTCCTCCAGCGAGGGCGGTTCCTGCCAGTCGCGCGCCAGCCGGTGCAAGGCCACCGCCACCAGCCGCGCCCCGCCATCGGCCAGCACAGGGTCGCGGGGATCATGGGGTACGGGGGCGATCTGGTCATTCATGGCGGTCAGGGCGCGCAGCGGGGTGAAGGCGGAGGGCGTGGCGGTCAGCATGATCGTTCCTTTCCGGTTCCTGCACCAGAAAATGACGCAAGGCCCGCCGTGGCCCCACCCGATTGTTGCGCTTCGCATGCTGTTCCGTTGACGCCACCATCGCCAAGGCCCCACCATGATCCCTGCCACCAAAGGGAGAGCAGGCGGTGAGGGAGAAGGAGCTTCGCATCGCGCTGGTCTGTTATGGCGGGGTCAGCCTCGCCGTCTATATGCATGGCGTGACAAAGGAACTGTGGAAGCTGGTGCGGGCCAGCCAGGCCCTGCATATGGGCCGTAACGCGCATGGCAACGGCCATGCCGGCAGTTTCCAGACGGCCCTGTCCGGTGATCCCCGCCCCTTTGATACCGAATCCGTCTATTTCGACCTGCTGCGTGATCTGCGGCCCGACCTGTCCTTGCGCGTGCTGATTGATGTGGTGGCCGGTGCCAGTGCCGGGGGCATCAATGGCGTGCTGCTGGCCCGCGCGCTGGCCCATGATCTGGACCTGGAGCCGCTGACCAGCCTGTGGCTGGAAAATGCCGATGTCACCCAGCTGCTGACACCTGACAGCCGGGCCGGCAAATGGTCGAAATGGTTCATGCGCCCCGTGGTCTGGGCCATGACCCAGCGCCTGGAACGCCTGGCCCCGGACCCGGAGGTGCGGGAGAAGCTGTCGCTGTTCGTCCGCTCCCGCTGGTTCCGCCCGCCCTTTGACGGTAAGCGGTTGATGGAGTTTCTGCTGGATGCTGCCCATGCCATGG